>WBZP01000733.1_pt1 | contig 43009 bp, 35 predicted proteins | sample 5204301 | NCBI WGS metagenome assembly WBZP01 (sample SAMN12412401, study PRJNA552823) | activated sludge metagenome | isolation source: activated sludge from nitrification reactor of wastewater treatment plant... | place: USA: Pennsylvania | collected 2017
CGCCGCGGCGGTGGTGCTGTCCACATACGTATGAGTCAACACGAGACCACCGACAGAAAACCCATGAAACAGCGATCTCCGGCCAGCATGTGGACAACTGTCTTGTCGACCAGATTCTCCTCTTCCCTCACCGTGGTTTCGACAAGCTCAACCCACGGGCGAGGAGGGCTCAACCGACGTACGAGGCCGTGGTTTCGACAAGCTCAACCGACGGCGAAGGGGGCTCAACCGACGGGCGAGGGGGCTCAACCGACGTACGAGGCCGTGGTTTCGACAAGCTCAACCGACGGGTGTGTGGTTTCGACAAGCTCAACCGACGGCGCAGGGGCTCAACCGACGTACGAGGCCGTGGTTTCGACAAGCGCAACCGACGGCGCAGGGGCTCAACCGACGGGGTGCATCACAGGAGGTCGGTGCGGCCTTGGGCTCGTAGCTGGTCGACCACGCCTTTGACGTCTTGAGCAGCCGCACGCGTGGTTACTAAGAGCGCATCGCCGGTGTCGACGACGACTACGTCGTCTAGGCCCACCACTGCGATCATGCGGGGGCCGGCGCCGACGACAACCGCCGAACCATCGGCAACCAGAACCTGCTCCCGGTCACCAACCACGCGCGCTCTGTCCACCTCATCAAGGAGTCCGGCTAGGAAATCGAAGTCGCCGATGTCGTCCCATCCGAAGGTTCCAGGCACCATCGCGACTCGAGCCTGGGCGGCGGCAGGTTCGGCAACGGCGTGGTCGATCGCGATCTTGAGCAGACCCGGCCAGATCTCGTGGAGGGCATCCGGATTGACGGCGAGGGCGCGCGCCCCGGCAGCAAGTTCGGGGTGTTCTTCGGCCAGTTGGTCGAGCAGCACCGAGGCTCGACTGACAAACATGCCGGCGTTCCACTGGAAGTCGCCGCTGGCGACATAGTCGGTCGCCGTGGCCAGATCGGGCTTTTCGACAAACTGGCGCAGAAGGCGAGCAGTCGGAAACCCACCGATGGGGTCTCCAGCTTCGAGGTAGCCGAATCCAGTGGCCGGACCGGTTGGAGCGATGCCAATGGTGACGATCAGACCTGTGTCTGCAACCTCGGCCGCCTCAGCAACACACGCGGCAAAGTTGTCTTCGCCAGTGATCACATGATCGGCCGCGAACGACGCCACCAAAGCATCCGGCTGGTTGCGCTCCACTACCGCAGCCGCCCAGGCGATCGCCGCCATGGAGTCGCGAGGCGACGGCTCGGCGAGGATTTGGGCAGCGTTGAGCTCCGGCAACTGCCGTCGTACGGCGGCTGCGTGGGCTGCTCCGGTCACGACCAGCAACTGCTGACCCACCAGGGGCGAAAGGCGGTCGGCCGTAGCCTGCAGCAGGGTGCGTCCCGACCCGGTGAGATCGTGCAGGAACTTCGGATGAGCCGCCCGCGACAGCGGCCAGAGGCGAGTCCCCGCACCACCGGCCGGGATGATCGCCCAGAGCCGGGCCAGAATCTCGGAGTTCACGCTGGGCATCCTGCCATTGCTCCTACAGTGAGCCGCATGGCGACTATGACCGGGCTGGTGGGCGGGCGATTGCGCAGAGAACCCGGCCGTCCGTTTGTGACCTACTACGACGACCACACCGGTGAGCGCACGGAACTGTCCGCGACGACGTGGTCCAACTGGGTTGCCAAGACCGCGGGCGTCTTGATCGAGGATCTTGATCTCGCCGAGGGTGACCGCCTGCGGATCGACCTGCCACCGCATTGGTTGAGCAGCGTCTTCCTCGGCGCTGCCTGGCTGGCTGGAATTGAGGTGGTGCGATCAGGTGCAGCCAATGCGACGGTGGGCTCGTCGGATGCGGACCTGATCTGCTCGCTGCATCCCTTTGCACTCCCCTGTCCGGCACCGGTGCCAACCCTCGACTTCGGGCACCTGTGGCCAAACCAGCCGGATGTGTTCTTGGGGGTGCCTGCAGCCCCCACCGCTCTGGCGTACGACGGCACGACCCTCGCCGACCTGATTCCAGACCCGGTGCATAAGCGGATCCTGACCACGCTCGATCCGGCGAGCCCCGAAGGAGCCCGACTCCTCCTGGGCGCACTGGCCGGAACCGGTTCGATGGTCCTCGTCGCCAACGAGGATTCCACCCGCCGAGCCGCCCGAATGGTGAGCGAACACATCGACGAAACGGTCGACTAGCGGCGCGGAGCGAACTCAGCCGATCACGTCGTAGGTGCCGAATCCGCTGCCGATCAGCCGCCGCGGGCCGACGCCGTCACCGTCACCGGGGATCAGCCAGAGCAGACCAGTGACCTTCTCGCGCGCGATCAGATCTGCAGACCGGTCCCCGTCGACATCCCCGAGTCCGACGACCAGGTCGTAGGCACCTGAGGCCTTGACCGCGGCGACCACACCGGAGTCCACGACCGGCACGAAAGTGCCGTTGCCGAGCACCATCGCCCCCGGACGGCTCGCATCAAACAAGCCGCGCCCGATCTGGTGGTAGGCGCGCAGTTTGGTAGGCGCAGCCAGCGACTTCTTCACCCCTGTCTTGCCATTGCCGAGCAGGACCTTGGTGCCAGCAGGGGTCTGCACGATCAAGTCGGGGTTGCCGTCACCACTCACATCGCCGGGTGCGCCGATCCGCACAGCCTTGGCCAAGCCCCACGCAATCGCGATCGGAGCCTTGAACCGGCCGCGACCATCACCGAGTCGCAAGAAGGCCGTGTTGCCGCGAACTCCACGGGTGACGATGTCGTTGGCGCCGTCTCGGTTCCAGTCTCCAACGCTCAGCAGTTGCGCTGGGCTGGTGATTCGCAGGCCGGTGTCGATCGGGGCCAGGAGGTTCGCGCGACCATTGGAAGTGATGACCACCACGGAGCCGTCAGAGCGACGGCCCAGCACCTGAGCTTTGCCAGCCACCGCCAGTGCACTGAGTTGGGCGAAGTCCCCGAAGGGTCCAAGGGCACGGCCGAACCCGGTCGAGCCGTTGCCGGGCAGCACGAAACTGCGCTTGCTGCTGCGCTCCCGCACCAGCAGGTCGATGCGCCCGTCTGCGGTGAGGTCGCCTCCGGCGACTTCGTCGTACGACGACAGGTCGACCGCCAATTTGACCGGCGTCCCAAGAGAAGTACGACGGCCAGGGATCAAATACAACCGCCCATCCTTGCCGCGCCCGAGCAGGTCACGCATGCCGTCGGCGTTGAGATCGCCAGCACCCCACACCTGCGTGTAGGTCCACGACTTGCGCAGCAGCACGGGTGCCTTGAAGCCACCACCGGCGCGGCCAGGCACCAGCCAGGCAGCCGGGTTGGCAGCGGTGACCGCCAGCAGATCCGGAACTCCGTCACCGCTGAGATCCAGCGCAGGCGAGACACTCGCAAATCCCTTCAACGGCAAGGTTGCTTTGGCGACCGCAAACCCGCTCGCGGTGCCAGTGAGCATCCGTAGCGTCCCCGAGGTTCGATTGAACGCCACCGCGTCGAGTCGGCCGTCACGAGTCACATCTCCGAGCGGAACCACTTGGTCGGTCTTGGCGACACCGCTGGTGGTTGAGGCGGTCGAGAATCCAAGCTGTCCACCGGTGGGGCGGATCAGCACCTTGCCGCTCGCCTTCTCATGCACCAGCAGATCGGGCCACTGCGAGCCGACGATGCTCAACCGCTCGGGCAACTGCGACTCCGGCACTGGCGTGATCGGACTTGGCGTTGGGGTCGGAGTGGGTGTGGGAGTGGGCGTCGGCTTCACGCCGCGCTGGATCGCAGCGGCTTTGGTGCGAATCTCAGGGATGCGGGCGTAGAGATAGCGGCCAGGACAGGCTGTCGACTTGGTGTCCCGGTGGCCGTTGATCGCGTCGAGATAGCGGTTCTTGATCCACAGGTGAGTCGCGTCTGCGCGGATGTTGTATATCGACAACTTCCAGGCAAACAGCGCCGCGTAGGAGTCCACGATGGCTTGTGAGGGCTCGGCGATGTCGTAGTTGCCGATCGCTGACATCGCGAACCCGACTTCGTTGTAGCCCAAGGTGTGCGCGCCCAGCACCGCCTTGTCGATGCCGCCATAGCGGCCTTCCCAAATCTGCCCGAACCGGTCGACCAGGAAGTTGTAGCCGATATCGCTCCAGCCACGTGACTTCACGTGATAGGCGTAGATGCTGCGCAGCAGCGCTGGCACCTGCTCGCGGGTGTAGTCGTTGGCATTGACCGTGTGGTGCACGAAGGCCGTCTGAATGGTCGCGTACGACGGATTGCCCGTCCGCAACTTCTCATCGGCACCCCACTGGGCTCGGGTCATGATGTTGGGCTTGGGGGCGATCGGCATCGCTCCGGTGCGCGCTGCGGCGAGTTGCACTTGATCGGGGGCGGCGGTGGGCGCCTGTGTGCGCACGGCCTTGACCCGTCCTGTGCCCGGGTTGATCACCGCAAACTGCAGGCCGCGAGGAGCCCGGCCGCTGCCGGCAAACACCCGCAACTGCACCTGGTCAACCTTGCCCACAACGATCGGTTCGGTTCCTGGACGGGCCTGCCTCGAAGCCGCATCGGGGGCGTGGTCTGGGTGATACTCCAGTGACTCCCATCGACTCCACCGCGCGTTGTCCAGGCTGCGCACCTGCAAATCGATCGATCCTTCCGCCACCCTCTGACCACTGGCCCAGGTGGCTCCCACCGTCGCCAGACCACGCGCGGGCTGCGGCTTGGTCAGGGCGACAAGGATTCGGCCGTTGCGATCCCGCATCGGTTTGGTCACTCCGGTGGTGCGCGCCATGGCTGGAACAGCCAGGTTGCGCACCACCGGAGTCACTGCCTCGGTCTCGACGTACGCCTTCCCCGTGCGTACGGCGGGCCGAAGGTCCTCGGCTCGTGGAGCGTGCGGCGTGATCTCCAACGTCATCACACCAGCAGCGGCGACTGCGGTTGACAAGACCACCGCCGTCGCCAGCAGTTGCTGGCACAACGTGACGTAGTGCGCCTTGCTAAACCCCATAATCAGCGTGCTCCAGATGTGCCTCGAAATCACATGAGTCACAAGTTTCACATTAGAAACATGGGTATTGGCAAGGGGTGGGAATGAATTACAAAGCTGTAATTGGGTGAATTACAACGGTGTCATTAATTCGCCGTCGCAAAGAACTGCTGGCAATGCCGCGGTCTAGATCTCCGAGCCCAACTCTTCGTCGGCGTGCTCTTCTTCGGTGGTGTCGTCGTAGTGGAGATAGCTGATCGCTCCGTCGACCGATCCGCCTGGGGTGGTCTTGGAGTCATAGGTCAGCCGACCGGACTCCAGCACCAACACCCGGTCGCAGGTGTTGCGCACTGAGGCGGCGGCATGGGAGACGTAGAAGATCGTGGTGCCTTGGTGGCGGATCTCCTGCATCTTCTCCATGCACTTCTTCTTGAACGGCCGGTCCCCCACTGCGAGCACTTCGTCGGCCAAGAAGATGTCAGCATCGACATGTACGGCGACGGCAAAGCCAAGTCGGGCATACATCCCCGAGGAGTAGTGCGACACCGGGATATCGAGGAACTTGCCGATGTCGGCAAACTCGACGATCTCGTCGAAGCGAGCGTTGGTCTCCGCCTCGTTCATGCCCAAGATGGCAGCGTTGAGATAGAGGTTCTCCCGCCCGGTCAACTGCGGATGGAATCCAGCGCCCTTGGCGATCAGGCCGGCGATTCGGCCGCGAGCCAGCACTCGACCACCGTCGGGGCGCATCACCCCGTTGATGATCTTGAGCAGTGTCGACTTGCCCGACCCGTTGAGACCCATCAGACCAATGGATTCGCCCTGTTCGACGGTGAAGGACACGTCGTCGACAGCTTTGAACGTCTCGCTCAACGGAAGTCCCTTGGCCACCGAGACCGCCATCTGCTTCAGCGTTCGGCTGTAGTGCATGGTGAACACTTTGGAGACGTTCTCCACCACGATCGATTGGCTCATCAGAGGCGCTCCGGGAACTTCTTCTCAAGACGACGAAACACGCGCTGGCCGATCCACAAGAGGACCAGGCAGGCGGCGAGAGTGATCAGCCCCCGTTGAAACAGATCTGCCGGGAAGAGCAGTGCCCGCTCCTGAGCAGCACCGACGGCGGATTGTTTGGCCACCGGATACCAGAAAAAGCGCTGCAGCAGCATCACCGCATCGGCGATTGGGTTGGCCATATAGATCTGATAAAGAATCGGGTGCGAATCCTCGACCTTCATGATCCGGTGCACCGGATACATCATCGGCACCAGGAAATGCATGAACTGAGTGATCGTGTTCACGATGTTCTGGAAGTCGCGGTAGTAGACATTGACAGCGCTGAAGATCAGGGCCATCCCCATCGAGAACGCCATGATGATCAGCAGGCCCAAGAGCCCCGAGGCCGCGCCGACGGCATCGATCTGCCAACCCGAGATGGTGCAAAAGAAGGTCAGCAGCAGCAACTGCGGCAGCGTGTGAAACATCGCGACCAGCATTGACGAGAGCGGGAAAACCTCACGCGGCACGGCCATCTTCTGGACCAGGCGCCGGTTTAGCCAAATCGACCGAGTTCCTCCAGAGAAGGTCTCGGAGAAATAGTGCACGAAGACGATCCCGCAGAAGAGGTGAATCGCGAAGTCGGGCACGTCTTTGTGCATATTCAGCAAATAGCCGAACACGATGTAGTAGACGGTGAAGCGGATCGCTGGCTGCACATAAGACCAGAGCAGCCCCAACACCGACGCCGAATACATCCGCGCCAATTCGCGGCGCACGATCAAGCGAATCAGATAGGGGCGTTGAAGTGCCCCTAGCAATCCACCCTCGGGTGCAGGTGAACGCAACTCCCCTGCCACCACCCGGACCTCTTGGGGACCGTCAACAGCGGCCACAACCGGCATCTGGTTCTCTTTGCGCGCCGCCAGTTTGCGGGCCTTGCGGGCCTTGCGTGCCGATGGCCGAACCCGGCCGGCTCCCTCTTGGATCCGGCCTTGCTGCATCGGGTGACTGGAATCAGGCGCCATGATCGCTGTCTGAGACCGCCTTGCCTTCGGCGTCAATGCCAAAGGTTTCCGACCACGCCTGTGGGGAGGTGATGTCTGCCAGGGCTGCTCGATACTGCTCAGCCAGTTTGGGCCAGTCATTGTGCAGTTTGCGGTGGATGGCGACCGTACGGCGCAGCAGGTCGCGGTAGCGCTCGGGATCACGCCGATACAACGCCACCGAGGTGCCGTCGTTCATCGAGACCACAGCCGAGTCGTATTTGGCCAGGTTGAACCACCCTGAGTCCATGGCGGCCAACTCGGTCTCGGGGAACTCCTGCGACATCGGTCGCACCGGTCGAAGCTGCCGCAGCGGAGCCTTAGCCGCAGCGATCAAGGTGCTCAGTCGACCCGGGATCTCGATGTCGTCCTTGCCCTTGCGTGGCGGCTTCTTGCGACGTACCGGAGGCAGATCGTCTCGGTCGGCGTGCAACTGCGCGTCAGTGAAGGTCTTGCGGAACGCGTTGATCTCGGCGAGTTTGCCGGGCAACTGGCCATGCAAGGAGTACGGCCCGGCCAGCACGTCTTCCATCGCCAGATGGCGCAATTCGGCGGTCGAGTACTGCAGCGAGGCCAAGTGCTTGATCTGGTGGTTGAAGCTCTCGCGCACCATCCGTCCACCCTTGGGGTACGGCGAATGCAGCAGCGCGGCGATGATCCGGTTGCGGTGGTGGAAATAGGCCTGCCAGTCCACTCCGTCGTTCTTGTCGGTCCACGGCACGTGCCACACCGCAGCACCGGGGAAGGACACCGTTGGGAACCCGGCCGCCTTGGCGCGCAGACCAAACTCTGAGTCATCCCACTTGATAAACAGCGGCAGCGACAGGCCGACCTGCTCTAGGACGACTCGCGGGATCAGGCAGGAGAACCATCCGTTGAAGTCCACATCAGCGCGCTTGTGCAGCCAACGAGCCGAGCGCAGGTTGCGGGCCGCAAGATCCCAGTCGCTGTAGCCGTCGAGGCGGGTCTGCCACCAGAACCGCCACGGCTGCACGATCTCGCCGAACGAGTGCAGGCGCGACCTCGCGTAGATGCTGAACATGTGGCCACCCACAATGGTGGGCCGCTTGGCCAGATCGCCGAAGGTGACGGCGCGGATGATTCCCTCTGGTTCGCAGATGACGTCGTCGTCCATCATCAAGGCGTAGGTGGCCGTGCCCTTGCGGGTGGACTCCAACTGGCCGCGGGCGTAGCCCCCCGAACCACCTAGGTTGCCCTGCTCAATCACGCGCAGTTTGTGGCCGAGTGATTCTGCGGCAGCCGGGAAGAACTCAGACTCCTTGACCGGTTGGGTGCCCTGATCCATGACGAAGACGGTGTCGAGATAGGGCCGCAGGTCCGCATCGTCGGCTAACTGGCCGATCAGTTTGGCGCAGAAGTCCTGGCGGTTCATGGTGGTGATCGCCATGTCGACAGTGCCGTGCTGGGCACGATCGTCGGGGACCTCAGCCGACCATTCGGCGGACTGTACGACGGCTGCGACGTCGCCGCCGATGACGTCGTACCAGTACCAACCGCCGTCCACGAAGGGCTTGAGCGTGAGTTCGAACTCAAAGGTCTGGGCCTCATCACCGCTGACTTCGGCGCTATCGACCATCTGGGAGTGGCCCCGGGCCATCGACTTGTAGACCGTAACCACGGCGCCGTGGCCTTGCACGGTCAGTCGCAAGGTGACATCGGTGATGATCGTGTAGCGGCGCCAATAGGAAGCCGGGAAGGCGTTGAAGTAGGTGCCGAAGGAGATCATCTGACCCGGCTGCACCTGGACCGCAGTGCGCGACAGGATCTGGTCGGGTCGCAGTTTGCGGCCGGTCGAGGTGGACTGGCGGATCGCCGCGTTGTTGAGGTCTTTGGCGCCCTTGTCGCCACCAATCTCGTAGCGGTCGGCGTCGAGCCTGGCCTCTTCGAGGTCGACGTAGAGCGGAAAGACATCCGGATCGCGGTCGATGGGGAAGATCTGCCGTTGCAGCAGCCGTGAGGTGGTCACTCCTCGATGCCTCCGCTCGTGAGTGCGGCACCGTCTTCGAAATACGGGCGCAGTTTGTTGTCAAACATGCTGAGTGCAGACCCGATGGCCATGTGCATGTCGAGATATTTGTAGGTGCCCAGGCGACCACCGAAGAGCACCATCGGCTCGGCCTTGGCCTTGTCGCGGTATTTCAGCAACTTCTCGCGGTCGGCCGGGGTGTTGATCGGGTAGTAGGGCTCGTCGCCTTCTTCAGCGAAGCGCGAATATTCGTGCACGATCACGCTCTTGCCGGGCAGGTAGGTGCGCTCGGGGTGGAAGTGCTTGAACTCGTGGATGCGCGTGTAGGGCACGTCCGGGTCGTTGTAGTTCATCACCGAGCAGCCTTGGAAGTCGTCGGTCTCCACCACGCTCGGCTCCAGGTCGACGGTTCGCCACGAGAGCGCGCCCTCGGAGTTGCCGAAGTATTCGTCGACCGGGCCGGTGTAGACGATCGGCACCTTGCCCTTGAACTCATCGATCACGTCGAAGAAGTCGGTGTTGAGTCGCACCTCGATGTTGGGGTGGTCGGCCATCTTCTCCAGCCACGCGGTGTAGCCGTCGACCGGCAGACCTTCGTAGGTGTCGTTGAAGTAGCGGTTGTTGAAGTCATAGCGCACCGGGAGTCGCGTGATGATGTCAGCGCTCAACTCAGTCGGGTCGGTCTGCCACTGCTTGGCGGTGTAGCCCTTGATGAATGCCTCATAAAGCGGTCGGCCAATCAGGCTGATCGCCTTCTCTTCGAGGTTCTTAGCCTCGGCGGTGTCGATCTCACTGGCCTGCTCGGCAATCAGTGCGCGCGCCTCGTCGGGCGTATGGGATTTGCCGAAGAACACGTTGATCAGGTTGAGGTTCATCGGCAGGGAGTAGACCTGCCCGTCGTACTTGCCGAAGACGCGGTGCTGGTAGTTGGTGAAGCTGGTGAACTGGTTGACGTAGTCCCAGACCCGCTTGTTGGAGGTGTGGAAGAGGTGGGCGCCGTAGACGTGGACTTCAATCCCAGTCTCGGCCTCGCGCTCGGAGTAGGCGTTGCCGCCTAGGTGGTGGCGGCGCTCGATGATCAGGACCTTTTTGTCCAGTTGGCTTGCCACGCGCTCGGCAATGGTCAAGCCGAAGAGGCCAGAGCCGACGACGACGAGATCAGGAGTGGTCACCCGCGCGAGTCTATCGAGGCTTCCACGCCCTCTGGACCAGCCTGGGCCGGGAGGTGGCGCAGACCACGGACGTCTTTGAGCGCTCGGATCACGTTGCGGGCCTCCGCAGTCCCGCCGCGGAATGGAGACAGCGCCACAACAGCGGCGGTGATCAGCCACGGCTTGGCCCTGACCAAGGCGTTCTCGCCGTAGCGCTGATGCACCGCAAACAGGTTGCGATACATGTAGTAGCCCTTCCAGCCACTCAAGTCATGCTGTTGGTCGAAATCAAGTTGGCGGGTCATCACCGCATCTCGTACCGCGACGATCGGGAACCCTGCTCGACGGATCCGAATCGCGTAGTCGCAGTCGTCATAGAAGATGAAAAAACTGGGGTCGGGGAAACCGACGCGATCGATCACACTGCGATGCACCATGAAGCCTTCGAAGGCGACGTTGTCCACCGGAACCGTCGCGGGCATCGCGGCCCGAGTGCCGTAGTCACTCTCCACCGAGGCAGCTTTGGGTTTGATCTGCCAGGGGCGGCGCAGGTCGAAGCGCGTCGCCGCCTTCTCCACCAAATGGCCATGCCGGTCGCTGCGGGTCACACTCATTGCCGGACCGGCCGTGGTGAGCAGGGTGGCCAAGCAGTCGGGGGCTGCGACCACGTCGTCGTCCATCAACCAGATCCAGTCGTGTCCGGCATCGAAGGCGGCTTTGACGCCAACGTGGAAGCCACCGGCTCCCCCGGAGTTGGTCTCCTGCCGCAGCACCTGCAGACCGGGGTCGTGGCGTTGGGCGAGCAGGTGGGCGGTGTGGTCGGTGCTGGCGTTGTCCACGACGTACGTCGCATCGGGGCGGCGGCTACCTTCGGCTAAGCCGTCAAGACAACCGGCAAGCAGGTCGGCCCGGTTGTAGGTGACGATCACTGCGGCGACGGAGCCGGTTGACTGGAGGTGGGGGGTTTTGAGGAAACGTTGGTGGCCCGAGAAGTCGCCGCGGCGGCCGTCGGTGATCCCGCGCAGCATCAGTCGCAACCTCGCTGGGTCGCGGCGGGTCAGCAGATAGAACCAGATCGTCTTGAGGGCGAACGCGACCGCATGCGGCAAACCCCGATAGGTGCGCAAGTTGGCCCAGTTGTTGCGGGCCATGCAGTAGGCCTTCAGATCACTGGGCGTGTGGTTGTAGGTCTGGCCGAAAACCATTGGGGTGCCGAGATCACCGACTGCGGGGTGGATGAATCGCGCCTTGACGACTGTGGCGATCCGCGCTCCTGCCTTCTCTGCGCGCCAGAGGTATTCGACGTCATCGCCCCAGATGAAGTACTTCGCCTCAACCACGCCGATCCCCTCGATCAGGTCGCGGCTGAGCAGGACTCCGTTGAACGGAATCACGATGCCTTCAACTAGGCCCTCCCGCGCGGCGGCGTCTAGGGCTTGCACCCGTCGTACGACGGTGGCGGTGTTGGGCAGTCTGATCGGGAAACAGAGTTCAGTCTCGCGACCTTCTGTCACCACCGCAGGCCCGACGAAGTCGTAGTCGCGCATGTGCGGAAGGAGCAGTTCGAGGCAGTCGGTGGCTGGGACACCATCGTCATCCATCAGCCAGACCAGATCAGCTTGTCGGCCCAAGGCCTGCCGCATGCCTTCGGCGAAGCCACCTGCGCCGCCAGTGTTGGTCGCCAATGTGACCACACTGACCCGGGTGCCGAGGTCCGGAAGGTTCTGCAACCGCTCGACCGTGTCATCGGTGGAGGCGTTGTCGATGACCACGATCTCGTCGGGTACGACGCTCCCGGTAGCCGCAGCCCGCACCAATCGCTCCACCAGATCGGCCCGGTTGAAGGTCACCGCCACCGCGACAACACGAGTCGACGGATCACGAACGGGCACCACAGGAGCCTATCCGAGCCCGTGCCGACCGCTGTGCTCCTGCGACCCGGACCCGCCGTACGTGGGAGGCACTTCACATGGATGTTTGGTACTGCACCTGGCAGATCTGCCGGGTCAAGTAGCAAAGTCACAAGTGAACTTGTGACTTTGTTGGCCGAAAACTCAGGCCTCAACAGGCCGAATTCAGATCCTCGGTCGCATTGGCCGTATAACCCGAGTGGATGTTGCCGTAGGACCCACCCGTCGTCCCCGTCGACGGCGCCTTGCTGCTCTTCTTCTTCGCTGGCGGGTTCTCCGATCGGTCAATCGCCTTGGTCACCATCGCCTGGATCTTGTCGACGTCTGGCCGATAGGTCTCGATGGCGGGCGGCACAAACGACACGGTCCGAATCGGCGCCTTGCGCGCCTTGAGTGCCAGGTCAATGAAGGTGTCGAGGTCACTTTGCGGCAGATCGGTCTTCACCATCGCGCGAGAGGCCTTCGAGATGTCGCCGATCTTCAACACGACCGTCTGCGGGCTCAATTGCTGCAGCATCGCGCTCATCACGCACTTTTGCCGTGCCATCCGCGAGTAGTCGTCAGCGGCCATCCGCGATCGAGCAAACCATAATGTGTCGGCACCGTTGAGGGTCCGATAGCCAGGCTCGATGTAGGACTTGCCGTCGAAGTCGTTGAGAGCGCCCTTGGGGATCCGGTCACGCACATGCAGCTTGACTCCACCCACAGCGTCGACGAGGTGGCGGAAGCCAGCAAGGTTCACCATCGCGAAGTACTGAATCTTCAGGCCGGTGATCCCTTCCACCGCGTCTTTGGTGGCTTCCACGCCCGGGTACTTCTTGCCTTTGAACAATCCCTTGTGGTCTTGGGCCCAGGTGAACAGCGAGTTCAACTCACAGCCGTCGCAGGTGTAGCCGTCGGGGAATTGCTCATCCATCACCGAACCCTTGGCGAAGGGGAAGTTCTGCATGTTGCGCGGCAAGCCAAAGAGCACTGCGCGGCCGGTTTCGGCGTCGATGCTGGCCACCGTGATCGAGTCCGGACGCAGGCCCCACCGCGTAGCCCCACTGTCGCCGCCGAGCAGCAGCACGTTGTAGCGGCCGTCCACGGCTTTGCTGGTCGCTGCATCGGCGAACATGGCCGAGATGAAGTTGCCCTGCACGTGCACGATGTGGGCGGCAAACAACAGCGCGCCGGCCACGGTGAAGCACAGTGCCGAGTTGAGCCCGGTCATCACCAACCGTTGCCTTTGTTGCAGCGCCAGCGGATTGCCCAGTCGCCAAGCGTCGAAGAACAGGTAGGCAAAGCCCGCTGCTAACGCGATCAGGCCGAATCGCATGATCGTGAGTACGCCGGGACTCGCAGCCAGCCAGTACGCCACCGTCGGCAGCAGCCATCCGATCAACCCAAACAGCAGCAAGACCACCACCACGCCTGCCCAGACACGCAGCGCGATCCGGCCTACCCGCCGATTGCCGACCGCGATCTGCGCCGACCCGGGCAGCACCAGCGTCATCAGCATCAGGGTGAGCGCGCGGCGGAACCGGACCTTCACGACCCGCGGCGGGCGCGAGGTGGTGCGGCTCTGCCCGGGGGAAGTGGCGGGCATGAGAGAACCTCTCGTTGGTGTCGTCATCCGGCCGCACCGCAAAATGTGGCCGCAGGTCAGTATCACCAGTCACGACAGTCACATGCGTTTCGACGCGCCGAGTTCGGTCCCGACAGGTAGCGTTCGGCCCATGCCGCCGGAGTCCGACCCCGATTTCACCTGGCTGTACGGCGAGAAGCGACGCCCACCCGCACCCACCGGCCATGGCGATCCAGAGCCGACACAGGTGATCCCCACCTCTCCCAGACCGACTGCAGACCGTCGTACTCCCCCCAGTCGCCCGGCCGCGCCTGCGTCGCAAGTGCGTGACATCGAGATCGCACCAGAGCCAGGTCAACCACGCCGGCCCGGCCCCGCACCATCGGCACGCCCACCACGTAGGCCCCATCGGCGGCGCTGGCTATGGGTGGCCCTCGTCGCCTGGTTGGCCTTCTTGGTCGCCGTACCGATCTGGGCCTATGGCCGAGTGGAGCGGATCGACGCCGAACCCTCCGGGGCTCGCCCAGCCGAACAACCCGGGACTACCTATCTCTTGGTCGGCTCTGATTCCAGAGAGGGTCTGAGCGCCCAACAGCGTCGCCAACTAGGCACTGGCAACGCCGCCGGTCGCCGTACCGACACCATCATGATGTTGCACACCGGGTCCGGCGAATCCACGTTGATCTCGATTCCGCGCGACTCGCTCGTGCCCATCCCCGGCCACGGAACCACCAAGATCAACGCCGCCTTCGCCTACGGCGGACCGCGACTCCTGGTGCGCACGGTGGAACAGAACACCGGAGTGCGCATCGACCACTTCGTGGAGATTGGGTTCGGCGGATTCGTCAAAGCGGTCGATGCAGTGGGCGGCATTGAGATCTGCACGAAGACCCGGCTCGATGATCGGCTGGCCAACCTGCATATGGCCAAGGGCTGCCACCAAGCCGATGGCGCCACCGCGCTTGCCTATGCCCGCAGCCGCCACACCCAAGCCGACGGTGATCTCGGCCGGGCCCGTCACCAGCGTGAAGTTGTGGCCAAAGTCGGGGCCAAGGTGAAGTCGCCATGGTCAGTGCTCAACCCCTTCCGCTACGTCGGCCTCGCCGACGCCGGGTCCACCTCACTTCGAATCAGCAACGGCACCGGGCCTGTCGCCCTAGCCAACTTTGCGCTCGCGATGACTAGCGCCCGCAGTTGTGCGATGCCGATTCGCGACATGGCAGTGCACTGGGACTCGACTCGGGCCAAGCGTCTGATGGGCCTGATCGCCGCCGATCGCACTGACTCGATCAGCAAGGATTTGTGCACACCTAACGGCCTGCCCCAATAAGTGGCCCAGCAGTTGTCCCCGCACTGGTTCGACGCAGTGCCTTCTCGCCGCTAGCCCGCTGCGATCACCTCGCGTGCCGTCGCCACCAATTCGGCACGCACGGCTTGGACGGCGCCGCGGGCTAGGCGTTCAGGACGAGCGAGCACCTCGATATGGCGTCGTACTCGCACATCGGCCAACGGCACCAACCGCAACCCCGCGGGCGCATGCAACTGGGTCACATAGCGCGGCAGTAGCGCCACCCCCAGCCCTGCGGCAACCAAACGTTCGGTGAGCGCGAGGTTCACCGTGCGCTGCACATGGTGGGCCGGGCGCCCGGCCTGCATTGAGACGGCGGTGAGCAAACGATCCAGCGGGTACGACGGTGGCACACCGATCCACTGCTCGTCGATCACCTCTGCGCACGTGACGGACGCCCGATCGGCGAGACGGTGGGCCAGTGGAATCGCCACGTCGAGTGGTTCGACCACCAAAGACTGCACCCGTACTCCGCGGCGGCCGTGTACCGGGAGGTCATCACCGCGGTGGGCCAAAACCAGATCAGCCTCTTTGGTCACCGCGGCAAACTCGTCCTGAGCCACGTCACGGTCGATCAACGTCACGGTGAGTTCAGGCCGGTCGGAAAGTCGCCCCAGCAGCGCGGGCATCAGGAGCTCAGCAGCCGAGGGAAACACCGCGATGCTCACCTCACCCGCCGGAGCGTGCTGCCAGGCGGCCCACTCGGCTTCAAACTCCGCCACTGCGGTGGCTACTCTCCGCGATGCCTCGACGAGGGCCACACCGGCATCGGTGAGCCGAATTCGGCGACCATGGCGTTGCACCAAGGCGCGACCGGACTCGCGCTCGAGTGCCTTGATCTGCTGGGACGCTGCGCTCGGCGTACGACGGGTAGCGGCCGCCGCCGCCGTGATCGACCCATGGTCGGCGACCGCCCTGAGCAGAGCCAATCGGGCTTGATCCATGCAGCCAGGCTACAAAGCCAATATCAAACTTTGAAGTTGTGCTGCAAAGTCGTCGGCACCACAGTGGTCGCATGCGCCCCCGCGATCGACTTCTCGCCCTGGTGGTGGTTGTGATCTGGGGGGTCAATTTCCCGGCGACCCGCTTGGCACTCGACCACTTTCCGCCGTTCCTCTTGGGCGCGTTGCGCTACCTGCTGCTCGCGCTTCCAGCCATCGTGCTGGTGCCGCGCCCGCAAACCTCCTGGAAGTGGATCATCGGCGCTGGTTTGGGGATCGGCACCGCCCAGTTCGCCTTCCTCTATTTGGCGATGAGCACTGGCATGCCTCCTGGACTCGCTTCGATCGTGCTGCAGGCGTCTGCGCCCTTCACCGTGCTCCTGGCCGCACTGCTCCTCGGCGAACGGCGCTCCCCTGCTGCCTTGGCCGGGGTGGGGGTGGCGATCTCCGGACTGGTGGTGATCGGGTGGTATCGAGCCCAGGTCGCCGACGTGCTCCCGGTCCTCCTCACCGTGCTCGGCGGCCTGGGCTGGGCCTGCGGCAACCTCTGCATGCGGCAGGCGCGGGGCGCGAATCCCCTGCACATGACCATGTGGCTCTCGGTCGTGCCGCCGATTCCACTAGGTCTGTTGTCGTTGAGCCTCGACGGCCCGGACCGAATCCGCCATGCATTCGGCACTGCGTTCACTGCAAGCGCACTGCCCGCGGTTGGCGGCCTGCTGTACGTCGTACTCCTGGCCTCTGTGGTCGGTTACGGAGTCTGGGCCCTGCTCATGGGCAGATACCCCTCCAGCCAGATTGCGCCGTGGTCGATGCTCGTTCCTGTGGTCGGAGTGCTCTCGTCCTGGGCAGCATTTGGTGAGCGCCCGGCGCTGGCTGAAGTGTTTGGCGGATTGCTGGTCGTGGGCGGGATCCTCTATTCCTCCAGACGCCCCTGAGCCTCACACCTTGAGCAGGTCCGCCAGCAAGCGTGCGGCGCGGCCGCCTCGATCGAGTGCAATCTCGAAGGCGCGAGGCACGTCGAGATCGTTGATCAGCGCGGCCATGACTTCGTCTTCGCCATCGCTACCGGCTCGCCCCGCGGCTTGGTGCAAGCCTTCGAGTTCGCTTTGTGCGGTGGTCAAGAGTTGCGCGTTGTAGGTCCACTGCTGTGACCAGGAGCGATTGAGCAGGAGGAACCGCACCACTTCGGCGGGGACTTCGTTGAGCAGGTCGGAGACCAACACCAGGTTGCCCGTGGACTTGGCCATCTTGGCGCCTTCACACCACACCGTGCCGATGTGCATTTCACGTCGGGCGAAGCGACATCCGCTCACCGTGCTGGCCATGGCCGACTGATAGGCGTGGTGCGGGAAGACCAGGTCCGCGCCTCCGGCGAGCACATCGATCGACGTACCCAACACAGCGGCTGCCATGGCAGCGCACTCCACATGCCACCCGGGCCGACCCCAACCCCAGGGGCTCGGCCAGCCGGGGTCGTCGGCAGCTGACGCCTTCCAGACCGCGACGTCCCATTGCCCTTGCCGTCCATCGGGAACGGCGTTGTCACCGAACTCCGCAAACGCACTCGCCGCGCCCTCTGGTCGAGGCATGTCGTCCGCGCGGAAGAACACGGTCCCGCCCACCTCATAGGCCGCGCCGAGCGCGATCAGGGCGTCGACGAAGGCCACGATCTGTGGCACGTAGGCGCGAGCCCGCGGGGCCGCATCGGGTCGAGCGATGTTGAGCGCCTTCATGTCCTGGTCGAAGAGAAACTCCTGGGTCACGGCGAACTCATCGGGCCGCTCGCCCCTGCGCCAGGCCGCATGGGTGAGCACGTCGTCGATGTCGGTCACATTGCGGGTCGAGATCGCCTTGACCCCCATTTTGTGGGCCAAACTGACCAGCAGATCGGGCCAGATGAAGGTGGCTGCGTGACCGAGGTGAGTGACGTCGTACGGCGTGATGCCGCAGGTCCAGATGCGCAACGCTCCCGCCAATGGGAGGGGTTCTCCGGCCAGCACCACGTGAGCCGCGCGCGGTCCGGTCAGGGTCGGGAGTTGATAGCGAAGTTCGCCCATGGGGTGATCTTGTCAGCAGATGGGGTAGATAACCCCCTACTCGGCACGCGATAACCCCCTACTCGGCAGGCGATAACCCCCTACTCGGCAGGCGAGAATCCACCAGCACCGGCTTAGGATGTCGCCTATGCGCTCGCGCCTGGTTCTCGGAACCCTTGTGGCCATGTTGATCACCCTCGTCCCGCTCAGCGCGGACGCTGCGGTCAGTCGCTGGTGTGCGGGCAAGCGCGCCACCATCGTCGGCACTGACGGGCCGGACTGGTCCGAAGGCACTCCTGGCAAGGACGTGATCTCCCTCGGCGGTGGCGATGACACCGCCTTCCCCGACGAAGGCGACATCGTGTGCCTCGGTGATGGCAACGACATCGCCTTCACCAACGGTCGGACCACGGTCTACGGCGGCGGCGGCCATGACCAGGTCCAGGCCAAAGGCACCGCCACCACCTTCAAGGGAGGCCCGGGCGACGACCAGTTCCGTCGGATTGGCGCTTCGGCCCCTGACAAGATCTACGGCGGTTCGGGCAACGATCGGCTCTATGTTTCTGACTTGACTTCAGTGATCAACGTCGGCACTGGGCTCAATGCAGTGAACGTCGAGGACAACCACACCAACCCGTTCGTGTTCAACCTCGGCAAACCGAGTTGGACTCGTGGCGGTGTCACCAAGAGCCTGGGCGGCATCGTCACCGGGATCCGAGTCACCGGGGCAACCGCCGACACGGTGATCGGTGCGCCCCGAAGTGAGGCGGTGACGTTCGGCCCGGGAGACACAGTGCGCTCCGGCGATGGCAGCGACAGCCTGTTTCCCGTCTCCAACAGCGCCAGCCAGGCTGCCTACACAGTTGACGCCGGACCCGGCGCCGACCTGTTCACCGCAACCACTGGGATGTCTGGAACTGCGCGCTTGGGCACTGGCAACGACACGGCGCAGGTCAATGCCGGCAGCGCCGGCACCGTCTACGGTGACTCCGGAGACGACGTCTTCTCGGTCAATGGCTGGACTCCGTCCGGAGATATCTTCCCAGCTCTCGACGGTGGCACCGGCACTGATGGGGTGAAGCTTTTCCTCAGCCAAGGCACCACCGTGGACCTGCTGGCGGGCACCTTCACCACGGGGGCGGGCACCTTCGCCGCCATCGGGTTTGAGAACGCCGACGGCAGCGCCTACGCCGACATCATCTACGGCACCGAGGGCGCCAACCGCCTCACCGGATCCAACGGCGAAGACAAGGTCTACGGACGCGGCGGCAATGACTATCTCGACGGTGGGCCGGGAGCCAACTGGGCCGACGGCGGCCCGGGGGTCGATACCTGCGGCGGCTTCAGCGTGACAGTCAACTGCGAGTAGCTCGCCCGCGGCGGCTCACAACTGCGACTGAATTCCCGCCAATAGCTGGCGGGCCATCACGATCCGCTGCACCTGGTTGGTGCCTTCATAGATCTGAGTGATCTTGGCATCGCGCATCATGCGCTCCACCGGATAATCACGGGTGTAGCCATAGCCGCCAAGCACTTGCACCGCATTCGTCGTGACCTCCATGGCCACATCTGAAGCGAAGCACTTCGCGGCCGCGCCGAAGAAGGTGAGGTCCTTGTCATTGCGCTCCGAACGACCCGCCGCGGCATAGGTCAATTGCCGAGCCGCCTCCACCTTCATCCCCATGTCGGCGAGCATGAACTGCAAGCCTTGGAAGTCGGCAATCGGTCGACCGAACTGCTTGCGCTCCTGGGCATAGCCGAGCGCATAGTCCAGTGCTCCCTGTGCGACACCCACTGCTTGTGCAGCGATGGTCACGCGAGTGTGGTCGAGGGTCCGCATGGCGATGCCGAAGCCCTCGCCAACCTCTCCGATCAACCGATCGGCCGGGAGCCGCACCTTGTCAAGATAAACCTCTCGCGTAGGACTGCCCTTGATCCCCAGCTTCTTCTCCGGCGCCCCGAACGAGACACCCTCGTCGGCCTTCTCGACGACAAAAGCCGAGATCCCACCGCGGGTGCCCTTGTCGGCGTCGGTCACCGCCATGACGGTGTAGAACTCACTCTCCCCAGCGTTGGTGATCCAACGCTTCACCCCGTCGAGCACCCACTCCTCACCATCGCGTACGGCGCGCGCCTTCATCCCACCCGCATCAGTGCCAGCATCCGGCTCCGACAAGCAGTAGGAGAAGCCCTCACCGGCCGCCAATCGGGGCAGATAGGCGCTCTTGAGTGACTCAGTGCCAGCCAACATCAGCGGCAGGCTGCCGAGTTTGTTGACCGCCGGAATCAGGCTCGAACTGACACAGGCTCGGGCCACCTCTTCGATCACCAGGACTGTGGCTAGGGCATCGGCACCAGCGCCGCCGTACTCCTCCGGCACGTGTGGGGCGTGGAAGTCCGACGCCAACAGTGCCTCGGCGGCTTCGTAGGGGAATCGCGCCTCCTCGTCAACTACCGCAGCAAAGGGGGCGATCTTGGCATCGGCGAGTTCACGCACCGCCTCGCGGATCGCCACGTGTTCCTCAGAGAGTTGGAAGAAGTTGGAGTCACTCATGACTCGCACTCTAGGTCGGCCCGAGCCTTGCCACGTCGCGGCGACGGGGTGAGCACGATCACCCTGAATCAGCATCAGTGGGGGTTGATCTGATTGGATCTGACGGCATGGAGTTCCAGCAGACCCTTCTGCCCGGCGTCGGGGTGCGCTATGACACCACCACGCGCGACGGCGCGCCGATTTCTGTCCTGCTTGGCCGCGAAGGTGACGCAATGCTGGTCACCTATCGTGACGATGACCCCGATGCGGTGGCACTGCGCTTGCGGCTGACCGCCAACGAAGTGGCCGAACTCGCCGAGATCCTGGGATCGCCTCGGGTCACCGCCCGGATCGCGGACCTGACCAAGGAGGTTCCTGGCCTCTCCTCGGCGCGCTTCTTGATCAGCCCCAGGAGTCAATACGCCGGGCGTCGGATCGGCGACAGCAAGGCCCGGACTCGCACGGGATGCTCCATTGTGGCCGTCGTTCGAGGTGATGAGGTGTTCACCTCTCCCGGTCCCAACACCGAACTGCGCGCTGGAGACACCGTGGTGGCGATCGGCTCCGACGACGCATTGGCCGACCTTCAAGTCCTGCTCTCCCAAGCGCCACAGCCAGCACTCCCCCTTGATTCAGGGGCCGATCCGTTGACCGGCGACGGCTAGCCGATGGATCATCTCGGGCTCGTTTTCGCTGAACTCGGAATCATCTTCGTCGGCATCTCCCTGCTGAGCATGCTCGCCCACCGGTTTGAACTCTCTCCGGTGCCGTTCTATCTCTTGGCCGGTCTGGCTTTCGGCGACGGCGGATTCGCACCTGTGGCCGCCTCTGGGGCATTCGTGACGGTGGCCGCCGAAGTCGGAGTGCTGCTGCTGTTGCTCACCCTGGGGTTGGAGTTCTCCCCCAAGGAGCTATCCAACAGTCTGGGGCGGCATCGGCCGTCGGCCATGGTCGACCTGGTGCTCAATGCGCTGCCGGGGTTCGCCATCGGTCTACTCTTCGGGCTCGCCTGGCCAGCCGCCTTCGCGCTCGGCGGGCTCACCTGGATCACCTCCTCAGGCATCGTCGCGCAATTGCTGCGGGATCTGGATCGGATCGGCAACCGCGAGACCCCGTCGATCCTTTCGGTTCTGGTGCTCGAAGACTTGGCCATGGCGGTCTATCTGCCGATCCTGCTCGTCGTACTTGCTGGCGGTGGCCTGCTTCAGGCTGTGGGCGGCATCGGTCTGGCCGTGGGTGCCGTGACTCTGGCGTTGGTCGCAGCCACCCGAGCCAGCCACCGGATCGGGGCGATCCTCACTCACGACCAGGACGAGCAGATCATGCTGCGCGTGCTCGGACTGACCATGCTCGTGGCGGCCGCCACTCACATGCTCGGGGCGAGCGCTGCGGTGGGTGCGTTCTTGGTCGGCATCGCCATTCCCGACACTTTGGCCGAACGCGCGCGCGACATTCTGGCTCCGCAGCGCGACCTGTTTGCGGCCATCTTCTTCGTCTCCTTCGGCCTGGCCACCAACCCACGCGACTTGGCTGACTACCTCTGGATCGCCGCCGCTCTGGCGGTCGTCGGAGTGGTCGGCAAGATCGCCACTGGCTGGTACGCCGCGCGCCGCGACGGCGTGAGACCTCGAGGTCGACTCCGCGCCGGTCTGGCTCTGACTCCGCGAGGAGAGTTCTCGGTGTTGATCGCTGGGCTTGCCGTCGCCGCTGGCTACCCGCAAATCGGGCTGATCGCCACGACCTACGTGCTGATCTTGGCCGTCATCGGACCGATTTTGGCGAAGTTCGGCGACACTCTCGGCGCCCGACTCTTCCCGGTCCCACGACCCACCTAGGCGAAGTAACCTTCGGGGCATGGGCTCCGATGCACCCGCGGTGCTGGCCATCGACCAGGGCACATCTGGGACCAAAGCCGTCGTCGTTGATCACTGCGGTGCAGTGCTGGCGTTGGCGGAAGTGGGCTTGCGACCGACGTACTTCGACGGCAATGCGGTCGAGCAAGACCCACATGCACTCCTGGACTCGGTGATCACCGCTGGCCGACAGGCACTCGCCGCCGCGAAGGTGCCGGTGGCGGCGGTGGCCTTAGCCAACCAAGGCGAAACCGTGCTGGCCTGGGATCGCAAGAGTGGCAATCCGCTCAGTCCGGCGATCGTCTGGCAAGACGGTCGTTCGGCCTCGGTCTGCGAGGTCCTGGCCGACCATTCCGACGAGATCGCTGCCCTGACTGGCCTGGTGTTGGACCCCTATTTCAGCGCCCCCAAGATGCGCTGGCTGCGTGAGCAGCGAACCCGCGAGGGTGTGGTCACCACGACCGACACCTGGCTGATCCATCAGTTGACTGGTGAGTTCGTCACCGACGCCTCAACCGCCAGTCGCTCGCTGCTGCTCGACTTGGACCAAGCCTCGTGGTCACCACGATTGCTCGACCTCTTCGGGCTAGGCGCAGAGGCACTGCCGCGGGTTGTGGCCAGCGACGAGGTCGTGGGGACGACGAAGGCGTTCGGCGCTCCCCTTCCCGTGGCCGGGCTGATCGTCGATCAACAAGCCGCACTTTTAGCCCAGAGTTGCTGGCAACCCGGCATGGCCAAGTGCACATATGGGACCGGTGCCTTCTTGCTCGCACAGACCGGTCAGGACACCCCTCGCTCCCTGGCCGGGCTGACTACGTCAGTTGCCTGGACCCTGCGTGAGCAGACCTCCTATTGTCTCGACGGCCAGGTTTATACGGCCGGGTCCGCCGTGCGCTGGCTGACCGATATCGGCCTGCTGGGCAGCGCTGCCGACCTCGACCGGGTGGCCGCCGCGGACTCAGGTGGCGTGGTCTGCGTGCCCGCCCTTGCGGGGCTGGCCGCACCCTGGTGGGACGCCACGGCAACGGCTTCGATCAGCGGACTGAGCCTGAGTTCGGGGCCCAGCCAGATCGTGAGAGCGGTGCTCGATGGCGTGGCTGCCCAAGTGGCTGAACTCACCGACCTGGTCGCCGCTGAGACCGCTGAGCCGGTCAGTTGTCTGCGCGTCGACGGTGGGCTCACCCGTTCCGACGTACTCATGCAGGCGCAGGCTGATCTCAGCCAGACGAGTCTGGAGGTCTATCCCTCACCGCATGCCACAGCACTCGGCGCTGCCGCCTGTGCCCGATTGGCAATGAACCCCGGATTGAGCCTGGCGGACGCAGTGGGTCAATGGCAGCCCGCTCGCCGCTATCAGCCAACCTGGTCCAGCGATCGAGCAGAAGCGTTCCGCGCGCGCTGGCGAGAGGTGGCTGAGCATTGCCGGAGCCAGCCGTGACCTATGACGTGGCGGTGATCGGTGCCGGAGTGGTGGGTTCGGCGATCGCGCGCATGCTCGCGGGCACCCACTTGTCGGTCGCGTTGATCGATGCAGCCAACGATGTCGGTGACGGCACCAGCAAAGCCAACACTGCGATCTTGCACACCGGGTTCGATGCCACTCCAGGCACACTGGAAGCGCGCCTGATCGCCCGCGGCTACCACCTCATGCGCGACTACGCCGCCGCCACCGGAATCCCGATCGAAGACACCGGAGCGGTGCTGGTCGCCTGGACCGAGGCCGAGGTGCAAGCCCTGCCCGGGTTATTGGCAAAGGCGCAAACCAACGGCTGCGCCGACGCCCGTCTGATCAATGCCGCAGCGGTCTATCGATTGGTCCCCGATCTGGGTGAAGGAGCCCTGGCCGGAATGGTGGTGCCCGGCGAGTCGATCATGTGCACCTGGACGGCCACCCTGGCGTTGGCCACTGAAGCGGTGCGCTGCGGTGTCACGCTCCACCTCGATCATCGGGTCACCGGGGTGGAGGTCGGCAGCAACTGCACGGCGCTGCACACCACGCGCGGTCTGGTGGAGGCCACCTGGGTGATCAACGCGGCTGGCCTGGGCGGCGACGAGCTGGATCGATGCTTCGGGTACGACCGGTTCACCGTCACGCCTCGGCGTGGAGAACTGATCGTCTTTGACAAACTCGCCCGACCTCGAGTGCCGATGATCGTGCTGCCGGTGCCCACCTCAATGGGCAAAGGGGTGCTCGTCAGTCCCACGATCTATGGCAACGTCATGGTGGGGCCCACCGCCGAAGACATCACCGACCGCTCCGCGACGGGTACGACGGCCGCCGGACTCGACTACTTGCTCAACAAAGCCACCAAGCTTCTGCCTGCACTCAGCCACGAAGAAGTCACCGCAACTTATGCCGGACTTCGGGCGGCCACGGAGCACCCCGACTATGTGATCGACCTTGATTTGGACCGCCGCTATGTGCTGGTTGGCGGGATTCGCTCCACTGGGTTGTCGGCTTGCTTAGCTATTGCTGAATACGTCGAGCAACTCCTCGGCGCTGCTGGAGTTGATCTGCGTCTGCGCGGTGACCTGCCCCCGCCTCCGCGCATGCCTCATCTGGGCGAACGTGGTCCTCGGCCCTATCAGGACTACGACCTGATCGCAATCGATCCGGCCTACGGCCAGATCGTGTGCTTCTGCGAACGAGTCACGAGCGGCGAGATTCGAGACGCCCTGGCCGCCGAACTCCCCCCGGCTGACCTAGATGGATTGCGCCGACGTACCCGAGCGCTCAACGGACGCTGTCAGGGCTTCTTCTGCGCCGCCACCATCTCTGCGCTAGTGCCGTGGGAGTGAGTGGCATGCGCGAGGTTTCAGTGCTGGTCATCGGCGGCGGGCCCGCCGGACTCACTGCCGCCAGCGACCTGGCCAGCAGTGGCCACGACGTGTTGGTGCTCGAGCGAGAGGCGACTGCGGGCGGCATTCCGCGACACTGCGACCACTCGGGGTTCGGGCTCAGCGATCTGCGCCGCCTCACCACCGGACCGGCGTACGCCCACCTACTGGTCAATCAAGCGCGCGCCTCCGGCGCCCAGATTCAGACCGCCACGATGGTCACCGACTGGATCGACGACCACACCGTCTTGGCCACCTCACCGCAGGGCCGTGAACGAATCCGGGCCGACGCAATTGTGCTGGCCACCGGGGCGCGGGAACGTCCCCGCTCGGCCCGCCTCATCCCCGGAGACCGGGTTGCCGGAGTCTTCACCACCGGCCAACTCCAGCAACTGGTGCACCTGCAGCATCGCCCGATCGGCAAGGTGGCGGTGGTGATCGGCTCCGAACTGGTCAGTTGGTCTGCCGTCATGACCCTGCGATCTGCCGGAGTGCGCACCGCCTTGGTCACGACCACCGACCCTCGACCCGACTTCCCCAGCACCCTGGGCCGATGGGGGCTACGGGCACCGACCGCGGCCTCCACCCGAGTGACTCGCATCATCGGCGCGGCGGGGCGGGTCAGCGCGGTCGAGATCGAGAATGTGACGACCGGGGAGCAACGCACCATTGCCTGCGACACCGTGATCACCACCGCTGACTGGGTACCCGATCACGAACTGGCGCGCACTGCTGGACTGGCGATGGACCCCGGCAGCCGAGGCCCGGTTGTGGACCAAGTCCTACGCACGTCAAGACCGGGCGTCTTCGCCGCAGGCAATCTGGTGCATCCGGTGGTGACTGCGGGGGCGGCTGCGCAGTCTGGGCGCCACGTTGCCAACGGCGTACGCCGCTGGCTGGATCAGCCCACTCCCGCCCCCACTGGCGCCCCCCTTCTCGTGGAGGCTCCCCTGCGGTGGGCAACTCCGCAGGTGCTGCACGGCGGGGAGTCCGCCGCCCGCGGGCGCCTGCTGGTCTGGCTCGACGCTCATGTCGGACGCGCCACGTTTGAGGCGACGCAGGGTGATCGATTGCTGGGCCGACACCGCCTGCGTCTCCCCGCGGGCCCCGGACGCGCGGTCTCACTGCCGGAATCACTCGTGGCCGGGTTTGACCAGGCCGGCCCGCCGGTGATCTTGGCCGCGCGGTTCTAGGCTGACTCGATGAGCATCCCATGGCAGGACCCCGCCGCTATCGACTTCATGCTCGACGACTGCCAGGTCTGGGCCGTGGTCGGACTCTCTGGAGACCCGACCCGCACCGCCTACAAAGTCGCCCGCACACTCCAGGCACGGGGCAAGCAGATCGTGCCAATCCACCCTGCCGCCGCCGAAGTGTTGGGCGAGCCTGGTTATGCATCCCTGGCTGAGGTGCCATTCCCGATCGATGTGGTCGACGTCTTCCGGAGATCGGAGGCGGCCGGAGAGTTCGCCGACCAAGCCGTCGAGATTGGCGCTCGCGGGGTGTGGCTGCAGTTGGGGGTGCTCGACGAGGCTGCCTTTCGTCGTACGACGGCAGCAGGGCTGCCCATGGTGATGGACACCTGCCCGTTGATCCAGTGGCGCGAACGCGAGCGTCGTGGCCACTGACCTGCGCGTCTCTCCTGGGCCCGGACTCCCTCACGGGCTGGTGATCCCATCTGGCGAACTCGAGGAGCGCTTCTCGCGTTCGCCGGGCCCAGGCGGTCAGTCAGTCAACACCACCGATTCACGGGTCGAATTGCTTTGGGACCCAGCAGTTTCCACTGCCCTCACCTCCCTTGGACTCACCGAGGCCCAACTCGCCCGGCTCAGGCCCTTTCGCGTCGTAGCCAGTGAGCACCGCTCTCAACACCGCAACCGCGCCGCCGCCCGCGAACGGTTGGCCGACGCCATCCGAGCCGCCCTAGCCCCACCCCCTCCACCCCGAGTCCCCACCAAACCCTCCAAGGCCTCCCAGCGCCGAAGACTGGACTTCAAGCGCCGCCGCAGCCAAACCAAAACCCTCCGCCGCCGCCCCCCACCCTGACCGCCGAGTAGGGGCTTATCGCGCGCCGAGTAGGGGCTTATCAACCGATCAACCTCCCTAACCACCCCGTACGACGAACTCAGCCGCTACAACCGCACCGTCGCCAAACTGATCGCCACCGCGACCATCACCGCCGCCACCGAGAGATCCAGGATCCGCCAAGTGACCGGCCGGGCAAAGAAGCGAGTCAGGCGCCGCGCACCTAGCGCGAGCCCGAAAAACCACACAAAACTGGCCAACGTAGCCCCGCCGGCAAAGACCCAGCGCAGGTCGCGGTGCTGATTGGCGACCGAGCCCACGAAGATCATCGTGTCGAGATAGACATGCGGGTTGAGAAACGTGAGCGCGGCCGCGGTGACCAGCGCCGCCCGCAGACTGCGCTCACCCGCGCCTTCGACCTTGAGCGACTCCGGCCGAAGCGCCCGTCGTACGGCGAGAGCGGCGTAGGTCATCAAGAACAAAACGCCACCCCAGCGGAACACCTCAAAAAACACCGGCGCGGCCTTCAATAAGGCACCGATTCCCAGGGTGCCGAGGCAAATCAGCGCCGCGTCAGCCAGCGCACACAGCAACGCAATCGGCAATTCGTGCTCGCGACGCAAGCCCTGGCGGAGCACATAGGCGTTCTGTGCCCCGATCGCGACAATCAGCGAGAGCCCAGTCCCGAAGCCGAGCAGGGCAGTGGCAAACCAGCCCACCTCAGAAGCCGAGTTTGTGGGCCTGCTCGCCGCGCACGACCTTGCCCTTCTCGTGGGCGCTGTCACGCAGCGTCGCCTGGAATTCAGTCATCTTGGTCTGCAAATCGGGGTCGCTTGCGGCCAGGATCCGCACGGCCAGCAGGCCAGCATTGCGGGCGTTGCCGATCGCGACTGCCGCCACCGGAACACCGGCGGGCATCTGCACGATCGAGAGCAGCGAATCCATCCCGTCGAGGTACTTCAACGGCACCGGCACCCCGATGACGGGCAACGGGCTCACCGACGCCAGCATGCCGGGCAGATGTGCGGCCCCGCCGGCGCCGGCGATGATCACCTGGATCCCGCGTTCAGCGGCTTCTTGGCCATAGCGCAGCATCTCCTCGGGCATCCGGTGCGCCGACACCACGTCTGCCTCATAGGCGATCCCGAACTCCGCACACGCCTCGGCGGCGGTCTTCATCACCGGCCAGTCCGAGTCGCTGCCCATCACAATGCCGACGCGAGGATCAGTCATGTCGCCAAGACTAGAACGCACAAGAGGGTACGACGGCCACGTGGACCACGGTCCGATCCTCGACAGCTACTCGCTCTCGTCACCCAAATCGCCTCGGAACCACGCCGCCGCATGTCGGGCACGGTCGAGGCAGTCATCCAGGTCGTCGCCATAGGCATTGACGTGACCAACCTTGCGGCCGGGCCGCAGGTCCTTGCCGTAGAGGTGCACCTTGAGTCGGGGGTCGCGGGCAAAGGCGTGGGGGTAGCCGTCGTACAGGTGACCCGTGTGCACCGGCGAGCCCAAGATGTTGACCATCACCGTCCACGGCGCTCGGGCGTCGGGTGCTCCCAGGGGAAGATCGAGCACTGCGCGCAGGTGGTTCTCGAACTGACTGGTGACTGAGCCGTCTTGCGTCCAATGCCCGGTGTTGTGCGGACGCATCGCCAATTCGTTGACCAAGACACGGCCGTCGCGGGTCTCAAACAACTCCACCGCCAGCACCCCGGTGACGCCCAATTCTCCGGCGACCCGCATCGCGATCTGCTGCGCTTCAACGGCCAACTCGGGGTCGAGTCCGGGTGCAGGCGCGATCACCTCGTGGCAGATGCCGTCGAGTTGAGTGCTCTGCACCACCGGCCAGGCGGCAATTTGGCCGCTTGGGGATCGGGCCACCAAAGCGCTGAGTTCGCGGGTGAAGTCGACCAACTCTTCGGCCAAAATCTGCACTCCGCTCGCGGCCGCGGCTTCGAAAGCGGCGACACAGTCGGCGACGGAGTTGACCACCCAGACCCCTTTGCCGTCGTAGCCGCCTCGCGTGGTCTTGAGCACCGCCGGAAAGCCGAACTGAGCCACTTCAGCCGCATCAGCCACGACCGCGTGCCGCGGACAAGGTACGTCGATGGCGCTCAGCCGAGACCGCATCTGGGCCTTGTCTTGGGCATAGACCAGCGCCTCCGGCCCCGGACGTACGGCGAGCCGCGATTCGAGCGAATACAGATGCTCAGTCGGAACGTGTTCGTGATCGAAGGTAACTACGGCACAGTCCTCGGTGATCGCGAGCAGGGCATCCAGATCTCGATAGTCACCCACGCGGTGATCGGGGATCACCTGGGCAGCACTGACTCCTTGGGCCTCGGCGAGGAGCCGAAGCCGAATCCCCAGGGCCGCGGCAGGTTCGGCCATCATTCGAGCCAGTTGACCGCCGCCAATCACAGCGACTCGGGGAGCAGACACGAGCAGAACCCTAGAGCGGATCAGTCGATCGCGCGGTGCCGGACCGCGATCGGAGCCACGTCACCGAATCCGCGCACCGGCCGCGGCGGCAGGTGTCGGATCTCGAACTCCTCAGCGGGCAGGGCAACAGCGGTCTCGGCGTCGCAGATCACCCGGTTGCGTCGGGCCACGCTGGTCATTCGCGCAGCCAGGTTGACCGCAGGGCCAAAGACATCACCAAGCCGCAGCACGACCGGTCCCGTGGCCAGGCCGATTCGCACGTCGGGCAGAGTGGGTGAGGCACCAATCTGCTTGATGATCTCCTCGGCGACGCCGTAGGCCGCCAAGGGCGTGTCGGCGACGAAGAGCACCGAGTCACCCAGGGTCTTGATCACACGGCCACGCCTCCGGGCCACGGCGTCGAGGCAGCGGTTCTCAAACTCCTCGACCATTTCGCCGATCTCTTCGCGAGTGAGTTCGTTGGAGTACGCCGAGAAGCCAACCAAGTCGGCAAAGCCGATCGTGAGCCGAGCCAAGTTGAGGTGCTCTTCGTGCTCGCCCCACTCCTCCACTCTCACCGCGGCCGCAGCCAAGTGCCGCCGCCAGACATAGAGCAACAGTTCTTCGAAGGTGGGACCGACCAACTCGACCAGTCGCATCGCACTGGCCAGTCGAGATCCGACCGCCTTGTCTCCGGACTCCAACTGCTCGATCCGATTGGCCAGGGTGCCGACCTGCCAGTCGGCAAGCCGCGCCATGCTCTGACCCAGGGCGCGGGTCATCCGGAGCAGGGTCTCCTCGTCTAGATCTCCAGACTCCATCGAGGAGGCGACCAGGCTGAGGGCGCGCACATCGGCGTCGGTGAACACCGGTTCGCTGCGGGCGGTGGCGAATCCCAAGGCTCGCCAAAATCGCACCGTCTGCTCTGGGGTGAACCCCGAGGCCCGGGCCACGTCGTCGCTGGTCAGTTCAGGGCGGGCACCGAGGATGGCGGATTCGAGGGTCTCGTCTGATTCAGGCGACATGTGGCTCTCTGAAGGCTCGGTCACAGGTCGTTGGGCGCACGCCCACATTCTCGCACGTGATCGACTTCACAAAGTCCAAATAGAGCCCGCCGCCGCTGCGGATCAAGCGGGGCGCACGTGCACCACGTCGCCCGCGCTGACCACGAGTGCTGCGCCCTCGGTATCGACCACGAGGCATCCCCGCGGGTCGACCTCGCGGGCCCGGCCTCGGCGTACCTCCCCGCTGGGCAGGTGTACGTCGACGACTTGGCCCACCGTCACGCAGCGACCGGCAAACCGTGACCGCAATTGGCCGAGATCGGCAGGCAAGGCGGAGACCACCTGTTCGAGACCGCTCAATACCCCCCGCAGCAGGTCCACCCGAGTAGCCCTCACGCCGCAGCGAGCCAATGAGGTCGCAGTGGGGACTGGCAATTCCTGCTGGTGCACGTTGAGCCCGATCCCCACCACGGCCAATGGCTGGCCCTGCGCTGACACCACCCGCTCAACGAGGATCCCGGCCACTTTGAGCCCGTCGACGAGCACGTCGTTGGGCCACTTCACCGACGCATGGAGCCCATAGGGATCCAGTGCCTCGGCCACCACCAAGCCAGCCAGCAAGGGCACCCAAGGCCAGTCCACATCCGGCAGACCTGGGTCGATAGTCGCGCTCATCGTGAGCGCCTCTCCGGCCGGGGTCTCCCAGATCCGACCCATCCGGCCGCGACCCGCCTGCTGGTGGTCGGTCACGACCACCCGGCGATCTGTCGGCTCGGCGCCCGCGAGCGCGTTGGTGGAGTCGGCGCGCTCGACGTACTCAAGCTGCCAGCGGCCAAACGGTCCACTGCAGAATCGGTCCGGCTCCCCTAAAGCATCGGCTCCACTCATGGCACTAGTCTCGGATGCGGCGCCCACACGCGCCAACGGCAGGTGAGGACCCGACAGGAGGCCGCTGCAGGTGAGCGCACAGGACACCCCGATCGACTTCGATCTTCGTACGACGGCCGGCAAGATCGCCGACAAGGAGACCCGCCTCCACGAGGCCGTCTTGATTGCCGATGAGAAGGCGCGGGAGCGGCAACATAAGAAGGGCCGCAAGTCGGCGCGCGAGCGCATCGAAGAACTCTTCGACGAGGGCACCTTCGTCGAGATGGATGAGTTGGCCCGTCACCGCTCGACGAACTTCGGGTTGGGGCAGAAGCGCCCCTACGGTGACGGCGTGATCACCGGATTCGGCATGATCGATGGTCGCCAGGTGTGTGTCTTCTCCCAAGACTTCTCCATCTTCGGCGGCTCACTGGGCCAGGTCTACGGCGAGAAGATCTGCAAAGTCATGGATCTGGCGATCAAGACCGGATGCCCGATCATCGGGATCAACGAAGGCGCCGGAGCGCGCATCCAAGAGGGTGTGGTCTCCCTTGGCCTCTACGGCGAGATCTTCAAGCGCAACGTCCATGCCTCTGGGGTGATCCCGCAGATCAGTCTGATCATGGGTTCGTGTGCCGGTGGCCACGTCTACTCCCCCGCCGTCACCGACTTCACCGTGATGGTCGACAAGACCTCCAACATGTTCATCACCGGACCAGATGTGATCAAGACGGTCACCGGTGAAGACGTGACCATGGAGGATCTCGGTGGCGCTCGGGCGCACAACACCCGGTCGGGCAACGCCCACTACATGGCTGCCGATGAAGACGACGCGTTGGAGTTCGTGAAGGCGCTGTTGTCCTACCTGCCGCAGAACAATCTCGACCTGCCCGAGGTCTATGAGACCGAGGTCGACTTCGAACTCAGCGATCTCGACCACGCCCTCGACACGATCATTCCGGACTCGCCCAACCAGCCCTATGACATGCACGACGTCTTCACCACAGTGCTCGACGACCAAGAGTTCTTGGAGATCATGCCGCTGTTTGCGCCCAACATCCTGGTCGGCTTCGGTCGGGTTGAGGGGGCTCCGGTGGGCATCGTGGCCAACCAGCCGATGCAGTTTGCCGGGTGCCTCGACATCGATGCTTCGGAGAAGGCGGCCCGCTTCGTGCGGTTCTGCGATGCGTTCAACATTCCGGTGCTGACGTTCGTCGACGTACCCGGGTTCTTGCCGGGCACAGACCAAGAGTGGAACGGCATCATCCGCCGCGGCGCCAAGTTGATCTATGCCTATTCCGAAGCCACGGTGCCACTGATCACGATCATCACGCGCAAGGCCTATGGCGGGGCCTACGACGTGATGGGCTCCAAGCACCTCGGCGCCGACATGAATCTGGCTTGGCCGACCGCACAGATCGCGGTGATGGGCGCCCAGGGCGCGGTCAACATCCTCTATCGCCACGAACTGGCCGCCGCTGAGGACCCGGACGCGTTGCGCGCTCAGTTGGTGGACGAATACGACACCAAACTCGCCAACCCCTACGAAGCCGCAGAGCGCCTCTACATCGACGGTGTGATCTCGCCACGCAACACCCGCGTCGAGGTGATCAAGGCGCTGCGGATCTTGAAGACCAAGCGAGCGGTGTTGCCGGCGAAGAAGCACGGAAACATTCCGCTATGAGTGAGGGAGTCGAGCCGTCAGGCGAGCGACCGAACGAACGATCCAACACCGGTGAGGGAGTCGAGCCGTCAGGCGAGCGACCTCACGAAAAATCCAACACCGGTGAGGGAGTCGAGCCGGCTGTTGGCAAAGGCGAACCAGGCATCACGCAGACTCCGCTGCTGCGCGTGGTCAAGGGCAACCCCACTCCCGAGGAGGTGGCGGCGCTGGTCGCCGTCGTCTCAGCTAGTGCATCGGCTCCGGCCAAGCCCGCGCAACGGCCAGTGCCGGAGTGGAACCGTCCTGATCGCCAGGTTCGCCCCAGCTATTCCCACGGCCCCGGGGCCTGGCGCACCAGCGGCCTCCCGGTCAACCGCGGCCGCGGGTAGCACGCGGGGTCGCTTCAGTGGACCCGCTCCGGAAGCAATAGGCTTGCGGGGTGTCCAAGGTTCTGACTTCACTGCCCGTCGGCGAGCGCGTCGGCATCGCCTTCTCAGGAGGTCTCGACACCTCGGTGGCGGTGGCCTGGATGCGCGAGAAGGGTGCGATTCCCTGCACCTACACCGCCGACATTGGTCAGTACGACGAGCCTGACATCTCCGGCGTACCCAGCCGTGCGATGCAGTACGGCGCCGAACTCGCCCGCGCCGTGGACTGCCGTTCGGCACTGGTTGAGGAGGGTTTGGCCGCGATTGCATGCGGTGCCTTCCACATTCGCTCCGGAGGGCGGGCCTACTTCAACACCACCCCCCTGGGCCGAGCCGTCACCGGCACCTTGTTGGTCCGCGCCATGCATGAAGACGGAGTGGATATCTGGGGCGACGGATCGACGTTCAAGGGCAACGACATTGAGCGCTTCTACCGCTACGGGTTGATGGCCAATCCGAGCCTGCGGATCTATAAGCCATGGCTCGACGCCGACTTCGTGCGCGAACTTGGCGGCCGCAACGAGATGTCGCAGTGGCTGACCGAGCGCGATCTGCCCTATCGGGACGCCAAGGAGAAGGCCTACTCCACTGACGCCAACATCTGGGGAGCCACCCACGAGGCCAAGACCTTGGAGCACCTCGATGTGTCGCTGGAGGTGGTCGAGCCGATCATGGGTGTGAAGTTCTGGGAACAGGCAGTGCAGATCGACACCGAAGACGTCACCATCGAATTTCGGCGGGGTCGTCCGGTGGCGATCAACGGCACGGCGTACGACGATGCCGTGGCGCTCGTGCAGGAGGCCAATGCGATCGGCGGCCGGCACGGACTCGGAATGAGCGACCAGATCGAGAACCGCATCATCGAGGCGAAGTCGCGCGGGATCTATGAGGCTCCCGGGATGGCGCTGCTCTTTATTGCCTATGAGCGACTGCTCAACGCGATCCACAACGAAGACACGATCGCGACCTACCACTCCGAGGGTCGCCGCCTCGGACGCCTGCTTTATGAAGGTCGCTGGCTGGACCCGCAGTCGTTGATGCTGCGCGAATCGATCCTGCGCTGGGTGGCGTCACTGGTCACTGGCGAGGTGACCCTTCGCCTACGTCGCGGAGATGACTACACGATCGTGCGGACGTCGGGTTCGAACTTCTCCTACCACCCCGACAAACTGTCGATGGAGCGCACCGAAGATGCCGCGTTCGGCCCAGTTGATCGCATCGGCCAACTGACGATGCGCAACCTCGACATCGCCGATTCGCGGGCGAAGTTGGAGGAATACGCCAGCCAACCGCTCAACGAAGGCCAAGTGCTGGTCGAGCACGGCCACCTTCTCGGTCGGATCGAAGCCGGTGGCGCCGCCAAGATCGCGGAGAACTCCTCCGCCGAAGGCAACCTCGGCGACCAACTCCTCGACGAAGCCGCCATGGAGTTCGGCACCGACTGAGCCGTGTCCTTCTTTGCGGCTCGCGGTCCGTCGTACTTCACACGGGAGATTGGTACTTGACCTGGCAGATCTGCCAGGTGAGGTATCAAAGTCACAAGTGAACTTGTGACTTTGTTCTATCCGAGCGGGTCCACCGCGAGCGGCCTACCCAGCCGCCGAGACCCGCGACCGCCCCCCACCACGCTGCCGATCGAGTTCGACCAAGGATGACCCTTCGACGTCAACGTGCGGGAGCAGTCGGTCCAGCCACAGCGGCATCCACCAGGCCTTGTCACCAAGGAGGGACATCGCCGCTGGAGTCAGGACCATGCGCACGAGGAACGCATCGGCCAGCACCCCGACTGCCAGCCCGAAGCCGATCGGACGCGCCATCGTCATCGGCGTGAAGATGAAGCCGCCGAACACAGAGACCATGATGATTCCGGCCGCGGCGACAACCCGAGCACCCGAGACAAAGCCATGTTTGACCGCCCCGACCGCGCTGTCACCGTGCACATAGGCCTCACGCATCCCGGAGACCAAGAACATCTGGTAGTCCATGGCCAACCCAAACAGGATCCCGATCAGCAGCGTGGGCATGAAGCTCATCACGGTGCCTGGGCGGTGCACGTCGAAGATGTTGCCGAGCCACGCCCATTGATAGACCGCCACAACGGCGCCAAAGCTGGCCGCCACCGAGAGCAGGAATCCAGCGGTGGCCAGCACCGGCACGACGACGGAGCGGAACACGATCGTCAGCAGACCTAACGACAGGCCGATCACCAAGACCAGATAGAGCGGCAGCGCCCCGGCCAGTCGATCGGAGACTTCGATGTTGGCGGCGGTCTGGCCGGTCACGCCGAGTTCGATCCCGTCTTGGGCCAACGCCTGCGTCACTGAACCGCGCAGTGTCGTGACCACCTTCTTGGTCGAGATCGACGAGGGTCCCTCCTGCGGCATCACCTGGAAGGCAAACGTACGACGATCCGCACTCACTCCCGCTGGCGTCACCGAACTCACTCCCGGCACCGACCAGACCTGCGCCGCCACTTTGGCTTCGAAATCGACGACCTCATCCTTGGCTACCGGATCCGCGACATCGGCGACTACCAGCATCGGGCCATTGGCGCCAGCTCCAAACTGTCGTTCGATGGTCTCGTAGGCGCGGAAAGCAGTCGAGGTGCGCTGCTCGCTGCCGCCGTCAGGTAGCCCCAGGCGCAGTTGGGTCGCGGGCACGACCGCGATCCCCAGGATCACAATCACCGCAGCCACAGCCCAGCCAGCCCGCTTGGTGACCAGTTCGGCCCATCGTTCCGGCCAACCCATCTTGGCGCTGCGCGCTTTGTTGCGGGCACGCTTGGGCACCGCGCGGCGGCCCACAAGTGACAACAGCGCTGGGGTGAGGGTCAGCGAAACGATCACCATCATCGTCACGGTGAAGGCCGCGAGCAGACCCATCTGCATCAGCGTGGGAATGCCTGAGACGGTCAGAGCGACCAACGCAATCACGACTGTGGTGCCGGCCACCCCCACCGCCGTGCCCGCCGTACCGGTCGCCATGCCCAGGCTGTGCACAAGGTCGGCCTTGGTGAGTTGGCGATCCAAACGAGCCAGGTCGCCGAGTTGGCGTCGATGCCGGTTCACGATGAACAGCGAGTAGTCGATGCCCACAGCCAGGCCGAGCATGGCGCCAAGCACCGGTGCCATCTGAAACATCGACACCCAGTGCGTAGCAATCAGTCCAGTCAGCAGGGCCACGGCCACGCCGATGAAGGCCGTGATCAAAGGCAATCCGGCCATCACCAGGGAGCCCAGCATCACCAGCAGTACGACGGCCGCGACGACCAGTCCGAGCACCTCACCGATCCCACCTGCTTCGGTGGTGTGCACGATCTCCTGGCCGTAGTCGACCACCATCCCGGCTTCGGTCAGTTGCTCCCCGATCTGCGGAATGGCGGTGAGTTCCTCTGGGGCAATCTCTTGAGGCGAGCGCTCAAACCGGATCTGAATCAACGCCGTGGTGCCGTCTTTGGAGACGAAACGCAGACCCTTGCCGAAGGACGTCAGGTCCTCGGCGGAGCGCAGTTTGCGCTTGGCATTTGTCAGTTGAGCATCCGCCCGGTCGAGTTTGCGGTCGGCCTGACGCAGCATTGCCTCACCGGAGGCTTGCCCGCGGATTCGGTCCTGCAGAGTCGGGTTAGCTGGGTCGCTGGCCCGCATCTGCTTAACCTCAAGGCGTCCTTGATTCACCAGCCAGCGCAGTTGATCCACCTTGTAGCGGCCATCGTCGAACTTGCGCTGGGCTTGCTCGAGTTCGGTCTTAGCTGAGGCGATTCGTTCCCGACCCCGATCAATCTTGGCCTGGGTCTCGAAGGGATTGACTGTGGAGGTGACGTGATCGGCCTGGCGCCAGTCGGCCAGGGTTTTGGCGACGACCGCACGCTGATCGGCGGTGAAGCCGTCCTTGCTCGTCACCACAACCGTGCCGGTGCCGCCGGCGACCTTGGGAATGGTCTGCCCCACGTGGTCGAACACGCGGCCGAACTCACTGTCGGGCAGTTCGAACTCGTTGCTCATCGGTTTGCTGAACGCCGCCATGCCGACCGCAGCCGCCGCGGTGAGCAAAAGCCAAATCACGAGGGTCACCAAAGGTCGGCGCGCCGAGGCGCTCCCCAACCGATACAGCAGGCGGGCCACGTCGTACTCCTTGAAGCTAGGGGGCCTTAGTCGGCCTGGATGTAGGCGCCGGACTCGTCAAAGCCGGCGAAGAGGTGGGTGAAGGCTCGGCGAACCCAGTCACGTTGACGTTCTTTGGCTTCGTCGTCGTCGGCGGCAATGACCTCGACCGAGAGCCGCATCGTGCGGGAGAAGACCGCTGCTGAGGCTGCGGCCAGAGCTGCGACGTACGCCGGATCAGCGTTCGCACCCAGCCGACTGTGCAGTCCTTCTTCGAAGGCTGCGGTCTGCGAATCGGTGATCACGAGGAGCACCCGCTTCATCTGCGGTTCGGCCATGGCGGCTCGGCCCAGGAGTTCAACTCGATCGAAGGTCTCCGATTCGAGCAGCACTTCGAGGGTGCCCTTCAAGGCGTCGAGCAAAGGTTCATCGGCCGGACGGGAGAGGAGTTCCTCCACGATCTCCGCGGTGGCCCGCTCGGCGATCGCCACGAGCAGGTCTTCGACTTGGGCGAAGTAGTTGAAGAAGGTACGACGAGACACGTTGGCCGCCGACGCAACGCGCGCGGCCGTCAACCGGTGAATGCCCTCATCGCTCAGGATTCCAATGGCCGCGTCGACGAGCGCATCACGAGTGCGCTGGCGGTTCTCAGCCCGAGCATCTATTGACACAAGTTGCACGGTAGTGCAAGTTGCATCCGAGTGCAGAATTTCAACAGCCGTAGAAGCCGGTGATCTCCGCCACAAGAAACTGCTGGGTGAAGTAACAAAGTCACAAGTGAACTTGTGACTTTGTTCTACCCGAGCCAACCGCTACAACCGCGGCCCCCGCAGCCCAGCGCGAGCGATCACTCGCTCAATCGCCAGATCTCGCTCATCTGGACGAGCCACATAGGTGATTTCTCGTAGCCCCTGTGCTTGGGCCGCTGACTCAAAGACAAAGTGCCCATAGCCCAGCACCCGACCCAAGAGCGGCTTGTCGAGCGTGATGTCGAGAATGCGCGCCAGCGGCATGGTGGCCAGGCGCTTGGCCAGCACCCCACTGATCCGAAAGACCCGCATGTTGGTGATCACAAAGCAGTCGTTGCTCACCGACAGCACAGCGAAGGCTGAATAGAGGATCAGCAACAACCCCACGATGATGGGAAACCAGGCCGCCTGCATCGAGACAAAGGCCGACAAGATCAGGCTGCCGACACCGACGACTGCGATCATCGCGGCTTTGGCATAACAGACCCAGTGTTTGCGCACCACATCGACGACGTCTTCGCCCTCATCGCTGAGCAGATGACGTCGAATGTCCGGCTCGGCGAAAAGTCGCCCCAGCACGGTGCTGACCTAGCCGAAGAGCGCGTTGATGAAGCGGATCAGGGTGTCGAAGAGGCCAGTCAGCGCGTTCCACAACGCCGTGCCGCCATCGCGAGCGGTAGTGGCCAAACCGGCGGGATTAGTGAACAAGTAGTAGCCGATGAAGACCACGATCAAGATGACCGCACTCTTCTTCATGACTGCCGACATGACGTCACACCTCCCACATAGGTCGCTTGAGTTTACGGGAGTCACAAGTGTCACGGAGTACGACGCGCCGACTCCTCGACCAGTCGATCCGCCGCCGTGTAGGGGTCGATCTGGCCCGCCACCACCAGGTCGGCCAGGGAGTCCAACGACGAAGCCGCCACACCACCCCACTGCTCCCTGAGCGCCGCGACCGCGATCGCCTCAACCTCTGCGCGTGCGCGTTGGCGTCGGCGCCGCTGCAACTCACCTGTGTCAGCCAGCCATCGGGCGTGGTCATCGATCGCGGTCACCACCTCCGCAGCGCCTCGACCTTCGGAGGCGACGGTCATCACGATCGGCGGCCGCCAGGCCCCCTCAGGACGCTCGGCGAGGGAGAGCATGGTGCGCAGTTCGCGGCGCGTCGCCTCGGCCCCCTCGCGGTCAGCCTTGTTGATCACATAGACGTCGCCGATCTCCAAGATGCCAGCCTTTGCCGCCTGGATCCCATCGCCCATACCGGGAGCCAAGAGAACCAGCGTCGTGTCGGCCAGTCCGGCGATCTCAACTTCCGACTGCCCTACCCCGACGGTCTCCACCACGATCACGTCGCATCCCGCCGCATCGAGCACCCGAAGCGCCTGCGGTGTGGACCACGACAACCCACCAAGGTGCCCGCGCGACGCCATCGAGCGGATATAGACCTCCGGATCGAGCACGTGGTCTTGCATGCGCACCCGGTCACCGAGCAGCGCCCCACCGGAGAACGGACTGGAAGGGTCGACGGCGAGCACCCCGACCCGCTTGCCCCCAGCCCGCATAGCGGCTACCAGGGCGTTAGTAGAGGTTGATTTCCCCACCCCAGGCGAACCGGTGATGCCGACCACGTGGGCGCGCCCACACAACGGAACCAGCGCCGCCATCGCCTCGCGCAGCAGCGGCGAAGCATCCTCGACCAAGGTGATCAGCCGCGCCACCGAGCGAGCATCGCCACCACGCGCGCCCTCAATGAGGGCGGGCACGTCGTACGCCGTAGCGCGGCGAGCCATCGATCAGGGCACGCGGATGATCAGGGCGTCACCCTGACCGCCACCGCCACACAACGCGGCCGCGCCGATGCCACCGCCTCGGCGCTTCAACTCATGAGCCAAGTGCAGCACAATTCGTGCCCCCGACATCCCGACCGGGTGGCCAACTGCGATGGCGCCGCCGTTGACATTGACCTTGTCGGCGTCGATGCCCAACTGGCGCGCCGACTCGATTCCCACTGCGGCAAAGGCTTCGTTGAGTTCGAAGAGATCGATGTCGGAGACCGCGATCCCTTCCTTCGCGGCCGCAGCCTCGATCGCGCGGGCAGGTTGCAGTTGGAGAGTGGAATCCGGACCAGCTACCTGACCGCTGGCGCCGATCTCGGCCAGCCAGGTCAGCCCAAGTTCCTCGGCCTTGGCTTTGCTCATCACGACGACCGCGCAAGCACCATCGGAGATCTGCGAAGACGAGCCAGCCGTGATCGTGCCCTCGCGGGCAAACGCAGCGCGCAACCTGCCCAGCGACTCGGCGGTGGTGTCACCGCGAATGCCTTCATCTTGGCTGACCACGATTGGCTCACCCCGACGCTGCGGCACCTCCACCGGCACCACTTCGTCGTCGAATACACCGTTCTTCCACGCTGCTGCGGCCAACTGGTGGCTGCGCGCGGAGAACTCGTCCTGCTCTTCGCGGGTCAAGTTGGCGCCAGCGGAGTTGCAGGCCTCGGTCAGATTGCCCATGCCCTGGTCGGTGAACTGGTCCCACAACGCGTCATAGGCCATCGAGTCGACCAGCGTGTTGTCGCCGTACTTCAGACCCTCGCGCGACTTCGGCAGCAGGTGCGGCGCATTGGTCATTGACTCCATGCCGCCCGCCACGACGATCTCGTGCTCACCGGCACGGATCAGTTGGTCAGCCATCGCAATCGCATTGATGCCGGACAGACACACCTTGTTGATCGTGATCGCCGGGACGCTCATCGGGATGCCACCCTTGACTGCGGCCTGGCGCGCAGTGATTTGGCCGGCTCCGGCCTGGATCACCTGGCCCATGATCACGTAGTCGACCTGATCGCCAGAGACTCCGGCCTTCGCCAGTGCACCCTTGATCGCCACGCCGCCCAGGTCGGCTGCGGAGAGGTCCTTGAGGCCACCCATCAGGCGGCCAATCGGGGTTCGGGCCCCGGCAACGATCACGGACGTAGACATAAAGGTCCTCCTGAATCAGGCGTACTGCGGTTGCTGCCGACCCTACCCACGGCCGGTGGCCGCCCGGCACCCCTTCGCCCTGTCGCCGTAGTCACATCAAAGTGCGGGATCAGGCACCGTCCGGGATCGCCGCCCCCCCCTCCCTGCGGTGACGTCATACGAGGTGGTCGTGACGGCGACCGATCCGTATGACGTCCCCGCAAACGTCATACAAAGTGGATCCCTGGGCCGCCAACCCGTATGACGTCCCGCAACAGCAAGCCACCACCTGCCCGCAACACGCAACGCCCGCTCTTACCAGAGCCCGTCCTCGGTCTTCACCCACAGATGCAACCGTTGCGGCACGTTGGCCACGACGGCTCTTGCGACGGCGCTGCCGTTCTTCAGATGACCCATCACGGGGTCGACAACCCGCCCCAGGGCGTCAACCGCCCGAATCGCCAGCGGCAGATCATCGGGTTCGCCGAGCAGATCAAGACCGACGACGTCACTCCAGCGGATCGAGACCAGCCGATCTGAGTAGTACTCGGTGATTCCGGTGTCGTCGATAGTCACTCGGTAGTCCTTGGGAGCTCCCTGGAACCGGCCGGTCAGGCTGCGCGTGTGGGTGCTTCCATGCGCGGGCCACGTGGGCGCAACCGGCGTGTTGATGGAATCGAACAGCACCATGTCTTGGTCGGCACGCCCTTCGTATTCAGGAAGTCCCACCAGCAGCGTCGTCTCGAACTGACTGAAGACATGTGCGAGTTCTGCATCAGTGAGCCCTAGGTCTCCCGACACGTACGACGGCGCTTCGGCCAGCACCCCCACCAGATCAAAACTGGCATAAATGTCAGAAATCACGTCGGGTCCGATCAAGCCTCGTCCGCGTTTCATCGCGGACTGAGCGGCGTCCAACTCACCCGGGGCGGCCCCGTTGCTAGCGAGATCGCGCACGACCCCCAGCACCGCGTTCACGGCCTCGGGGGCAGACTTATCGGCGCACTGGATGTGCAGCCCGATCAAGAGGCTGCCATCGCTGAGTTCGATCGGGTCCGGATCGACGCCATAGACGGTGCCGTGATCGCGGCGCAGTTGCATGAATCTGGCGTCCAACAGCGCCATGACGGCGGTTCCAACCGAGCGCCGCCGCTCAAGTCCTGGAGGCACTACCCAAGAAACAGAGGTGGCCCCGCCGCTGAGAAACTCAGCCGGAAACGTCGCTACAGCGCATTGGTCGTGAGGAACTGGCTGGGCTTCGCCTCGGGGGAGATTGATCGTGAAGTCGTGGGGCAGTTCGCCGACAAACGAAACCCGCGCATTCTCAGCCACGCAGAACTTGGTCACCCATGACTGCACCTCGGCCGGGGTCAGTTGACCTGCCCGGTTGGTCATCGACCATGCCCGCCCGACACCTAGCACGCCGCAGCGCGCCCCCAACATCTCGGCGAGCGCGGGAGGGATGCACCCCCCGTTGCCCTCGTGCTCCAAGATACCGAGTTCACGCTTGATCTCCGCGTCGGTTAGTTCACCGCGGCGGATAGCGTCAATCCGGTCGCACAACTGCGCTACTGCTCGTTGCACAGCCCCGGACTCGCCAACGAACGTCAGGTCAGTGCAGGTGAGTCCGGTCGTCCCCTGGACCGTGATCTC
>WBZP01000734.1_pt1 | contig 42936 bp, 69 predicted proteins | sample 5204301 | NCBI WGS metagenome assembly WBZP01 (sample SAMN12412401, study PRJNA552823) | activated sludge metagenome | isolation source: activated sludge from nitrification reactor of wastewater treatment plant... | place: USA: Pennsylvania | collected 2017
GTGCGCAACTGCATGGCCAGGTGCATGGTGTACTCGGACGCCTCTCCGATCCCGTAGGCCCACAGCAGCCGACCGGACTCCTTGAGCAGTTCGCCCAGTGGCCAGTCGGCGCCGTCGCCCGAAGATGATTCGACGGCGCCGACCGCTTCCCCTGGCACTGCGGCGGCGGCTGGCTGCGAAACAGGCGACGCGCCAGGGGAAGTTGAGCAACTGCGAAGGTGTATTCCGTACGAGTTGCAGTGTTGACAGAACTTCGGCTCGTGGACCTCAGTGCGCGCCTCGAAGTCCGCGAGCACATCAGCGGCATCGGGACCGTCCGATTCCATGCGCCCGTTTCGCCCGCCGCTCCAGTGGAGATCGTGCTCGCGGGTGGCCTGGAGAGTGTCGAAAGTGACCTTGTTAATCACGGCACTCTCGGACAGATACGCCTCTGCCGCATCGTCGTTGAACGCTGGCCGCTCGATCATGCGACCGATGGCGCTCAGCGTTTCGCCGGCGAGGGTGAACAGTGAGCCGATCATCCGGCGGCCCGCCACGACGCGACGTATCGCTCGACGAGCCGAGCATCGCAGTACTGCCGATCCCGGACGACCACGCCTTCGGCGCTGACCGTGATGCCGCAGCAGCGAATCCGATCGCGTTCTCGCTCAGCCTCGGCTCGGTCGGTCCAGGTCATGACAAATTGGCCGAGGTAGTCATCCCAGCCGGTGTGGTAGGTGCCGTCGCCGAGTTGGATCGCGTATTCGGTGTGGTCGAACAGGGCGGGGATCTGCGTCAGGTCGGCTTCGCGTGCGAGGTGGGCGTCGGCCTGGGCGAGAGCGTCGAAGAAGGCGGTGGGTGGGCGGTGTTCGCCGGTGAGTTGGTCGATGGTGCGGGTCGTGGGCGCGTTCACCGGTCACCTCGCAGGTCCGCTTCCCAGCGGTCGAAGTGCTGGCGTTCCTGGCGGTCGAGGTCGCCGATCGCGAGGGCCTGTGCGGTGTGTTGGTCGAAGTCGAGGCTGGCGATGCAGGGGTGGATTCGCATGGCCGCGTCGCGGCGATCAGCGATCGCGATAGCGCGGCCAAGGATGGGGGCGACGACGAGGGAAATGGCGAGCCAGCTGAGAAGGCCGAAAACGAACGTGTTCATGCTGACGCCTCGGAAGCCGTTGCGGAAGCGAGAGATTCGATGTCGCCACGCCGGAATAGGAACGGACCAGTGCGCCCGGGGAGCTTGCGTGCTGGGGTGACCTTGCCGGTGGCAACCCAGCGGGTGAGGGTGGCGCGATCGATACGGAGGATCTCGCACGCTTCCGCAGATACGATCTCGTCGTTTTCGTTTGCACTAGAACTGTGCGATTGCATAGTGCAAGAGCATATGCACTGTGCCCTGCACAATGCAAGAGCTTCTGCGAACGTGTCGCACGATTGTCGACGAGGTAACAGTTTGCTGCACAAGCTTGCGCGTGCATCCTGGCAGTGCAAGAGTTAGCGCATGAGCATCAGCACAGACCACGGCGTCGTCCCCGAATGGGACATGGCCGACCGACTGAACAAGTCGCTGCGCGTCGCGAAGATGTCGGCACAACAGATGGCCGACCATCTCGAAGTCCACCGAAACACAGTCAGCTCCTGGCTCAACGGTCGCGGCACACCAAAGAAGCCCCAACTCATCGCATGGGCGCTACGAGTGGGGCTTCCGTTTGAGTGGTTGCGAGACGGCACCGAACCGGAACAACCAGACGGGCCAGACGGTGGCGGAAACGTGTTGCTCCCCCGGATGGACTCGAACCATCAACCGCCCGATTGCTTGGTCATCAGCCTGCCTAGCAGCGATGACGCAATCGATCAACAGGCAGCGTGACCAATTGCACAACGAATGTCGGGACGTACTGTTACAACATTCCGCCATGGGGAACGAGGGGTACACGCTGCCAATCTCCTGGGAGTCGGCAGTCAGTGGATGGGTCGAACTACTCACCTCGGCGGGGTCAACTGCCGAGACGATTCGGGTGCGCCGGAGCGTCGTCCGCTGCATCGCGCGCCGCGGTCAGACCGACCACCCGGCTCAGGTCACCACCGAGCAGCTCATCGCCATGACCGGCGCCGCGCGGTGGTCCAACGATCACCGACGCAGCGTCCGGGCCGCGCTCATCGGATTCTTCGATTGGTGCGTCACCCGCGGGGTCTGCATCACCAACCCGGCGGCCGGGCTCCCGAAGGTCGCTGAGTCGACACCGAAACCCCGCCCCGCGACTGACCGCATCTGGCGTGAGTTGCTCGCGTCGGCCGGCCCCCGCGAACACCTCATGGCCCGGCTCGCCGGGGAAGCCGGTTTGCGGCGGGCCGAAGTGTCGCGCGTCCACCACGACGACCTGATCGAAGACCTGCTTGGGTGGTCGCTGATCGTGAAGGGCAAGGGCAACAAGCAGCGGATGGTTCCGCTGACCGATTCGCTGGCCGACGCCATCCGCGGCTATCACGAGTACGGGCAGCCGCGCGGCGGATGGCTGTTTCCGGGGCAGATCGACGGGCACATCTCCCCTGGGCATGTCGGGGTGCTGATCTCGCGTCTGATGCCGCCCGGGTGGTCGATGCACAAGCTGCGACACCGGTATGCGTCTCGGGGGTTCGCGGGCACCGGGAACATTCGGGCGGTACAGGAGGCGCTGGGTCATGCGAGCGTCGCGACGACTCAGCGGTATACCGCGGTGACGAGCCGTGATGTGCGGGCTGTGACGGAGGCTGCGGCCTGACGCTGCGATTCCGCTGCACGCCAGCTGATCGCGGCGTAGTGTCCCCGCTCATGAAGGGGGAGATCGCGGCGTTCGCCGCAGCAACCACGTTGGCCGTCGGTGTGGCTGCACCCGCCGCCGCCACACCCGAGCAGGACTTCCTCGGGATCCTGGCCACCACACCCGGCGTCACCGTCAACGGATTCACCGGCCCACTGCTGACCAACGCGGGGAACGCGGCGTGCGGTGACATGCGGTCCGGGGCTACGCCGGCTGACGCCGCCGCGCACCTCATGTGGTACCCGGGAGCAACGAACGCAGGAATGGCCGCGCTGGTGGCGGCAGCGCGCCAGACGCTCTGCCCCGACGTCCCATGACCCACCCCGTCGCGCCGCCCGGCTGGTACCCCGATCCCACTGGCGGTGGCGGGCAAAAGTATTGGGACGGTGCGCTGTGGCACGACGCGATCCCGACCCGGCCGGGCGTCCAGACAGCGGCGAAAGCTGGGATGTCGCGGAACGCGAAGATCGGCTGGGGTGTCGCCGCGGTCCTGGTCGCTGGGATCGCGGTCGGGAACGTGATCGCGACGAGCGACGACAAGAAGCCGTCGGAGTCGGCTGCTGCCGAGCGGCCTAATTCGGCGACGGCGACGGCGACGCCGAACGTCGCGGCGATCGAGCGCATGGAATCGGCCTACCTCGATACCGCGGCGGCTGACCGCGCGTATTGGGATCGGGCGGTTCAGCTGCTCAGCGAGCAGGACGACGCGACGTTGGACCCGACCGGCGACGTCAGCATCACGATGAGCCACGGCGGCGAGACGGCGTCCCTGTACCGCAACGACCTCGGCAGCATCGCCTACAACGTGTGCTTCGGGCTCGCCCAAGGCGATGACGCCGCAGAGACGGTCGGGTGGATCAAGGACACGTTCGATGTGCCGCGACGTTGGGAGGCGGGACAGTTGCGGGCCGCGGCGATCGAAACGAAGTGCCCGACGCTGCGCTGAGACTTCCCGGCGGCACCCCCACCAACGACGAAATCGCCCCGCCAGCCCTTGACGGCAAGCGGGGCGATCCGGGAGAAACGGTCAGCGTAGAACGGTCGACCGGCAGCAGGTCATCACTCGTCGAAGCGGTCGGTCCTGCGTCGCATCGGCCGCGGATGCGCCTGCGCCCACTCCCGCTCAAAAGCCGGGAACGAGGTATGCGCGGGCAGCCCGCCGACACCGGTCAGGGCCACCGTCCGGTGAAAGTCGGCATCCTCGACAAGATAGGCGTCGGTCATCTCGGCACGCCACCGCAATAGCCGCAGCTGGTAGGCCAGCTGATCAACCTCGGTCCGCAGATCCTCCGCAGTCGCTGTCGTCGCCAGCTCATGCTCAAGTCCCTCCACTTTGGATTGCAGCTCGGCGATGGTGTCGGCCTGGGTGCGGCGACGCTCCTGGCGGGCGGCGACGCGGTGGCCGTACCAGCCGGCCCAGGCGCGCATCTTCTCCGAGGAGGTGATCGCCAGGTCGAGGATGGTTTTGGCGAGCAGCACGGCGACGATGGCGGGCAGTAGCCAGGTCCATCCGACGCGGGCGGCCAGATCCGCCAGCTCGGTCACGGGCGGATCCCGATGCGCTGCCGGTCCCACTCCCGCCAGGCGGCGCTGGCGAGCACGAGGTGCACCACGCCTTGCAGCAGGATCCAGGAGATGCCGGTGCGCCAGCCGAAGCCGTGGAAGTCCAGGGCGATGGCGGCCAGGGCGCCGACGCCGAATGCCGCGTAGCAGCCGGCCAGCGTCATGTGGGCGGCGATGACGCCGGGCCAGAAGCGGACCATCGAGCCGACGACGGCGCATGTCACGCCGATGATCAGGGTTAGTCCCCATAGGTCGAGCGGCATGGCTTGCTCGACATAGGTGAGGGCTGGTGACGGCTCGGGTAGGGCGATGTAGTCCAGGCCGGAAGAGAAGGCGGCTAGCAGTGAGGCCATCGCGAGGAGGTTGGTCAGTCCCGGTGTGAGCGGGATGCGTGGCCACATCAGGGCAGGGTGCCGTTGCGTCGTTGTCCGGTGACGGCGGCGCCTGCGGTGCCGAGGCCCAGCAGTGCGCCGCCGAACGCAATCCATAGGGGCAGTGCGTCTTTGGTGATGACGCCGTAGGAGACGAGGATCGGCATCAGTGCCAGTAGGACGAAGTACAGGTATTGGCGGACGGCGGGGGTGATGATGGTTCGCAGGGGCAGCATCGGGGGTGGTCCTTTCGCGGTTTTTCCGGCTGGTCGGCGGCGACTGTGCGAGCGGGTTGACCAGGGAAGACCGATCGCTCACGTCGCTAGCGAAGCTGGGATCTCGCGTCGTTGTCTGGCGAAGTGGTACGCCCGCTGGCAGGCCGAGGGGCCTGACGGCTTGGCGGATCGCTCGTCTGCCCCGACAAGCTCCCCAGACAGGACCGCCCCCATGATCGAAGACCTTGTTCCATGAGGTTGGTTACGCGTCCCCACGCTGAGCGCGCTTCCTGCGGCCGGCTTTGACGTACCGCTCCAGCGCCTTGCGGACGACATCGGAGACCGACTGACCCTCGTCGGCTGCAAGCTGCTGGGCCTCACGGTAGAGGTCTTCGGGAATGCGGAAGGACTTGAGCGGTGTCCGTGGGGCGTTCGGCATAGGTGTCATTACACCATCCCCGGCTCATCGGCCTCGCGTCCGTCGAAGCTGTGGTGCGTGATGACCCATCCGCATGCCCCGTCGGCGTCAAACACGGGCTCAGGGGTTGGGCCGCATGGGCAGTCGCCGCCGTCTGTGTCGTGGTCGATGAGGTCGTCGTTCGGGTACACGTGAACGGTTTGAGGCATCACTGCCCCCGCATCTCGGTGAAGTCGCACCACGCCTCGTTGCGACTTTCCACGCTGTCGTCGAGCAGGGCGAGTGCGACGGTGACGCGTTCCCTGGTGCCGTCGTCCATGAACAACTCCAGTTGACGGCGGGCCGCCCGCATGTTCCGCTCGTCGTCCTCCAACCGCTGCTGTCGTTCGGCGATGACGGCATACGCACTGCGGAGCTTGTCGCGCAGATCCTGCTTTTCCGCCACCAACTGATTACAGTCCTGGCACCCCGGTGCTGTCATCACGCCCCCCAATGAGCGCGACCGCGCTCCCAGAAAATCTGGACACTCATCTCGTCCGTGAATACTTCAGGATTGTCGATGGCTTGCACCAACTCATCAAGAGCGGTGAATAGCTCGTCCCTGGTTGTGATCCGGTCCATCAATAGCTCCCCTGGCAGGTAACGGGCAGGTGCATGTTGGCTTCGGCCGACGAGTGCGCCCAGTCTTCGGGCTTGTGTACGGAAACAACATGTTTCTGAGGGCATAGAACTACGACCTTGCCGCAAAGGTTGGCGATGCTTGGCAGGCCGACGTGGGCGCTCATTCGCCACCGTCAACGGAGGGATCGAAGTTTTCATCGGCGATGGCCGTGATCCGGTCGGCCCAGTCACTCATGCCATCCAGACTGCGCAGAAAGTCGCTCACGTCGAGCAGGAACGAGTAGGTGTCGTGGCGGTCGCTCGGTGTCATAACACCTACGGTAGCACGGTGTTATGACACCGGCAAGGTTATTAACAGGGGAATAGTTATCCCCAAATGTGCTCGTATCAAAGCGAGCAACGCGCTACGTGTCATAACACCCAGCTAGCCTGCTGTCATGACATCAACGCGGGCCTCACGGCTGTGAGCGGGCATCCCAATGCCCCGCTCACGCGGCGCTGCCGATCTTCCAGACCCAGGCGCGGCTGGATCGTTGGGGCGCCTCGGTAGTTCCCCACAGAAGGGCTGGCTAGGTGTGCCATCGTTGTTGGGCCACCAGCAGCAGGCAAGTCCGGGCCAGCGTGAATCCCACGCCGACTGTGATCAGGCAGTAGAGGCCGACCAGTCCCGCGAAGGCCGCGAGCTGGCCGGTGGTCATGCCGCGAGGTAGTCGATGGCGGGTTGGACGTTGTAGTCGATGTGCGGGCCGGTGCCGTGAGCGAAGAACAGGCCGGCATCCCAGATGGCCTTCGCCATCGCGACAACTTCGGTGAACGGGTGAGCGAACAGCTCCCCGATCTGCTCGAAAAGGTTGTCCTGCCCCGCCCACCACTGGTTGCCCATGACGATCTTGCAGATGGCGCGCTTGTACTCGCCCTCGTCGTCCATCTCGCAGTCGGTGTACAGGTCGGCCTTGTGCGCGAAGTCGACCCACCATGCCGGTGTGTTTTCGAGGCGGTCGACCATCGCGCCGCCGGTGTCGGGGCGGGCGTCCCAGTCAGCACCGTCACCGCGGAACCGGCCGGTTTCGCGCATCGGGTTGCCCCATGTGACGGCCTTGGTGACCTTGTGCCGCAGGTCGGCGAGCGGGCCGCCGGGTGACAGCGAGTACTTCCACAGCAGGCTCGTGACGATGGCGCCCTGGCTGTAGCCGGCGAGCCAGATGTCCTGGCCGCGGTCGCCGGCCCAGAGCCGGATCTGCTTCTCCCCCTCGGCGACGCCCTGAGTGATGCTGGGCCACATCGGGAATGTGGCGGCCGGCCAGTTGCCGAGCGGCTGCCACTGGCACAGCTTGCGGCGCTCCAGCTCCCGCGCAGTGTCGGCCGGCGGCCCGGTCCACATGTCGACGCCGGTGCCCTGCGCGGTGATCAGCACGGGCTTGCCGGTCGGCCGCTGAACGACACCGAGCAGCGCCAGCTCCTGGTCGGACACCACGAACGTGACGGCGCGGTGCGCGCGGTGCTGCCACTCCTGGTGCACCGCGAGGTCGTCGTGTCCGAAGTAGCCATCGGCGCGTAGTGGACCGCCATCGGCGGCCTTGGCGTAGGAAGTGAAGCGCCGCAGCATGATCTGCTGCCAGGCCAGGACGACGGGGCCGTTGGATCCCAGCTTGAGCGCCATCAGAGTTTGATCCCGTACTTGGCGAGCTGCGCCTTCGTGAGCGGCCCCACCTGGCCGTCAGCGTCCAGGCCGACGCGGCGCTGGAACTCCTTGACGGCCAGCTCGGTTCGCGGACCGAAGTCGCCATCCACGGCCAGCGGTAGGCCGGGGTAGGACGGGAACACCTTGTTGAACCCGGCCTGCAGGATCTTCACCTGGTCGCCGTGCGACCCGTACTCCAGCACATCACCGGATGCGGCCGGGGCGACCGGCGTCGATACCTCGGGGCCACCTGGCGCGTAGATGCCGAGATAGCCGCCGCGGAGCTGCTTGGCCAGGGCGGCGATCCGGCCGTCGCCCTCGGGGAAGTTGAGCTGGAAGTGCATCGAGTCCTTCGGGCTCGACCAGTCCTGCCCCCACCAGATGCACTTGTTGAACAGCGCGAGGCCGCGACGGACTGCGGCGATCTCCGCGGTGGTGAATCCCGAGTAGGAGACGTAGAAGGCGTGCTCGGACCAGTTGAGGTCCATCGCCGTGCCGCTGAGATGGTTGGACGAGGCGACGCTGTTGGTCCATGTGAACGAGCCTTCGTCGGCGTAGCCGCGGCCGGGGTTGTTCAGGGACTCGACGTTGGCGTTGAACCATGCGGCCCACGCGGTGAGGACCACCTGTGCGTCGCCGGTGCGGAACGGCAGACTGAGGCCGGTGCCGGGGATCTTGGCCGTGGTGCAGCCGGCGGCGTCGACCATGCGCCAGCCGTTCTCCGAGTAGTTGAGTCCGTAGACGGTGCGGAATCCCATGGTGTGTCTCCTCTTTCGGGCATGGCGAGCACCCGCGCACCACAACGGCGGCGGGTAGGCGGGCTAGATGGTCAGAAGCTGAACGGGTCGTCGAAGTACTGGCTGGCCACCACGATCAACGCAACGCCCACCGCAACACCGGCGACCGCGACCGCGAGAAGGCCAAAGGCGAATCTCACGGCTCGGAGTCGACCTCATCAGGCTTCAGAGCCAAAGCCGCTCGTAGCGACTGGTTCTCGCTGGCGAGCTGCGCAATTCGACCATTCGCCTGAGCCAGTGCGTTACCCGCTTGATTGAGCATGTAGATCAGGCCACCAATGTCCATCTGAGGTTCGGGCTGACCGGGTTCCATAACGATTTCTCCTATGCGGCGGCGATGGTGGTTACAGTGCCGGAACTGCCCTTGAATTTGAGGGCCCCGGATTCGACATACAGATAGCCCGCACCGCTCGGCGTACCGGCAGGGGCAGTGGCGTTGGCGAGAGTCACGACCGCGTCCTGACCCACGGTCAGGACGTCACGCGCACTCGTCGAATTGTTCGGCGTGGTCCGAACAATGACCTGAGTGCCCTGATTGGACCCGGTCCACGCCTGCGTGGCCTTCGCGTAGACACTGGCCTTGCTGGTGGAGAACGCCGACCCGGTGTGACCCCCGAAGCCCAGCAGACCCAAGGTGTCACCGGAAGCCGACGCGGACGGAGATCCCGCCGACCCACCCGCCTGCTTGAAGTGGTTGACGGGAGTGCCGCCGTAGCAAACGGTTTCGTAGCCAGTGGAACCGACGACCTGCATCGGCGCCGTAGCGGCCACCGAATACCCCGACACCGGGGCCTGACCGATACCCACCTGATTGCTCGAATCAGCCAGTACCGCGCTCTTGGTGGACCCGTTGATCTGCGCGTACAACCCGCCTGTCGTCGACCACACGTCACCATTCGTCGGCGACGTCGGTGCCGTTCCGTGCGGAACCCGCAGACCAGCTCCCCCGGCCGCCGCAGCAGCTGTCGACAACAGGCCAGCCACCGTCAGCGAGTCGTCGGTCTTGAGGACATCCGCCGAGTCGCGGTACAGGTTGGTGTCCCCGCCGATCAGCAGACCCGCGCCGCTGCCCTGGATGGGGAGCTGAACCTGCCCACTCTGATCGGCGACCAGAACGTCTCGCGGCGTCGTCGAATCATTCGGGGTAGTTCGGAAGTGAAGACCCACCCCATTGTGTGTCGACGTCCACGCCTGAGTAGCAGCCGCATAGATCGACGCCTTCGTGCCCGCAAACGAAGCACCCGTGTGCCCATCCCAACCCAGCAGGCCGATGGTGTCACCACTTGCCAGCGCAGACGGCGACGCCGAAGATCCATTGGCGCGCTTGAGGATATTAGATGGCGACGTTCCATAGTTGGTCGCCCCGAAACCACCAGAGCTACCCGCAATCTGGACGGCCGAATTGACGGTGAGCCCCACACCGGCCACCGGGTCAGTGCCGATTCCAGCAATGCCCGACACCTTCAGATCCCCGTGCTGGGCAGCGGGCGTACGGGTCGCGCGATTATCAGTCACGATGGTCGACGCTGCGTCCGACGACCCGCGAATCACATCACGGACGAACACCTGTGTGCCATAACCACTCCCGACGAGCACCGCCTGCGTCGAATAGTTGTCCACACGAGTACCGACCATCACGAACTGGTCACCGGTGGCCAACTGAACCAGGTTCGTCGGCATATATCCGGAGGTCGACTTGCGGCCCAACAGGGTGCCACCAAGGATCGACAGTCCACCGTAGTAGGACGCAGAGCCGTGGGTGAATTCGTGCCGGACGGCTGGACCGGGGCCGCCGTAAATGAACGGGTCGACCAAGCAGATCGACCGGAAGTTCGCGCACTTGACCAGCGGCCACGGGTTCGGGATGCCGCCGCCGTATCCGGTCGGCGATTCGATGTGCAACTTGTGGATGCGCAGGAACTCCGGATAGTTCCCCGAGCCGAGGACAGTCGCACCGATCTCCAGCGAAACCCCCTGCGAATACTCGATGTTCAACTCATCGAGGCTGAAGCAGTTCACGTACTGATCCGGCCACGGGGACACGCACGCCACCTGGACTGCCGGCGCTGTGGAGTTGCCCCACATCGCTTCCCCGTTGGTGACCGCGGTGTCCGCGGCCGCCGACAGGGTGACATGTGTGGCGTCGGTGTAGCTGCTGATCGTGCCGACCAGCGGGGCCCCGGACGCGCCAGCACCCTTCACGACAACCGGCTTGCCCACGTCGCCGGCCGAGAAGACCCCCGTGGCTGATGTGAGGGTGGCCGAGCTGACCGTCATCGACATGCCGGCAGTCATGTAGCGGCCGTCGTTGGCGCCGCAGTTGAACACGAACACCGAAGTCCACAACGAGTTCCCCACCGATTGCACGTCCAGGCCGACACCGTTGACGTCACCGATGAGCACGTTATGTGGGCGGCACTCGTCGCCGGACGTGACCCGCAGCGCGGGCCCGGTCGACATGCGGTAGTTCCCCGACAGGTAGAGCCCATCGAGGGTGACTTCACCCGAGTCCACGGTCAGCAGTGCGTCTGTCGCGCCGGGCAGGTTGCAGATCGTCACCGCGCCGCCGGACAGCACATTGGAGCTGGTGTCCGGTCGGCGGGCCGAGAACTTCCCGCAGGACGGGTTGCCGCCGCGCATCGTGAACGCAGACCCCTCGGGGATAACCAAACTCGAAGCGACGTAGTGTCCCTCGACGGGGGGGACGATCAGGGCCATGAAGGTGGCGGTGCACGCGGCGATGGCGGCCGTGAACGCGGCGGAATCGTCGGTGCCCCAGGATGCCATCACATCAGAGGCGGCGACACCGGCAGCGTCCGCGAGAGTGACATGTCGGGCATCGGTGTAGCTGCTGATCGTGGTGACCAGCGGCGCGTAGCTGGCCCCGGCCGCCGCGACGCCGATTGGCTTCCCCACATCCGCGGCGGTGAATGCGTCGGCCGCCGCGGTCAGGACTGCCGACCCGGATGTCATCGACATGCCGCGCTGCATCTTCCCGTCTCCGACAGCGCCGAAATCCTTCACCGACCAGCCGCGGGCACTGTCCGCGGGAATCCAGTTGTCGCGGTCAGCAACCCATGTCGACTGCGATCGCCCCGCGGTTGCTCGCGCCAGCGGTACACCGAGGGGGCTGCGGACCACGGTTCCCACCGCATACGACTTGCCGGCGAGCCAGTCGAGATCGGCGTCCGTGAGGACGGGGTTCAAGCGAGAGGGACGGGTCTTCACGATGACACCGCCCCTCGAAGGCAGATGGCTACCGAGGTCGCCGCGGACGCGTATCCGGAGATGAAGTCACCCGGCCCGAGGAACCCGACGAGTTCCTGAACGGAACAGGAGTCGTTCGGATCCAGCTCGATGAGTGCGACGCGGTTGGATGCGCCCGCGGTGCCGCCCGCCTTCACCACCGATAGGTACACGGTGCGGGTCGAACCGGAGGTGTTGCAGACGGTGGCGGTGTCGATCACGACCGACTTGTTGGCCGGGCACTGATAGATGTTCGTCTCGGTGGCGGCGAGCTGCTGGGACACCAGAACTTGTGGATAGTTTTCGGTCGCATGGATCAGGTTGGCTACCATGTGGTTTCACTTCCTTTTGAGGAACAGCCGGTGGGCCATCGCCCGGGCGCGGACCCGGTATAGGTAGGTGGTTTTGATCGGCGGTGTTTCGCGGCCCTGCACGCCGTCGTCGAACACCGCGACGAACCTGTCTTCGTCGGTGGTGTGGACGGACACGACGTCGGACCCATCGGGGCCTGGGATGATGTCGGATGCCATCAGCCGAACGTCATCGTGTGGGCGATCGACGCCGCGGCAGCATCGTTGATCGCATCGGTGAGCGTCGGCACCTCAACGGGATCCAGGTCGGAGCCGTCGACGAGCTCGAAGACGAGCTTGCCGTCACCATCGACGTGCAAGCTGGACAGGCCCCGGCCCCGCGGTCCGGGCATGGCCGGGGAGCTCGATGCGACGCGTGAGGCGATGTCCTCCAGCCACGGCGATGTGGTCCAGTCGATCTCGACTTCGCCGTCGAGCGCATCGTCGTGGTCTTCGGGAATGTACGGCGCTTGGATCGAGAACTTCGGCAGGGACTGCCGTTGCCCGTTCGCCGTCACATCGTGCGGGGTGAACGTGTAAATCAACTCTTCGCCGTCATCGAAATCCAGCGCGGGACAAACGGCGACGAGCCGAACGTCAGGCTGGTCGTAGTCCGAGTCCTCACTATCCCCGAAGATCTTGAGCCGGCCGTCGTCGAGCTTCACGTCCATCGACCACAGGTTGATCAGCATCGGCGGCACAAGGTTCGCGGCCTTGATGACCGTCCGCCGACGCGTGGTGTACGCGTTGATGAGCACACCACCTGTGACACCCTTGGCCTGGGGATCTTCATCGACGTCGCTGCGGTCGTCCTTGGTGTAGCCGCGCCACCGGCCGACGATCCGGAAGTACTTGACCTCAGCCATCTTCGGCCTCCAGCGTGCTCACACGCCCGAAGAGGCCGAACACGTTGCCGCCGGCGTTCTCGGCGCCGCTGGCGATCACGCCACCGGGATCGGTCCAGTCGAGCGTGTTCTTGTTCGGGTCCTTGTCGTTGGACGGCTGTTTGCGGTCCCAGCAGCGAGGCATCAGACCACCACCGGCTCAAGGTTGATCCGCAGCTGCGCGGTCGTGCTCGCGCTGAAGATCCACGATCCGGAGCCGCCGCGGCGGTGCCCGAACACGTAGAACGTGTACGCGGTTCCAGCCACGCAGCGGCCTTCTTCGCTGTCGGGCGCGGCGGCCCGGCCGGGATTCGCGGTGTCCGAATAGTGCGGCAGGATATGCAGGATCGACACCGAGTCGAACAGCGCGACGGTCGGGTCATACGGTGCCAACCCGACCAGCGGTTCGCCCTCCCCGGTCGATGCACCGGCGATACCGACCCGAACCTCAGCTTCCATCTGCGCCGACGACAAGAACCCCCGCTGCACCCGGATGTGCCCAAGAACGTCCGGGTAGAAGTCGTAGTCCTGCGGCTCGATCGTCAGCGAGGCGAGGAGCTGGCGGCCCGCACTGCCGGTGTAGTCGGTGAACATCGAGTGCGGGATCGTGTACTTCTTGGGCGCGAACAGCGTTGGCTGTCCGGGCTTCCACTTCTCGGCGTCGTCGTCCCACACCAACGTCGCACCGTTCTCCGGGGGGTCGGTGTCGTCGTAGTCGGTGGCCACTCGGATCGCAGCCGCCGGGCCGTCCGGGCCACGAATGCCGGGAATCTTGAAGTGGAAGTTCGGCGATGTCGTCGGGCCCGTCTCGACCACTTCGATCGGCCCGTACACCGTGCCCTCGCCGGGGTCGATCATCTCGGCGGAGATGCTGATGTCCGGGGTGACGCCGGCGGGGCCGGGGATGCTGCCCTCGATGACGTGGTAGTCGTTGACGGTGTCGCTGTATACGTGCCACTGGCCCTCGATGTACCAGGCGCGGCCATCATCGGACTCGTCCAATGTGGACACGTCGGGCAGGTCACCGACGTCCGACACCGACGATCCCCACTGCGGGCGGATGATCGGCGACGGCTCCCCGGGGTTGCCCTGCGGGCCGACGAGCATGTCGAGGGTGAGGACGCCTTCGGATCCGACGAGTGTCAGGGTGCCTTCGATGCGCTTCGGGTCGTCCGCGTTGCGGGGCATCGCGAAGAACTTCAGCAGCACCGCGTGGGTGCCGATGAGGATCGGTTCGGTGGGCACGGTCATCAGGCGCCGCCCTCTCTGTTCAGTTTCCGGATTTCCTGCTCGCGCAACACGTTCTCGGCGCGTTCACGGCTCGTCGGGCGAGACTTCTCGGCCTGGTCTGCGGCATCCTCGGTCATGATCTCGGCCAGGGCGGCGCGCACATCGGGCGAGAATTCGCTTCGGAGTTGGGCGGCGATCTGCTTGGCCTCTTCGGCCGCGGTCGGGGTGTCGTCGTCCGTGGTCTCACCGAACTCGCCCTTGGCCCGCCATTCCCGCCAGTCCGACCACTGCAGCCCGTAGTCGTTGTCGTTGGCCTGATTCGGCACGACGCGGGACTCGATGAGCGCCAGCTCGTTGATGACGTCGCAGCCGGCGAACGCCATGTGGAACGCGAGGATGTGCAGCATGTCGGTCGGGATCGCGATCATGGTGCCGTCCGGGCCGACCGCGTCGGTCATCGCTTCGACGAGTCGGTCCTTGCGGTCCAGCGCGGCGGCGGTCTGCTCGTGGCTGAACTTGTTGAGGTACGGGTAGTTCGGCAGGACGAGCGCCTTGTCCCGGTTCTTCTTGCTGCTCATCAGAAGAGGTCTCCGCTTCCGGCTAGGAGTGCGACGAAGTTGGCGACGTTGGCGATCGCCGCGAAGCCCTGCGCGACCGGATCCTCTTCGCGGGAGTCGTCACCGAACGAGATGACCGGCCGCCCAGAGCTATTGCGGTTTCCTTCCCGCTTGATCGCCATGATCTGGTCGACGTAGAGGACGCCGCGGCGTTCGGCGACGACCCGGGATCCGAGCCCTATCTCTTCGCCGACGCGGTAGAGGCTGTCGTCGATGTCGAACTTGAACGACGTGTACGGGCGGGTGACCCACCAGCCCTGCCGGGCGGTCTGCACCGACGAGATGGTGAACGCGGATCCGCTGCCGGTCTCGAAGTGCTCGTTGCGGGCATAGGATCCGACTGCCGCGGATCTTCGCCAGTCGACGAACGGCATGAACGCCAGTAGGGTGTCGTCGAGCTGCCCCTGATAGAGGTTGTCCAAGCCTTCAGCGCCGTATGCTTCCGCTGCGCCGAACCCGTAGTTGATCACCTGGGCGAGCTGTGATAGCCCGTATCTGATGCCGAAGGTGATCGCCATGTTGACCCACCCAGGGCTCTTCCCGCCCGTGATGATCGTGATGGCTTTCGACTTGTGGATCACCATCTTTCGCGACAGCACACCGCCGTAGCCGGTGTCGCGGTACACGAACGGTGGCCGCTTGGGTGCGACGCCGAGGATCTTCCGGATGAATGGGTCGGTCTCGCCGTCACCGTCGTCGTCGACCGCGAACAGCGTCTCGGTGAACAGGTCATCGAGTGTGGAGGCGAACAGGTTGATCACGCCGTCGATCGCGGTGCCGGTCGGGCCGTTCACCCCGGACTGGTCCTCGAACGACAGGATCACGCAGGACCGGGTCGGCTTCAGCAGCTCGGCCAGCGGACCGAACGCGGTGTACGGGGCCGGGTCGCCCTCCAACCAGGTGTAGGCGTGGCAGATCACTCCGGCGTCCTTCATCACCGGCGTGAGGACCGTTTCGGCGTCCTTCCAGCGGGCACCGATTGTGACCCAACGAGATTGGTCGAACAGCACATTGACCGGCATCACCTGCACCGGCCAATTCAGCGGCGACACATTCGACAGCCAGGTAGACGGATCCGCCCAGTTCCGCGGGATCGGCCACCACCCGTTGAGGGTGTAGATCCGCGCCAGGTTGATCGTGACCGCCATCCCGCAGGTAGTGACGCAGGGGCCACCCCACAGGAACATCTTCGGTATCTGCACAGCATGTGGAAGCACCGGCATCGCGGCGATCATGATGTGCCGCAGGTGAATCCGGTTGCTCACACAGTTGAGGCGAGTGACCGTGGGCTTACCCTTGGTCTCCTCGTCCTCGATGGTGTCGACCTTGCCGCCCCACCGATTCTTGAAGTCGTGCGGCCTCGCCGGGTCAGGGTCAATCGTGATGTGCAGGTCTTCGGCCGGCCGCGTCTTGAAGCACACGATCTCGCGAATCCAGTCGTTGTCCTTACCGACCAGCTCGATGTGAGCGGTGCCGTTGTCGTGGGCGATCTCCTCGCAATCCCACGTCTCGGGGATCACGATGCGGCAGATCAGCTGCATCTCCTTGTCCCACAACCGGATCAACGGCTGCGGCACTTTCCTCGAGAGATACCCTCGGCGGCGGTCTTCGAGCTGCTGCTCGATCGCGTGGAACATCTCCGACGACATCACCGGCGGCGCGGTGCGCGGCAGCGTCAACGTCACGAGATCGACCGTTCGTAGCGTTGCGGCAGCCGCACGCTGGCCCGCACATCCGGGGTGTCGCAGAAGATGGTCAGCGTGGACACTTCGCCTGCCTTGCAAGGAGTGTCGAAGCCCTGGCCGTGGAACCGCTCCAGCACGCTGATGCCGCTCTCGCCGTACTGGCCGAACAGCCACGACAGCAGCTCAGAGTTGCGGATGAACTGCTTACCGCCGTCGTCGATCGGGTCGATTGCGCTGATCGCGATCCGGTTCTCCGGGTTGGTGTCGACCGTGATGTGCTCGCCCTTGTACAGCGGCGGCACCGGAACCATCTCGTTGGTCGCGCCGTTGCTGATCCACCAGCGGGCCGGCTTCGTGCCGTGCATCGGCGCACCGAGCGTGTAGACCGGCCAGGAGTCGGCGGTGCCGCGGTTGGCGACCTTGAACTTCCCGACCCGCGCGGTGTACGACGTGCCCTTGTACTTGGCGGTCGTCGTCGGCGCCGGGTGGTAGACGGCGTTCCAGAACCACTCGGGTGGCCGCAGATCCGGCATCCGCCAGCGGGGGTCGCCGTCGACGCCGAGCAGAATGTCCCACTCCTGAACGAACGTCTCGTAGCCGGGATCCTCGGTCAGCTCCGTCTCGACGGCGTCGATGAGCTGCATCGGCAGCCACAGCTCCCCGGTGCGGTGGGTGAACGTCGTGAAGTGCCCGGGGATGGTTTCGTTCATGCCGTTCCACCAGCGGGTCTCAACGTCCTGCCAACCGAACCCACTGTCGGAGCACAAGGCGATGCGGGTGGAGATTTCTTTGCGTTCGTCGACGCTGCGCTCGAAGCGTGGTGGCCCGTAGGCGGGTTCGTGCCAGATCGTCTTGAACGGCCTGTGCACCAAGCCTTTGATCGGCCCGGAGATGAACGCGCCCTGGGCGCCTTCCATGAAGCCGGCGATGTTCCAGATGTCGGGCTGGTTCTCGTTGCCGATCCACTTCAGGCTCATGCCCGGGTTGCGGAGGTACAACGGGAGGTCGGACCAGGCGCTCACCGCGCGGGGATCCTCGGGATCGCTCGTGCTTCGTTGCCGCGGCGGCGGCGTTCGATTTCGTCGGCGCTCCAGCCGACGTTGCCGGCGATGTTGGTCGAGGCGTCGATGGTGACCGCGCCGGCCGGCCCGGGCAGCGCGCCGCTGCCGGGGTGCAGGCCGATGGGCGGCATCGGCGGCGCGGACGGTGTCGCAACATCGGGGGTTCCGGAGGTCATGCCGAACGGATCACCGGAGGTCTGCGCGCCGGGCACCGGCATACCCGGATGCCAGCCGGGCTGCTGGATGCCGAGCTTGCCGTCGACCGCGCCCTGCAGCGGCCCGGCGAACGCGTTGAGCGCGGCGCCGAGCATCTGCACCGGCATCAGGTTCGAGATGTCGGGGAAGAATGATCCGTCGAGGCCGAACGTCTCCTTCAGGAAGCTGCCGGCGATGTCACCGAGCGTCCCGAACTGCCCGAGGCCGCCCTGACGGCTGCCCCTGCTGCCCGACGGCGAGCCGGCAGTGAACTTGCCCTTCTTCACTTCGGCCAGGTCCGCCCGGGCGTCGGCGGCCTCCCGCTTGGCCTTCTCGACGTCGGCCGCCGCGGCGATCTTCTGCGACTCTTTCGCGTCGGCTTCCAGTTCGCGCTGTTTGGCTTCGGCCTCCTTGACGCGGGTGTCGGCGTCGGCAACCTTCTGGTTGGCTTCGCGGAGTTCCTTCGCCGACGCCGGCTGATAGGTTCCCGGTTCGCCGTTCGGCCCGTATCCCGGCGTCCCGCCACCGCCACTGCTATAGCTCGATGCTCCCGCCGCGCCTTCACCGAAGATCGTCGGCAGGAACATGTGCTGGTCGAACTGAGGTGAGTCGGCGCCCATCGCGCCGGCGCCGATCGTGAACACGCCGTTGCGACCTCCAGCTTCAGCGTTGGTGCCATCCGAAAGAGTCATCGCCATGTGGCCGTCGTTCGGGCCGGGGCCGTGGTCGTACCAGCCGACCGAGATTTGTCCGGGGCCGCCGAGTCCGGGTCTGAAGCCGCGGTCGGCGAGCCATTTGGCGGCGGTCTTCGTCGACATCAGCCCCGAGTCGGGCAGCCCCATCGCACGGTTGATCACGCGGGCGATCATGCCGCTGCAGTCGGTGCGGTTCCCTTGGCTGTAACCGGTGCCGGCCAACGCCAGAGCGGCCGCGACGTCGGGCTGTTCGCCGACGATCCCACCGCCGGCGTATCCGTTCTTGAACATGTCGTTGATGCCGTAGACGAAGCCAGGGCCCAGCGCGCGCACCGCCTGCGGGATCAGGACACCTTCCCCGCCGGACATCGGTACGAGCATGTTGTCGACACCGGGTGAATAGCCGGGCAGCACACCGCCTTTGGATCGCCCGAGGGGCGCGGTCAGGGGGTTCTGTCCGGGAGTTGTCGCACCAGGAGGAGCCGTCACTGATCCAGAGTTGATGCCGATGAACTGCTGGTATGAGATCGCGTTTCCCTTGCCATCGGTGATGTTCAGAACGACAGCCTTGGATGGCGGCAGGATCGACAGCGCGGATCCGATGTGGGCGACGTTGTCGGTCGCGTTCTTCGCCTGCTCCCCGAGATCGTGGAAGTCCGCGCGGAGGCCGGCGAGGCTGAAGTTCTTCGCGTTGTCGCCGAAGCGTTTGAGCCCCTCGCCCATGCTGAAGAACTCCTCGGCTTGGGCGCGCAGCTCGTTGGCGGTTTCGTGGTCGCCGCGAATGTCGGCCTGCCATGCCTCGAACTTGTTCACCGCACCGAGCACGTCGCCGATCGGGGCGATCAACTCGCCGAAGCCGTGCGCGATGTCGCCGAGCGCATGGATGGTGAATTCGGCGCCGGTGATCGCGGCGTCGCCCAGCTTGACGAAGAAGTCAACGATCTCGTTGTGATGCGTCGACACCCAGTCGGCGAGCGACGCGAGTTCCTTGTTGACGAAGTTGAAGACGCCGGTGGCCAGCGGCTGGAGCGCGTCGGCGGCTTCGTTCTTCAGCAGCTGCCAGCGTTCCGACCAGTCGGCGGTGCCTTCGGCAGCGGACTTGATGGTGTCGCCGGTCGTGTCCATCGAAGCCGCGAGGTTGTCGAGATCCAGCGAACCGTTCTTGATCGCGTCGAAGAAGTTGATTCCACCCTTGGCCCCGAACAGCTTGTTCGTCAGATCCAGGGCGCCCGGATCATCGCCCGCGGCGACCAACGCCTTGATCTGAGTGACGTTGTCCTGCAACACGTCGCGGCCGGTCTTGCCGTCCTTCGCGAGCGTTGCCAATCCCTTAGTCAGGCCGGCCATCGCCTTGTCGGCGTCCAGGCCGGCGTCCTCGAATGTGGCCGCGAGCGCGGCGGATTCACCGAAGCCGAGGCCGAACTGCCGCAGCGCGGGGCCGCCCTTCACAACGGTTGCGATCAAGTCGTTGACGCTGATGCCAGACTTCTGACTGGCCCGGAACAGCCCATCGAGGGCGGGCACCTGATCCTTGGCCTCGACACCGAACCCGCGGAACGCCTTCCCGAGCCCGCGGATGTCGACCTGCTCACCGGTGAGACGCCCGAGGTTGGCCAGCGTGCCAGCAACATCGTCCAGTGCGGGGCCGGTCAGGTGCAGGTTACGGTTCGTCTCGGCGACGATGTCACCGAGGTCACCGAGCGACACCGGGACGGTCTTGCCGATGTTCTTGACGGATTCGGTCAGTCCGTCGAGGGTGGCGCCAGTCGCGCCGGTCTTGATCCGCAGAGTGTCGCTGATGTCGTCGAACTGAGACCCGAGCTGGTACAGCTCACTGGTGGCCCTGACCGCTCCAGCAGCGAGCAGCGCGATCCCGCCGACCGCCGCGCCGGCCGCCGCCGCGCCGGCACCGGCGATGACCGGCCCAAGCCGACCCGCGACGCCCGACAGGAGGCCGAGTTTTCCGCCCAGATCACCGGAAGCGTCACCGAGCTTCTTCTGCGCGGACAGCAGCACAGAGTGTCCATCGCCGGCGTCGCGCGTCGCGCGCGCAGAGTCCCGGCGCGCCTTCGCCAACCGCTCCTCGGCCGCGACAATCCGATCGGCCTTCCCGCTGTTGCGGGCCTTCGCCAGTTTCTCTTCCTCGACGCGCACCTTGCCCAGGGCGTCGTCGGCGCGGTCCTTCAGCTTCTGGTATGCCTTCGCCGCCGAATCGACCTGCCGCTCAAGATCCTTCAGGCCCTCGCCGACACCCTTGGCGATCTGCTTGCCGCCCGACTTCCCGACGTCGCCGAAGACCTTGCCCAGCTTCGCGTTGACCTGCTTGTCGATCCCTTCGAACGAAGCGATGACGGGCAGGGCGTAGTACTCGCCGAGCGTCTGGCCTCCCGGCACGTCAGTTCACGCATTCCTTGATGGTGACCTCGCCGAGAAGGTTGGCGAAGTCACGGAATTCGCGTCGCGTGAGCTTCCCGTCGCGGTACAACGCCGCCCACTGCTCGTCGCCGAGCAGCGCCTTGATGCCGTCGACGTAGTTCTGGTCGGCGAGGTCGAGGATTGCTTGCAGCGGCCAGTCGTCGCGATCTCGCGGAACGCTGTACGTGTTCTCCCCAAACGTGACCATGACCGGACCCTCGGGGGCGGCCTGGTCCTCGTCAGAGGGTGCTGGCTTCTTGGGCATGGGCTCCATCTCGTGAAATTCGGGCGTTTTCGCGGGCGGTCTTGAGCATCGAGTTCATCTGGCGTTCTTCGCGTTTGGCCATACGTTCCTGATATGCGGTGCGGGCTTTCTCGTCGGCGGCCGCGATGGCGTCGCGTTCGGCGATCTGCTCGTCGGTCATCGTCCGCGACGGGTGTCGTCTGCCGGCAAGGACTTCGTAGAGGTCCATCAGCAGCAGCTCGGCGCCGGTGCGGTGCAGCTTTCCGTCGTTCATCGCGATCGCCAGCGCGGAGTCGGCGGGGAGGTTCGAAAGGCGGGCGTAGATGCGGCGCAGCGTGAGGCGGCGCTGTCCGGTGTCGTCGAACCGCCACCGGTCGCGATAGTCGATGTTCCAGAATCGGTTGAGGTCGGATTCGACTTTGCCGGGCCACTTCTCGATGACGGTCAGCAGTCGGGGGATTCCGCCGAACGCGACATCGCCGGGTGCGGTATCGCTGCGTTCGACGCCGACCGCGGCGGCGAATGCGTCTGCAGCGCGTGCCAAGTCGCGCTGGGCTGCGATCTTGGCGAACCGTTCCCACTGGTCGGTGAGGAGTTCCCGGAGTGCGGCGAGGACCTGGGCCTTGTTGACTTCGACCCGGTTGTGTTCGGCGTTGAAGCCGCGGCAGTTCCGGATCAGGTGCAGCGGCCAGAGGTCAACGTCCAACGGCACGCGGAAGGTGGTGCCGTTGAACGTCGTCTCGATGTGACTCTGGCCGTTGGCCTCGGCTTCGGCTGGGCTAACCGGCCGGCGGCCCGGGCTCGGATTCCGGCTCGGGCTCGACGACAGCAGGCTTGTCCGCATCAGTCACCCGCTTGGCGACCTTCTTCTTTTCCACCAACGACTTCGCCGAATCGTCGTCGACGTACACCCGCTCGCCGCGGGCCCTCTTGTCGGTGGACCTGGTGAACTCGATCAGGACGCTCATGCCGGGATTCCTTCCTGGTGGGTGTAGATCAGATCGCCGGCCGGGTACAGCGAGCATTCGACGTCAACACCGTTGACGTCCTCCTGCCGGTTGTCGCCCGGAACCCAGATGTGGGCGGGCTTCTTGGTGATGTCCCGCTCCACGGTGCCGTCCTCGTGGACGTACACGAACGCCAGGCGGGTGATCACAGCGCGCGGCACCTTGGTCGGGTTGATCAGCTTGAGCACGTTCGTGTTCCGCTCCAGCAGGTTGAACTTCGCGTCCGCCTTGCCGTTCTTGTAGCGGGTCAGGACGCGGCCCTGCTGCCACGACATGACGTCGGACTTGTCGATCTCGCGGGGCTGCTGGACACCGGGATCGCCCTTCATCAGGCCGAGGGCAAGCCACTGCGCGACCAGGTCGGCATCGATGTCCTCGGGCATGTGGGTCTCTTCGTCCCACGTCACAGCCGGATCGAAGATGTAAACATCGCCGGTCAGCAAGACGGGGATGTTGCTGGCGTCGCCAGGCATATTGATTCTCCCTTTTATGCGGTTTGTCTCACGATGACCGGCATCGTGATCGACGCCAGATCGGCGCCTGTCTCCCGGTCCCGCGTCACGAGCGGGGTCGAGATGTCTTCTACCCGGGCGATTCCCGGGCGGTTCGCGAATACGAAGTCGGCGGCGGTGTTCACCGCGGTCAGTGCTTCGGTGCGGCCGTTCGCGTAGGCGGTGAGTCGCAGTATTGGGCGGCGCGGCGACTTCCCGACCAGCCACGCTCCGGTCACAACAGCGGGGCCGCCGTCGTCGGCGACCAGGACCACCGGATGCCCCGGCGCTGGGCGGAAGTCGTCGTCGACCTCCAGCGTTGCCGTCCAGTCAGGCTGCGTGTCAGCCCAATCCGCCGCCAGGGCCTCCTTCACGTCCTTGGCGTAGTCGGGGAAGCTCACGACTGTCCGGCCGCCCGGGTGGCCACGCCGTGCTTCGCCTGGGCGTCGGCCGGCACGACGACGGCGATGACCTTGCGGTCGGTGTCGTACTCGGTGATGAACGCCTCGGCCTTCACGTCCTCGGGCAAGTTGTCGAAGATCTTCTGCGCCGCGGCCCGCTGCGCGGCAATCAACCCGGCGTCGTTGTGCAGCGCGCGCGCGACCGTCTTCGCGTTGCGCTGGAAACCCTGCTTTGGCATCAGGCCCGCCCGGTTCCGGAGTGAGCCAGGACGACGACGGCGCCGCGGCCACCACTCGTCCACTCCTGCGCCCGCCCGCGGCACTGCTTGCCGCGCACCGTGATTCCGAACTCGGACGCGCCGTCCTCACCTGTCAGCGCGACCACCATCCGCTGCGGCGGAGCCACCGTGTCGAGACCGACGCGGCGGGTCAGCGGCAGGTAGACGGTGAAGTCGACCGTGTCGAGGTCGCCGCCGATCCCGTACCGCAGCACCGTGTTTCCCGGCGCGACGTCGATCGCGGTCACGTCGAACGGTTCCCCGTCCGCGGTCGGATCGCCATCGCCGTCCCGGCCGCCGATCGGGGTGATGGTGACCGTCTCGGTCACGCGGGCGACTCCAGCCGGTATTGCTCCAGCAGCGCGCGTTCGGCGATCGTGAACGCGGACCCGTCCGCCAGCGCCTCGACGGGGTACTGGAACGGTCCGACCACAGTGGGACGGCCGCCGGTGGGCGCCAACGACTGCCGGTCGATGAACGACAGCACCGCGGAGTCGAAGTCCGGCGCCGCGGTGAAGCCGTGAGTCATTGTGACGGTGATCCCGCCGAGCCGCGTCGACCACCAAGCGCCAGAGGTCTTCTCGACCATCCCGGCGTCGACGTCCAGGTCGTCGACGTCGAGTTCGACGCCGTCCTCGGTGACCGCCGTCAAGGTGATGATGTTCAGGGTCGGCAGAGTCAGCGTCGGCCCGCCCCGGCCGGTCACCTTCAGGTCGGTCACCGTGACGTCAGGCGTGACGTGCCAGCGGCACCAGCGGCGCACCGCGGCCAGCCCGGCGTCCAACGCGCGCGCGGTCTCGGAGTCGTCGCGGTCGAGCCGACCCTTGGTGTACAGCTCAACGTCAACCGTGCTGAGTTCGGCCATCAGCCAGAGTTCTTGGCCCCGAACGCCTGCGCGGCGGCCTCGGCCTGCTTGTTGCTCGGCTTCCGGCCACCCTTGTTCGCCGGCACCGGAGCCTCCTTCGCCGCCGCCTTGGCCGGCGCCGGCTTCTTCAGCCCACGTGCCTCCGCGTCAGCATCGTTGAGCAGCAGCGTCGTCGTGACGCCATTGACTTCCGCGGTGTACTTCTTCACTGGTCCTCCTTGAGGCGGAGCCGGGGACAACCACTGGCCATCCCCGGCCTCCACACCGATCAGCGCCACTTACGCGGCGAGGTCGACCTGAACGAACGCGGACGGACGGGTCACGGCGAACGCCACCCGCTCTTCCGCCAGCACCGCGACCAGGTTCCGCACGAAGTAGTCCTCGTGCGAATCCGTCATAGTGACCGTGGTCTCCTCGCGGTCCCACAGCACCGCCTTCGAGAAGTCACCCAGCAGCCCGGTACCCGCCGCCTGGGTCTCCGACTCGACGACCGGCACACCCCACAGGGTGCGGTTCAGGATCGAGAACGGGCCGCCGTAGTAGTAGCGGTCCTCCCCGTCCTTGGCCAGGTCGATCGCCTCCGCGTCGGCCGGGTTCACCACGATCGCGTTCGGGTTCACCCGACCCACGGTGCGCGCCAGCGTGATTGCCTTGCGGACCGACTCGAAGATGTCCGAGCTGAACGCCTGCGTCTGGATCCCCGACGTGTTGTTGATGCCGGTGATGTTCTCCCCGGAACCGGACCCGTTGAGGATCTGCGACTCTTCCTTCTCCGCGACGTCCTTGGCCAGCTCGTCGTTGATCAGCCCTTCGAGCTGCGACACATCGGCCAGGGCCCGCTTGGTGGCCGGCACCCACTCGGCGATCGTCTTGACGGTCGCGGTGACCACCTGGAACGCCCACGCGCCCTCGGGCTTGTAGCCGCCGCCGGCCACGTTCACCAGCGCGCCCGCGCTGCCGGGTGCGGTCGGCCGCGCCGAACTCGTCGCCTCAGCGACCACATCGGCGTTGTTCGAGTGGCTGGTCTGCTGCACGAACTCGACCGTGTCGCTGCCGGTCTTGCGGACCGACACCAGGTCGCGGATCTTCAGCTCCTTGCGGCCGAGCATCTCGACGATGTCGGTGCGCTCGTTGACCACGAACGCGCCCGCGCTGGTCGAGGACAGACCCGTCAGCAGCGTCTTGACCTTGATCGGTTCGCTGCTGACGTGCGAGCCCTTCGGGATGCTGATCGACCCGTCACTCTTGGTGAACGGCTTCAGCATCGCCTTGAACGCATCCGACCCGACCACTGTCAGGCCGAGGTTCTGCGCCTTCTGCCGGGTGGCCTTGTCCGCCTGGGCGTTCAGGTCATCGACCGCCGGCTCGCCGATCTGCTCAGCCAGCGACTTCGCCTGGTCAATCACCGCGAGGTCGGCCTTGGCGACCTTGATCTGGTCGAGTACCTGGGTCGCCTTCGACATCAGGTCGTTGTACGACTCGACGTCCTCGGCCGGCCACTCGGACTGCCCGGCGTCGTGCTTCTCCGCGATTTCCTTCGCCTTCGCGAGGAATCCCTGGCCGTCCTTCTGCAAGTCGGCCAGCTTCGTTGCCGTCATCATGATGATGAATCTCCTTCTCGGGGTTAGATGCTCAGCGCGAATTCCGCGGCGAGCAGTTCCATCGCCGAGGTGTCAACGGACGACTTGCGGCTGGCCTCACGCAGCTGACCCGACCCCGTATCCGGGGGCGGCGCTTGGCGAGACGGACCGCTGTCGCTGGCCTTCTCCTCGTCAGATGTGCCGTCGAGAGCAGACAGGACGCGGCCGATGGCCTCATGCGCCCCGCGAAGTTCGCCCTCGTTCTTGGCCGACAGCACACGGCCAGCCTTGATGTCCCGCAGCGCGCGCTCAGCGACACTCGGAACGGATTTCACGGCCAGGATCTCGGTCTCCTGGTTGGCGCCGATCGTCACGACCGACACCTCGTAGAGCTTCAATTCCCTCAGCTCCCAAACGTTCTCGCCGTCGTGGACCGCGGGCCCGGAGTCGATCTCGTCGTAGGCGAACGACATCTGGTTGATCCGGCGGCCCTTCAGCATTCGGTAGACCTGGCGGCCCTTGGTGCTTTCGAGGTCGAGCTGCGCGGTGATCTTCAGCCCGACCGCGTCCTCTTCGGCCTTCACGACGTGCCCGATGTTGTAATCCGGGTCGCTCATGTTGTGGCCGAACAGCAGCGGGATTGGGTTGCCCGACTTCTCCCACCGGGCAAGGTCTTTCGCGAATGCACCCGGCATGACGACGTCGCCGTAGGAGTCCTTGTTGCCGAACACGCTGGCGTACGCGGTGAACTGGCCCTCTTCGAGGCCGTCGTCGGGGCCGGCCTTGAAGTCGACCAGCTCGATCGCGTGGTTCTTGGTGAGCATCAGTCCTCCTGATCCTGCTCATCGACCGGGGGTTGGTCGCCCTCGGTGTCGTCGGCGCGCGTCATTCCGCCCCCATCGCCGGGTTCGGCTGGAATCGGGTTCTGGTCGCCGTTCTGCGTGGTGTTCAGCGGCCGCACCAACTCGTCGCCGCCGTCGATCGGCGGCCGGTTATCCAGCGCGCGGGCCTCGTTGATCGTCATCCACGGCGCACCAACCGCCGTCTGGATCGACGCCTGCCGCTGCTCAAACGACCCGGTCAACTTCTCCCGCAGGTTGAACTCCACATAGAAGCGGTGCGGGTCCGCCTTCTCGAAGTCCGGGATCAGTTGCAGCTCAACCTCATCGGTAATCATCGTCAGCCACGGGCCCAGAGTGTCCTGGTAGAGCATCTTGTGCTGCTCGGTGATGTTCGAGAACGACGCCTTGTCCAAGATCCCCACCATCGGCGGCGGAATGAAGTACGCGGCGGCGACCTCCTCGCGGGTCAGCTTCCGGCCCTCGATGTACTGCAAATCCTTCGCCGTCTGAGCCGCTGCCTTGAACGTGATCCCGTCCTCCAGCAGCGGAGTGCCGCCGGCCTGCGCCGCACCGTCACCTGCGTACTGCGTCTGCCAGTCCTTCTTGAACCGGTCCCGCGCCTGGGTCGACCAGTCACCGGCGACCGAGATCGGTGGCCGTTCGAGGTAGCCCGATACTCGGGCGCCGTTGCGCATGATCTGCTCGCGCATCTCCGACCCGGTCCACTCCTCCCGCAGAGTGCGCCGCAACGACTCGATCGGCGAGGTCCCCGTGTCCAGGTCCAGGCCGTACCCACGGAAGTACACGACCTCGTCCGCCGGCACCCGCCGACGCTCCTTCGACCCCCGGATCTCGAACTCATCCGGCGTCAGCCAGTTATCGCCCTTCGGGGTCACCATCTTCGGCGGCAGCCGAACCACCCCGACCGTCCCGTCATCGGTCTTCGTCTTCAGCCAATAGGCGACGTCGTAGATCGCGAAGTCGTGCACCAGCGCATTGATCAGCCGATACCGGGTCGTCCACGGGTTCGGCCGCCGCAACAGCACGGCCAGCGGATGATCCTGCAACCGTTCACGATCCGCGTCATCCTTGCGCTCGTACATCGCCAGACCGAGCTGGGCGATGTTCCGCGCCAGGAACGACACCACCATTCGAACCGAATCCTGGGTCCGCCAGATCTCGCCATACTCGACCGCGATCAGGCTCGACAGGTTGATCCGCTGCGACGGCGCTAAGAACGTCGGCCGGCCCGACAGCGCCCGAACCGAGCCTGCCGTCTGGACGAAACCCATCCGGGTTAGCCGCCGCCCACGATCTGCACGAAATCGACGTTCGCCGAGTCGATCACGATCTCGCCATCAGCCTTCACCGGCTCGCTGCCTGGTTCATGGATCATCGCTCCTTGCAGAATCAGCAGCGGCCCCGGCGTTTTCGTCAGCACACCGGACACCGCGTTACCCGAGAAGAGCGCCACCAGCACCTTCCGGTTCAGCCCGGGATGCCGCCGAATGCTCATACGACCATCAGCCCCTCGTCGTTGTCGTCGTACGCCGACGTCGGAATCGCCTCCCGCGCGGCCACAGCGCGCGAGATCGCCATGATCAGCGCCACCACACCGTCGATCTTGTCGCCGGCATTCGCCTTGTCCGGCTTCACATTCCCCGCCGGATCCATCGCCACCGCGAAGTTGTCGACCATCCACCGCAGCAGCGGATTCCCGCCGTGCCGAATGATCGGCTTCACCGGCACCCCGTCGTCGTCCACCTGGGCGCCGACCTTCACCAGGCGCTGCAAGTCCTTCGTCGGCGCGCTCATGCTGGCGAAGCCTTGGCCCATCGTCACCATCGGCGCACCATCACTCGTCAGGTTGTTGACCAACTGCTGCGCATTCCAACGGTCGTACGCAATCTCCTTGACCAGGAACTCATCCCGATCCCGACCGATCTGCGCCTCGATGAAGTCGTAGTCCGTCACGTTCCCCGGCGTCAGCGTCAACCAGCCCTGCTTCGCCCACCCGCTCGCGGCGTCCGCCGTCCGCGCGTCCAGGTCCGGCAACGAATCCTCCGGAGCCCAGCAGCGCAGCACCACGTCGAACGAGTCCCCGTCCGGGAACACCCACGCCAACGCCGTCAAGTCCGACGTCGACCCGAGGTCCAGGCCGCCGAAGCACTCCCGGCCCGGCAACCGCAGCGGATCCACGATCGACGCATTCGCGTCCCAGTCGTCCACGTCGAGCCACCGGGTTTCCTGCTTCGTCCGAATTCCCAAGTGCAGCCGCAGGAACCGCGCCAACTCGGCCGGCGAATCCTTCGCCTTCTCCGCGGCCTCCACCATGTATCGCTTCGTCGGGCTGATCCCGTACCCCGGGTTCGCCTTCCGCCACGTCGACTCCGCGAACGGGTCGTCGGTCTTCTCCGCGGCGAACACCACCCCATAGGTGGTCGGCCGCTTCAGCACACCGCGCGCCAACTTCTCGATCAGGCTGCGTTTCTCGTCGTACGGCGTGTGCCGGCGCCCCGCGTCCGCCGTCGTGATGTAGATGATCAACGGCTGCTCACGCGACCCAGTGCCGGTCTCCAGCGCCTCGATCAGCGTCATGTCCTTGTGCAGGTGCAGCTCATCCACGATCCCGCCGTGAATGTCCGCGCCGTGCTGCGCATCACCCGCGTTCGCGATCGGCTGGAAATACGAGCCCGTCGCCGCGTGCGTGATCCGATGCTTCATCGCCCGCAGATGCCGCTTCAACCCCGGCGACCGATTCACGATCTGGCAGATCGGGTCGAACACGAACCGCGCCTGATCCTTCGTCGTCGCCGCGGCAAGCACCTGGGCGCCGAACTCCCCATCGGCCGCCGTCAGGTAGATGCCCCAGCCGGCCGCCGTCGTCGTCTTCCCGTTCTTGCGCGGCATGTCGAAGTACGCGATCGTCACGATCCGCACCCACGCACCCGAATCCGGCGACCGATGCACCCAGCCGGCGACCGGCGCGATCATGTACGCGACCTGCCACACATCCGGCTCGAACCGCTGGCCGGCGAACCGGCCCTTCGTGTGCCGCAGCTGCCGGAACGCCGAGACGACGACGTCGACCTTCGCCGGGTCGAACCGTGCGCCCGGAACGCCCCGCGGCTCCGGGGTCTTGATCAGCGGCGGGCAGTCCGGCGGCGGATAGCCGCGGTTCTCCAGATACCAGGCGACCTCGGGACTGATCTTCAGCGCATCGAGATCAGCGCCAGCCCAAGGACTATCCGGTTTCGGCTTCGGCGCCCGCGGCGAACGGGTTCTCTTCGAACTCGCTGCGGCCATCGTCCCGCTTCGACACGTGCCGCTCGGCGGCCGGCGTCAACCCGAAGTGCGTCGCGTACTGCCGCAGCTGGGTTGCCGCCTTGTCCTGCACCTGAACTGCCGGGTGCATCGACACCCGACCGCTATCCGGGTTCACCGCGGTCACACCCTCGCGCTGCACGATCCGGGTGGCCGTCACGTACGTCGCCCACGTCTCGCAGTACGTCGCCAGTGTTGCCCGGTCCTCGGGCTTCACCAGGTCGAGCTGCGTCAAACCGGGCACGACGCGCCTCCACTCGGCCTTCGCCTCGCGGGACAGCCAGCTCGGCGGGTTCGGCGCCAGGCGCTTGAACGGCGGCGGCTTCGGAACCTCGCGGCCTGCGCTGTCCTTGCCGTCACCGCGGCCGTTGAGCAGCAGCAGGTTGGCCGGCTGCGGGGTTCTAGCCAAAATCGTCGGCCGATTCTGTGCGGAAAAAAGAAAGCCCACCACGGCGAGGTCCGCATCGTCGCAGGTCAGAGACTTGAACCCCCATACCCCCGGGGTGCGTCATCCGTCGCCTTCACCGGCGTTGTACGCGTCGATCTCGTCCTGGATCTCTTTGTCTCCGCGGAGCGTGATGGTGGTGTGGGTGTAGGTGCATTCGGAGCAGCTGATGATGACGGTTCGGCCGTTGATGCCTTCGGGTGCTGGCTGGGCGCTGGTGACGGCGAGGGTGTGGTGGTGGTCGAGGATCCCGGTGTCGGGCTCGGTGTCTGTGTCGGGCATCGGGTTTCACCTCGTTCGGGTCTTGCCGCGGAGTGCATCGCGGGTGGTTTTCTCGTCGTGGTGTGGTTCGCAGAGGCTTTGGAGGTTGGCGTAGTCGTAGCGTGCGCCGCCTTCGGCGAGGGGCACGATGTGGTCGACGTGCTGGGCGGGGCGTCGACAGCCTGGGTGTTGGCAGAGTGGACGGCGGCGGAGTTGGGCTTGGCGGGTGGCGCGCCAGCGTCGATCGCTACCGGGGTGGGTGCTGCCTTCGTAGGCGGGTCGGCAGGTGCAGGGTTGGCCACGTTGGGCGAGTTGGCCGCAGCGCGCGCATACGCGTGGTGGGGCGCTCGGCATTGGGGGTCTCCTGAGACGCCGAAACCCCGACGAGCGGTTTGCTGGTCGGGGTTCGTTTTCGCTGGTGAAGTGGGGTGTGGGCAGACTACTGGCCCAACAGAATCAGATGTTAGCAGGTCAGCGCGTCAGAAATGGTGTGAGCGTGTTCTGCGGCGTGTCAGGCCGTTGTCTCGGCGTCGTAGCTTGCGTGCTCGGTCGAGGCTGTAGACGGGTTCGTCGTTGGGGTGGATCTTGAATTCGATGATGGTCTGGTCGTGTTGGTATCCGCCTGGGCGTAGGCGTCGGGCGTTGATCCACTGGTCGACGCGTGTGGGTTCGACGGGTTCGTCGATGGTGGCGAGCACGTCGATCAGGTTGGTTCGGGTGTGGAGGTCGCGTTGGCCGGCGGCGCGGAGTCGGTTGGTTTCGACGTCGATGGTGTGGTGGCAGTCGGGGCAGGTGGTGGTTTTGTCGTAGGTGTCGGCGTAGAGGGTGCGTCCGCATTCGCGGGGTGTGCCGTCGTGGTTGCGGCCGATGGGTGTGGGGCAGGGTCCGACGAGGTGGTGTTCGGTGGGGTTGATGGCGTGGTGGAGTTGGCCGGCTTGTTCGGGTGTGCCGGCGATGTGGGTGATGTCGTCGTAGAGCTGGTGGCGGCCGCGGTGGTTGAGGTTGATGCGGGCGATGTGGGTGATGTTGGCGGAGAGCCATCGTGCGAGGTCTGCGGTCGAAGCGGTGTTGAGTGCGGTGGGTGGGCGTCCGGTGGCGCGGGTGGCGATGGTTTCGACCCAGTGCAGCAGTGTTTTTCGGATGGTGCGTGCGACTTCGATGGCGTCGAAGTCGATGGCGTCGAGGGTGTCGGGGCGTCGGTTTCGGCCGATGGTGCCGACGCTGAGGCGGTCGAGTTTTTGGATGCGGTTGTCGAGTTCTTTGAGGAGCCAAGGGATTTGGTCCAGTCGGTTGCAGAGGTCGATCTGGCACGAGTCGCACAGGTAGAGCTCTGATCGGCGGTGGCAGTGCTGGCAGGTCGTCATCGGTCCCAATCCGGCCGTGCTCCTGCCCCGGTGATGCAGATCTGTGCGTTGGCAAGGACTTCGCGTGCTTCGGCCTCGGTGGCGAACGGGCCGACCATGGTTCCGCCGGCTCCGAAGAAGAACCCGATGCAATATCCGCGGGGCGGGTAGATCACTTCGTCGTTGGCCATGGGATGTTCTCCAGAATGGTGGTGTGGCGATCCTTGACGGGGAATGGCATGGGTTCGCCGAGGTGGTGGGCGCCGATGGCGGCCAGGCCGAGGGCGTCAGCTTCGTCGTCGTTGGCGATGGGTGTGTCGGGCCACCAGGATTCGACGGCGGCGATGATGTCGGCCTTGGTGGCGTTGCCGCGGCCGGTGATCCACTTCTTGGCGGTGGAGTTCGGCATGACGACGATGGGGATGTTGGCGTGGTCGAGGGCGCCGAAGATGCCGTGCCACAGTCCGCTTCGGTCGAATTCGCTGCCGCTGACGCGGACGGCGTAGGGGTGTTCTTCGATGACGGCGAGCTGGACTTGGGCGCGGATGATGTCGCGGGTGACGTTCCAGGCTTGGTGGCGGATTCGGCGTGAGCGTTGTTGGTAGCTGGCTCCGTTGTGGCCGGGGAAGCCGTGGTGGTCTACGTGGGTGGGTTGGCCGTTTTCGAGGATGGCGATGCCTGCGCTGGTGAGGCTGGGGTCGATGCCGGCGACGATCATGCGATCTGCTCGGCTCGTGAGTAGCCGCGCGCGCGGCTGTTGTGTGCGCCGAAGTGCAGCTGCCAGATCTGGCCGTCGTTGAGTTCGATGGTGGCGTACCAGGCGGTTTCGTCGATGGCTTCGAAGTGGACCATGCGGACGTTGCCGGCCTTGAAGTCGTCGAGGGTCTGGCCGTCCTCGTCGGTACTCACTCGGGGGTTGGTGTCGGTCATGCGGCGCCGCCTCGGGTGTGCGTGATCTTCCGGTCGCGGATTTTGTCGAGTTCGGCTTGGACGAGGGTTCGGCCGCGGGCGGTGGTTTGGGTGCGGTCGATGTGGTCGCAGATCCGGTTGGCGGGCGTGTAGCCGTCTGCGTTGCAGAGTGGGCATTCGGCGATGGCGTGTGGGTCGTGGTGGGCGGTTGGTGGTTCGTCGTGTTGGTCGTGCCAGGCCGCGACGCCGTCGTCGTATGCCTGTCGGCGGTCGGCGGCAGTGGCGGCGACGCGCTGGCCGTGGAGCTGGTCGCGGGACGGTTCAGGCATGGTTGGTCACCTCGATGGGTTCGTGGGTGCAGCGGACGGCGTGGTTGCCGATGTCGCGGAGTCCGTTGGGGTCGCAGAGTTGGCAGTTGTCGATGTCGGCTCGGCGGGCAGCGCGGCGGTCGGCTTCGAGCTGAGTGGTGGTCTCTTCCCATCGCTGGCGGTGTTCGCGCGCAGCGCGGCATCCGCCGCACGGGTCGGTGGTGCCGTTGGGGTGTTTGGTGCAGTGTTCGGGTGGGGGGGCGTTGCGGGGCCAGTTTGGTGCGGTCTCGTCGGTGCGAGTTTTTTCGGCGCCCCTCCCTACTAGAGATCTACATACGTAACTACTATCCCTATCCCTATCCCTATCCCCAGGGTTCGCGAAGGGTTCCGGAACCGTTAAACCGGAAGGAACCGTTTCGGGAACGGTTTCAGAAGGGTTGCTTTGGGTTTCGGAACCGTTCTCGATTTCGGGCTTGAAATCGGCCGGTTCGATGGTGTCCGCGACTCTGTCGGCGTCGGCCTTCCGGAGCCGTCTGAGTTCCTTGGCGAGTTCGTGGCGCAGTTTCTCGGAGGCCACCATTCCGGCGCAGCGGAGTGCGTTCTTGAGGATGTTCGGGTAGCGGGCGACTTCGCAGTGCCGCATGTAGGAGCGGACGAACAGTTCGTCGGTGTCCTCGTCGATGTAGACGAATCGGTGGGCTTCGAGCACCTTGAGGTCGTCCCAAAAGTCGGCCTCGGTGAGGGTGGTGCAGCCTTTGGTCCACTTGCTGACTTGGAGGGGTTGGATGCCGGCGCGGTCGAGTTCTTTCTGGCTGATGAGTTGGGCGTAGGTGGCTTGCGCGGTGCGGGGGAGGTCGCGGAAGTCCTTGTCGCGCCAGATGGATTCTTTGAGCATTCCGGCGGCGTTAGCCATGGTCGGCCTCCTGGGCTTGGCACGTTTCGCAGAGGTCGCGAATCATGTTGGTGTGGAATGCCCGGCCGCAGCGTTCGCAGAGCAGGACGATGCCGTTCTCAGCGGCGATCAGGCGTAGCCACTGCCCCGCGAGGATGGCGGCCAGCACGACGGTGTTGGGGCCGGGCCAGGGGCCGGCGAGTGAGCGGGCGCAGGCGATGTGGGTCTGGGTGGCGGTGAGGGCGAACGTCGCGTCGAGGTCGTCAAGGTCAGGCATCGGCCGCCGCCTGGTCGCCGTTGAGCATGGCGTTGAGTGCCTTGCGGATCAGTTCCCATGCGCCGTCGCCGTACCGGTGTTCGATGGTGACGTCGTATTGGGTGGCGGGGTTGGTGCCGTCTGCGGTGCAGGCTCGCGCCCGGTATCGGTAGGTCGCGTCGGGGTCCGGTTTGTCGGTGTGGTCGAGGCGGGTGATGTCCATGGCGTGGTAGATGCTGTGGCCGTTGACTTTCAGCGCGAAGTGGAGGCTCATATGCATTCCCCGGCGTGGATCGTGTAGCAGTCAGGGCATGTTCGTTCGTGGAGGTCGTGGGCCATGCCGTTGACGGCTCCGCATTCGACGTGGACGAGGTCGTCGTCTTCGTCGTAGGTAATGAGGTCGCCGACGTCGATGTGGTCGCCGTGGGCGCAGGTGCCGGGGAATCGGGCGGGGAAGCTACGCATCGGTCACCACCACTGTGACGATGTGACCGTGGGTCAGTTCGTGCTTCTCGATCAGCATGTCGAGGACGGGGCTGGTGTGGGTCCAGGTGCGAGAGCAGTCCTGACAGCGCGCGGTGACGCCAGTGACCACACCGCCGCCCGCCTCCCGACTTACTGGCTCTCCCGGCGGGATGGTGGGCGGCGGCGGGTTGTCCTGCGCGGGTTCCGGTTTCGGGCACGGTTCTGAGGCGTCTACCTGCGGGGTGTCCGGTTGTGCGCGGGACTGTGAGGATGATTTGGGTGGTGGTGGGAAGGTGCGGCGGTTGCCGGGGCAGGCGGTGGCGGTCGGCGCGCATCGCCAGAGGTCGTCGCCTTCGTCGCTGGTCATGCGGGTGAATCGTCTGCTGCCGGTGCGGCCGCAGATCACGCAGGTGTGTTGGACGGCGTCCTGGGCGTGAGACCGAGCCTTCGGCGGCTTCTGAGTGGGCGGGGGCTGGTCACAAATGGTGGCACCCGATGGCGGCGTAGTGCCCTGACTCTGGTCGTCACCGCCGCCACGACCAGTCTCCGCGACCTCTGCCCCGCACTCGTCGCACCGCCACCGCTCCGGCATCCGGCCAAGCTCTGAAACCGGTCCTTCGGCGCCGGATAGGGAGTCATGCGGGCAGTCGCGCTGCGCCGCCTTGGCCCGCATGTCGGCGACGAACCGGACGCACATCGCGCCGGCCTGGATGGCTTCGGCGATCGCGGCGTCGAGGTTGTCGGCGCGGACTTCGTCCCAGATTTCGTCGACTTCTTCGTAGAGGACGGCCCAGCCTTCGTGCGCGGAGTTGAACGGCGGGAACTTCGCGTGGGCGTCAAGGGCTTCGAGGAGGATCGCAGCGGCTGCGTCGGCGTAGTCCATCACCGTGCCGCCTCGAACAGTTCAAGCTGGACCGGGACTTCGACGCCGAGGCCGAGGACGGCGAGCAGTGCATCCCGGCACCGCTTCGGATTGCGCCAGTCACGGTCGGCGGCGCGCAGCTCTGCGATCAGGTCGGCCGGGACCGAGCGGACGAACCGCCCCAACTGCGCCCACGTGACGATGGTGTGCGGCGGCTCGTTGATCGGGCCGCCGACAATGCCTTTCGCCGTGCAGTCGTAGGAGCGGAACCAGTCAGGCAGATTCGGGCGGGCTGGCCAGCAGCCACCCGCGCGAGAGCGGTGTAGCGCGGGGATCTCGGTGTCCGGGGTGAGGAAGACGCCGGCCATGCGGCCGGGCCACACCTGCGAGAGGAGTAGGCGTTGGTCCTCGGTGAGGGTAGCTGTGGTCATCCGCGGACTCCGCCGAGCGGCCACTCAACATCGTCAGTCCGGTCTCGGTCCTCCAACAGGTCGGCCTGCGCGCCCAGCACACCCATGCACAACCCGATCCCCTGACGCTGGCAATGGCGGTGACCGCACCCGGGATCGGAGTCACGCCAACGGGTTTCGAACCTGTCGCGCTCGTGCTCGCAGCCGCCCGTCTTGTAGGTCCAGCCTTCGAGGATGAACGTCCGGTCGCCGACGACGGCGACGACGCCGATGACCTTGGTCGAGTCCTTCAACGCCTGTGCGAGCGGATCGAGGGGGTGCAGGCGTACGGGGATCGGGTCAGCGATGGATTGATCAACAGCCAGGCCCTCGGCCTTCATCGGATCTGCTCGGTCTTCGTCTTACCGTCCCGGTACGTGACGACCAGCGCGACGGTCTGCATCTCACCCGTCAAACCGACCTTGCCGAACAGACGCCGCACGATCTTCTCGGCGTCCTCGACGTTCTCGTACCCCTGGCTGGAGTTGAGCAGTTCCTCGCCGTTGTCGGCGGCGACGTAGATGTCGAACTTGTTGTCGGTGCGCGGCCGGACGCTGACGCGGATCATTCGCCGGCCTCACTATCCGCGTCGGCGTTGAACGGGTCGTAGTCGTTCTCCGACTCGACGTCGGCGTCCCCATCGTCCTGGGCGTCGTTGTCGAAGTCGAGCTCGTTGCCGTCCTCATCGAACAACGGCGGCTGATTCTCCGCGGCCGCCGCCTCAGCCTCCGCGTCCTCCTCAGCCTTCGACTTCTTCCGCTCCGGCTTCTGCCCACCCGGCAACCAGCACGCCGCCAGGCGCGTCTTCCGGTAATACGCGAACTCGTCCTTGGCCTTTCGCTTCTCCCGACCCTCCGCGGTCACCTCCAACTCGACCATCAGGGTGATGGTGTCGCCGCACGCCGGCGGATCCTCCACAATCGTCAGCGTCTTCCCGGACATCTGGATTTCGGCGCGGATCTTCCGCTCCGGGATCACCTCGTCCGGGTCGATGACGTCATCGAGGTCGTTGGGGACGGCGGGGAGGTCTTCGGGTGCTTCGGTGACGAGTGCCATTACTGTTCTCCTTCTTCGGGTGGGGCGGAATCTTCAGGGGCAGAGTCGTTTTCCAGCAGGTCGAGCACAACCATCGCCTCGGCTTTGGTCATGTCGGTGTTGGACGAGATCTGGCGGCCGATCTGCACACCGATCCACTTGAACCATCGGCCGCGGCCTTCGATGGACGTGCCGTAGCGTTCGTCGCGGATGATGGCCAGCTTGGTTTTCTGCTTGTCGGTGACCATCTCGTCGGCGTCGACCGGCTCACCGTCCGGGTCGGTGATGGGTGTGCCGACGATGTCGCCGCAGAACTTGACCAGATCCTTGGCGTTGTTGAACGCCTTGATCACCGTGTGCGCCTCGGACACCGTCATCGTGTCCACCGCGCCACCCAGGATGTGCGCAACGACGGCCCGCTTGTCGTCAGCCTCGGTGACACCGGCGTCGCGGAACGCCTTGTTGATGATGTTGTACTGCGGCGCGGTGGCAGGCCCTTCAGGTCCGTCGTCGTTCACGGCGGCGGGTGGCGGCCCGGGATCGTCGTCCGGTGGCGGCTCATCCGGCGTGGGTGGTTCCCTGCGGGCAGCCTGGGCGGCGGTCCTGGGCGCCAACCCCGTCCGCGGCACCGGCTGCGCAGCGTTCTTCCGCGGCTTGCGCTCCTTGACCGCGGCGGCCTGCTCAGCGATCGGCGCCGCGGGCCGTTCGGGCACCGACTCCGGAACCGGGGTCAGCGGGGCCGAGTTGTCGATCGCGCGTTGCGCCGGCCGCGGTGATTCGATCGCGATCGTTCCCGGTGTCCCATCGCCGAGCATCGCGGCGGCCTGACCGCCGAGCAGCTGCGCCGGCGACACCTCGATGTCGAGGACCGGCACGGCGAACCGCCGAGTTCCCTGACCCGGACGCTTCGTCATGCGCTGTTCCAGTCGGAGCCGCGCCGGCAGCATGTGACCGCGGCCAGCGGCCAACTGCACCACCTCGACCGCGCCTTGAAGTTCGAGTGCGGCGTAGTAGCCCTGCGTATCGAGTCTCCACACTCCGAGGCCGGCCAGGTCGCGCAACATGACGCTGAGCCGTGTATGGATGTCACACTCGCGCGCCGCGGGATCACACAAGCAGGGGCCGTCGCTGAGTGCTTCGTTCATGCCGTCGCAACGCCGTTTGCATCCGCCGCCGGACCAGAGTTCGTAGGACTGCGTGAAGGCCATATCGGACGGCGGGACCATCACGGGAAGGCTGTCGGCCTCGGTCACAACCTCCCATTGCCGACCGGCGGGGGCGTCCCATTCTTGAGGCGTTCCACCGTAAAGCCTTGCAGCGTTGGCGATCTTGGTTCGGTCCGGTGACGTGAGTCGGAAGGTGGTCAGCTTCTCCGGACGAGTCTTGCCGTTCCCGGTGGGAACCTGTTGACCGATTCGGATACGGCCGCATTCGTGTAGGCGCCGCTGCAAATCGATGATCATGCTGACTTCTCCAGACGCGTCGTTGTGTATCTGGCGATCGCCGGCCACCGGTTCTCCAGCCAGCCGAGCTTGACGTTGCAGGCCGCGCAGAGCAGGCCGCGTAGGCATTTGCCGCAGGAACGCTTTCCAGGGCAGCAGAAGTGATCGTGGTCGACATGGAGGCGGCGGCCCTTGGCCGGCTGTTCGCAGATGGCGCAGGCACCGCCCTGATCGGCGAGGAGTTGGTCGTACTGTTCTGGGGTGATGCCGTAGGTGTTCTTCAGGTGCGACCTTCGCTGAAGGTATTGGTGCCGTTCACGATTCGCGGCCTTCCAGGCTTTGCCCTTGGCTAGGTGGCCATCACGATCAGCTTGATACTCGGCGTGCCTCTTCGCACGCAGCTTCTCCCGATTGCGCTCTCGGTACGACCTGTTGAGCGATTGCGTGCACGTCTTGCATGTGTAGTGCAATCCGTCCTTTTGGCTGGCCATCTTGCTGAATTGGTCGAGGGGTCGAACGGTCTTGCATCTCGTGCAGGTCTTCACGACTGTCCTCCGGCCGGCGTCAACGCGTCGGACATGACGGTCTTGCTGGTCTCCTGCATCCACCGGAACGCCTCCAGGCAGTACAGGAACGCCATGTGCGCTTCCTCATCGCACCGAATCGGATACGACTCACACGACTCCGACGTGATCTGAATGACCAGCCCGGTATCGACCTCGGGCACCGGCACCGCCAGCTCCCGCTCGGCAGAGCCGAGAAGGTAGTAGCGGCGGCGCATCTTCTCGAACCGCCGGGGCCGCCACACCGCCGCCCACTGCGCATTCCGATACGCCGCCAGCTGCAGGCCGACCTGCTCCGGATACGGCTTCTTCGCCCGGCCCTGGCCGTCACGCGGGTTGCGGCTCGACTTGTAGTCGATGATGAACCGCACACCGTCGATCGTGAGGAACCCATCCGCCTGACCGGCATATCCATAATCGACGTGGTAGACGGCGACTTCGGTCGCCTGATACGACGGGGTGAAACGTTGCAGCCACCCGTCGAACTGTTGCAAACACTTCCCGATGAGCAGGGTCTCATTCTCGACGTCGACCTGGGGGCCGCCTTCGTCGACGACGAGCTGGGCGCAGAAGTCCTTGTCGGGTCGCGTGCCGGTGAGCGCGTACGTTTCGCACACCTTGTGGACGACCGACCCGAACGCCGTGTCGGAGAGTTTTGTCTTCGGGCGGCGGAATCTGGCGTCGCGCAGCCACTTCACGGCGGCGTCGCGGCCCTCGTCGTCGGCCATCGCCTGCCAGGTGGCCGCTGAGTCGATGGCGGCGTTGGCGGTCTGCTCCGCGGCCCAATACAGGAGGGCGGGCTTGTCCAATACGCCGATGATGGTGGTCACAGACCAGAGTTGCAGGTCGTCGTCGTCGGGTCCGGCGACCTCAACGGCTTCCTGTCCGAGTTCGGTGGTGGTGGTCATGCGGAGATCCTTTGTGCGGTAGGGAGTTCGGTGACCCAGTCGAAGATGTCGTCGACGGTGCGGCCCTCGATCGGGATGCCGGCCAGGGCGACCAGCGTGAGTCGTTGGAGTTCGTCGGCGGGCAGCGCGGTGAGGTAGGCCCACACGATCGCGGGGTCGCAGTCGTGGAGCTGCCAGGCGAGGTTGGCGACCTGTTTGGCACGGTGCTCCCAGTCGCGTTCGGTGAGTCCGACGCGGGGGACGCGTTGGTAGGACAGGGGGCACATGTCGTCGCGTTGCTTCGGCGACTGGGAGTGCCGGGGGTAGCAGCCGCTGTCGGAGCGGACCTGGTTGCCGCAGTAGATGCATGTGACGGTGCGGGCCGGACTGGGCATGGAGATCACGTCCCGGCTTCGAAGCGGTCGGCCTGCTCGCGGAACAGTCGGATGATGTAGTTGCAGCGGCCCGAGTTGTCGCCGTAGGGGAACACCAGCAGCACGAACCCGGTTGTACGGTCGGCACCTTGGGTGTTTCCGTTGAAGGCGATGTCGAGGGCGTGTGCGATGTCGTTCATCATTCGCTCGTAGCCGGGTTCGATCGGCCCGTCGCCGAGCTGCTCGGATGTCTGGCTCATGGTTGACCGCCTTGAGCTTTCAGCCAGGCGCTGATCTCATCCACCACCCGCGCGGCCGGGTCATCCAGATCCAGGAACGGTGAGACGAGCTGGAACACCAGCCGCCCGGCCCATTCGTGAATGCCCATGCGGCGCATGCCTTCACGCAACTCGTTCAACGTCTGCTCAGCGAGGCTCCGGTCGATGAACAGGGCGGGATGCTCATGCTGGGGGTGGTACTTGAAGAACTCGCCATCGGGCAGTTTGATCGCGTATTGCAGCTGGAATCCGGCGGGCACGTTGAGGCTCATGCGGGCGCTCCGGCCGACAACGGATGCGTGGGCGGGAGTTCGAGGACCGTGCGGCCGCGGAGATGCGCGACGACCGAGAACAGTTCGATCACGTCCCGGAGCGGCGGCAGTTCAGCGATGCGCGCCCACTCCTCGCGGGTGATGCCGGCGACGACCTGGTCGATGAACTCGCCGAGAGTGTCCGGCGTGCGGGCAAGGCCGCCGTTGAGGAGGCTCACCGTTGGGCCGCCAGCCGGTTGATCCGCCGCGACCGCCGCGCCACCTTGTTCCGACGCCGACGCTCCGCAACCACCTCCGGTGGCACGGTGCCGGCGTAGATGTGCTTTCCCTGCAAAGCCACCAACACCGGATCAACCCGAACCTTCCGCTCACCGGTGACCTCACCCAGCAGCGGCGTCGTATCGACCTGCTGGCCGGACAGGCCGCCCGGCTCCTGCACGCTGATCCGGCGCTCCTCGTCGGTCAGCGCCGGACCGGTGATCCTCCACGACCGTTCCATCAGGCCACCGCCCCAACCGGAACCGGCTTCCCGTGCCGATCAACCTCGACGCACGCGACGACTACCCGGCGGGCCTTCACCTTGTCGCCCAACGTCACCATCTCGTCCAGGCGCACACCGACTTTCAGGAACCGGGCATCCCGGGCGTACCCGCCGAGGAAATCCAGCGACCGCGTCGGGTGATCGCAGAAGTGCAGACCCTTCCCGCAGTCCCGCCACGTCGCATCCCAGTCCGGTGCTTCGGGTGTCGAACCCGGCGAATAGTCGGTGCCGCGCGGGGTGGTCCACTGCTGGTTGACCGCCTTGTACAGGTAGGCGATACCGTCGACCACCTCGACGCCGTGGAACTCACACCACACGGCCGGATCATTGAAGTCGATCGCGGTGATGTCGATGACGTGACCCTCGCCCGTCAGGGTGACGCGCTGCGAATGCAGGTGTACGGCAACGTATTTGCCCGCCTCGACGGACGAGCTGTCCCGCGCCTCGACGGACGAGCTGTCCCACGCCTCGACGGACGAGCTGTCCCGCGCCACGACGGACGAGCTGTCCCACGCCACGACGGACGAGCTGTCCCACGCCACGACGGACGAGCTGTCCCACGCCACGACGGACGAGCTGTCCCGCGCCACGACGGACGAGCTGTCCCGCGCCACGACGGACGAGCTGTCCCGCGCCTCGACGGACGAGCTGTCCCGCGCCTCGACGGACGAGCTGTCCCGCGCCACGACGGACGAGCTGTCCCACGCCTCGACGGACGAGCTGTCCCGCGCCTCGACGGACGAGCTGTCCCACGCCACGACGGACGAGCTGTCCCACGCCACGACGGACGAGCTGCCCCACGCCACGACGGACGAGCTGTCCCGCGCCACGACGGACGAGCTGTCCCACGCCACGACGGACGAGCTGTCCCACGCCACGACGGACGAGCTGCCCGAAGAATCGACACGGAGCCAGACGCCGGCCGGGGAGTCGATGTAGATGGTTGGTGTCTTGGCGGCGAGTGCCTGGTCGAGTTCGGCCTGAGTCTTGACGGTGACGGTCGTGGTGGTCATGCGGGGATACCTGCGTTCTCGATCGCGAGTTGGGTTGAGCCGGTGGTGGTTTGGTTGCGCCAAGCGGCGAGCATGTCGGCGGCGCGGTCGTGCGGCCACGGCTGCAAGTACAGGTCGACACCGAACTCAGCTGATGGAGCGCCGATCAGTTCGGCGAGGGTGGCTTCGGTGTCGAAGGTGTGGTCGGTGAATGCGGCGTCGAGGGTGTCGATGAGTTCGGTGACGAGGCCGCGCATGTAGAGGATGTCGCCCCAGGCTTGGACGTCGTCGTCTTGCATGACGGCGGGCCATTGGAGTAGGGGTAGTTCGGACCAGCGGGTTTCGGGTGGTTCTACACTGATGGTTGACATCGGGTTTCCTTCTTTTCTCGGTGTTGGCCTCGTCCGGGTACATCCGGGCGGGGCATTTTTCATTCGGTGTCGCTGATGCGCAGTGCTGCGGTGCGCAACTGCATGGCCAGGTGCATGGTGTACTCGGACGCCTCTCCGATCC
>WBZP01000735.1_pt1 | contig 42936 bp, 37 predicted proteins | sample 5204301 | NCBI WGS metagenome assembly WBZP01 (sample SAMN12412401, study PRJNA552823) | activated sludge metagenome | isolation source: activated sludge from nitrification reactor of wastewater treatment plant... | place: USA: Pennsylvania | collected 2017
ATCAAAACCTGCATCCTTGATGAGCTTTAACGCATGGTGGGTGTTTTCCCAAAGTCGTGTGATTCTTTCAGGTTCTTCTTTTATTACTTCCAATGCCGCTAAAACAGCAGCTGCATTGGCCGGGGCTATACTGGCACTAAATATCAATGACCTTGCATTGTGCTTCAGGTAATTGATGGTATCCAGATCAGCTGCGATAAAACCACCAATAGTTGCCAGTGACTTGGAGAAAGTACCCATAATCAGATCAACCTTGTCTGTAAGTCCAAAATGAGCAGCCGTGCCGCTTCCCAATGGTCCTAAAACGCCAAGTCCGTGGGCATCATCTACCATGATATTGGCGTTGTATTTTTCAGCCAATGCCACGATTTCCGGCAATTTGGCTATATCACCTTCCATACTGAACACACCGTCTATGGCGATCAGTTTAATTTTATCAGGATCTGTTTTTGACAGGATTCTTTCGAGATCCTGCATATTGTTGTGCTCATATTTTAAGGTCCTGGCAAAAGACAAACGGGCACCATCGAGGATACAAGCATGATCCAGATCGTCTAAAATAATGTAGTCATGTCTGCCCGGAATTGAAGAAATAACGCCTAAATTGACCTGGAATCCTGTACTGAAGACCAAAGCACCTTCTTTGCCAACGTAGCTGGCCAGTGCATTTTCCAATTCAATATGTAAATCCAGTGTTCCATTCAAAAATCTGGAACCTGCGCAGCCTGATCCGTATTTATCGATGGCAGCTTTGGCTGCCTCTTTGAGTTTAGGGTGATTGGTAAGACCCAGGTATGAATTGGATCCAAACATCATTACGTCTTTACCGTTGATTTTCACCACAGTATCCTGTTCGGATTCTATCATCCTGAAATACGGATAAAGGCCCATGTCCATAATTTTTTGTGGAATGTCATAAGCCTTCATTTTCTGCTTGAGCAAATTCATTGGTCTTTAATTTTAATTATCTATAAACTGAGCAAATTTAACAATGTATTCTGAAAATCTGGTTTTCAACAGTAATTTTTCATAGCTTAAGATTGATAGAAAGGCTACCAAGCCACCCAATAATACGTCAATAAAGTAGTGATGAAAAGAATAAACGGCTGAAAACCAAATACCAACAATGTCAATAAAGACGATCCAGGTCAATGGTTTAGATGCATACTTTTTTGCATAATACCAGGTTACTACCGGATATGCCGCGTGAAGGGAGGGTATGGCCGCAAAAACATTTGAATTTTTGGTATATAATCCTTCAAAAAGGGGGTATCCGATTAATTTGTCAAAGGACAATAAACCTGCTGCATTGGCTTTGACGCTTAGGTCAAATACATTTCCATACTGATCAAAATACCAGGGAGGAGCGGCAGGATAGCTATAATAAATAACAAAGCCCAGCAAATTGGTAAAAAGATAGCAGGAAGTAAATTCAAGCAAAGCTTTGGTATTTTTTCTAAAAAGAATAGCAGCCAAAAGCAAAGGAATGGGAACCCAGGTAAGGTAAAACATAGCAGTTATAACATCCAGAATAGCAGATGAGTGTGTTCTGAAGTATTCATTAGGGGTGAGTAATTGCCCATCTGAATAAATGCCGAAAAGTTTTTTTTCTATGAGGTACGGGTCAAGGATATGTACATCATTCAGCAGGTAGTTGGGAAAGATTCTGAGTCCGTCATATATGATCCAAAAGGCCACAAAAAAAGCAAAGCCGAGGGCAAAGTTTCTTGTTTTTCTATGCCAAAAAAGGAATGTCGTAAGCAGGAAATAGAAGAATAAATGATCTATTCTGCCGTCCACTACCATGGTACACCACAACAGATAAAAAACGCTGAATCCAAACCAGATTTTCAGATCCTGGTTTTTGCGCTCATCCGGAATTTTCTTTATAAACTCTACTATCACAATATCTTCCGCTAAGGAATAATCTTTTCATAACATGGACAATCTGTTTCGACACAGATGCCGTATAATTCGACAAATTTCACTTCCGGAAAAACACCAAATTCTTCCGCGTACACATACATATTGGTTAATCTTGCCAACTTTCCAGACAGCCTTGTGGTAACTTCAAAAATGCTGTTTTTCTGTTTACGGATGTAGAATTTTTTGTTGTAACTCACAAACTCAAATTCCACCAATTCCGGTGAAATAATATTGGAACGGTAGCCATAAGCCAGTTTGTTTTGAATATAGTTGAGTTCTGCTTCTTCCTGGAATTCATTGTATTTGATCCAATAAACTTTCATGGGTTCATCCAGATTCCAATCCCCGTGTGAATTGAGATTGATCTCATACACCACCGTATTGATGTTTTGATTTCTCTGGATATAAAAAAGCAAACCTTCCTTAACAGGAACGGGATAATCCTTGGGCAGCCCTTCGGGCTCATAGGTTTTATCAAGAAATGACTGGAAAAAAGTTTGGTTCATTTGGAAGCAGGTTTAAGGTGTCTCAAGCATTTTTTTTGCTGCATTGAGACGATTGATGGCTGTAATATTGGTTAGGATAGCTAATATAAAGATGGGAAAAGTAAATATAGTAATGGTTTCAAACAAAGGAAAAGGGAGCCAATCGACCGAAATTTTGTAGTCGGAACCAATAAAATGAGAGGCAATACCACAAGCCAAACCTGATAAACCGATTAACAAAATACGTTCCGGCCTTTGCATCAACCCAACATCTGCCATTTTTAAGCCCATTCCTTCTGCCCGAGCTCTGGTATAGCTTACCATGATAGAGCCAATCATACCAATAAAGGCAAATAAAGAACTCAAAAAATAGCTGTACCCGATTAAATAATAACAAATACCCAAAAACATGATCATTTCACTGTATCTGTCGAGGACGGAATCGAAAATTGCTCCGTATCTTGACTCTTGTTTGGCAACCCTGGCCAATCTTCCGTCAATCATGTCCATCAGTCCACCTAATAAAATGGTAGCACTGGCCCAACCAATATAACGATGATCTCCTCTGCTGCCTTTTTCAACCCCCACAATGAATACTACAGTGGCTAAAACATTGATTACGAGTCCTAAAAATGTGATAAAATTAGGAGTAATGCCTGCTTTCATCATCCAATGGATAATTGGATTGATGGCATTATACACCCATTGTTGCCCTCTGGTTTTCCAATTAATTTCCATAATTACAGCTTGTTTTGATGTCCATTATATAATGGAATTTGGCATCAAATTGTTTATTTTGCGCTTTTGGAATACAGAAAATACATTTTGACAATGAAAAAACGGATTTTATTACGGCTTAACCGGAAAATTTAAACCGATGCTTTCAAATGATGTTTTACTGTCATCCATTTAAAAAGGCTAAATTATTAAAAAATTGATGTCCGACCATAAAAATAACCTGATCCTGGTTTCTTATCTCAATACGATTCCCTTTATTGAAGGATTTAGACTCCATCCCCACCATAAGTTTAATCTGATTTATAAAACACCCTCATTGGGTACGGAAATGTTTTTTAACGGAGAAAGTGATTTTGCACTGATACCTATTGGGGGGTTGTTGGGCAGGAACGATTATGAGATCTGTACTGATTTTTGCATAGGTTGTGAGGGGCCTGTGAGAACGGTTGGGGTATTTTCTGATGTTGACCTTGATAAAATCAAAACGGTTTATCTAGACTCGGATTCTAGAACTTCTGTTTTGCTGGTCAAGATCCTTTTTGATGCATTGGGTTATAAGGATATCATCTGGAAAGAAGGCATTCAATATTATTTTGAATCAGACAGGTCATCCAGTGGCTTTTTGGCTATAGGTGACAAAGTCTTTGAATATGAAAATAAATTTTCTCATTTTTTGGATTTGGGGAAGACCTGGAATAATGTCTTTCAGCTACCCTTTGCCTTTGCATTGTTTGTGAAAAAACCATCCATTCCGGAATCTGATGTTCAGGAACTAAACGCTATTTTGAAGACTGGTATATCTAACATTCCCAATCTGGACTTGAAGGAATTCAGTTACATAGGGGGCATTCAGGAATATTATTCCCGAAACATTTCTTATCATTTTGATGCTCAAAAGAAAGAAGCCGTAAAACTGTTTTTTGAAAAAGTAGAAAATTTGAAGCTTTGATCTTTTCTGTTAAATTTGTTGGATGGATAAGGATGTGAAGCGACCCTGGTACAAAAAAATCTGGCGATTTATGCTTAAAATGGGCATATTCTTTCTTTTTGCCAGTGTTTTGTCTGTCATTGCATTTCGGTGGATACCGATTCCAGTTACTCCTCTGATGCTGCTACGGCTGATCGATCAAACGAGGGAAGGAAAGGATCTTCGTTTGGTAAAAGATTGGGAGCCTCTGGAAAATATCTCTCCATCTCTACAACTTGCGGTTGTGGTTTGTGAAGACCAGGAGTTTTTGATCCACAATGGCTTTAACCTTGAGGCTATTCAAAAGGCCTTTCATTCGAATTCAAAAGGCAGAAAGCTCAGAGGTGCCAGCACCATAAGCCAACAGACCGCCAAAAATGTATTTTTATGGCACGGGCGCAATTATATTAGAAAAGGGCTTGAGGCTTATTTTACGCTGCTCATCGAAACCTTTTGGCCCAAAGAGAGAATAATGGAGGTTTACCTGAATGTAATCGAATTTGGTAATGGTATTTATGGAGCACAAGCTGCAGCTATACATTATTTTGGAAAAGATGCTTCAAAGTTAACAAAGGAAGAAGCTGCCCGATTAGCCGTCATTTTGCCCAGTCCAAGAAGATATCGGGCTGCCAATCCCGGCCCCTATGTTTCCCAGCGCACTGCATGGACATTGAATCAAATGAGAATGTGGGGTAATAAACTGGATTACAATTCCAGAACTATTCCCGGTGATCAGAAATAGACATTAACGGGAAAGCCATTGGTCCTTCCACTTTCTTTTTTCTTCAAGGGCGCTATCGGTTTTGACTATTTCCTCCCGCAATTTCGCAATCATGTTTTCTATTTCTTTTTTATACGCTGCGATCGATGCAGACAAAGCCTTTACCTTATTTTGGGTTATCCAATCGGAGATAAAATTATCGATCCATTCTTTGGAAAATGTATTAAACACATCTACCGGCAATAGAGGCCAGGAATCGTGAATGTGTATGTCTGCCAACTCTTCCTGAAATAGTCTTAGGGCTTTGTTGGCTGAGTAACAATACTGGGCTGCGCTTTGAATCGCTTCAAATTTTTGCATGCCAGACCACCTACCGGATGCATACATGTCTCGTTTGCCAAAATCAAGCGCCGCATTCAGGTCCTGGGTTGTTTGGTCCAGATATAGGAGAACCTGATTCCCTGCTTTGATGGCTTCATTTACTTCTATACGGTATTTATGCAAATCATCGGTTTGCAATAAATTTTGTTGAAGGGCTTCGTACTTTTCTTCCTTAGTTGCCAGAATCTCGTCCTGCCGCTTTTGCTTAAGTACCTCCAAAGCGGCATTGTTCTTTTCCAATTCTGCAGCTTTGCCTTCCAATACAGAGGCTTCAAATTTGGTAAGCGAGATGTTTTTTTCTAATTCCTTTATCTTGAGTGAAACCAGAAAGTATTCTTGTCTTTCTTTTTCAAGATATTGCTCCTTTTTACCTACAATTTGGTCAAAGATGGATTGGATTGAAGTTTTTTCAAGCAGCTCAATATCATCGAGCTCTTTGTCCAACTGACGTTTCAAGTCTTCGAGCTCTTTTCCCTTATCAACAATGGAAGCCTGCAAAATATCATAATGTTTTCTGGCTGCCTCTAAACTTGCGTTTTTTTCTATCAGCTCTTTAATCTGTGCCGCTAACTCAGTCATTTTTTTCCAATTGCTCTACCAGTTCTGAAAATGGTCTCCAAAGTCTGGTCTCCGGAAAATCAGCTGTAATGGTAATATTATCCTTGGTAACAGGATGTATAAATTGCATTTTTCTGCAATGCAGCGCTATGGATTTATCCGGTAAACTGATTTTACTGCCATATTTGATGTCTCCGATTATGGTGCATCCCATCTTGCTCATCTGACACCTAGCCTGGTGGGGTCTTCCGGTAACCAAATCCAGTTTAAGAATCACATAACCATCGATTTCTCCGGCCAATTCATATTCGGTTATTGCCAGTTTAGAACCTTTTGTTTCCGCTGCTTTGGCTTTTACTTTATTGGTCATTTCATCTTTCACCAGGTAGTGCTTCCAGGTACCGGAGAATGGATCGGGTCTTTCATCTGTAAGTGCATAATAAGTCTTACTGATCTTTTTTTCCTGAAACAACTTGCTCATTCGCTCAGCAGCCTTACTGGTTCTGGCAAAAATGATAACGCCCGATGCCGGTCTGTCCAATCTGTGCAGTACCCCCAGCCAAACATCACCGGGCTTGCCATACCTCATCTTAATATATGCCTTAACATCTTCTTCGAGGGTTCTGTCTCCCGTTTCGTCAGCATGCACGAGATCTCCCGGCTTTTTGTTTATGGCTATTAAATGATTATCCTCGTAAATGACTTGCATTGCTTCCCTTTGAACCACAAAGATAGTGAATTAGAGCACCATTCCTGCAATTGGTCTATTGCTTTAATTGCTGATAATCCAGAAAGTAAATTACTTTAAAGGAAATATTATTGTTTTGGTTTTCTTCCCACAATTGTGTCAAATTACTAAAGTAAGACCCTTCCGCTATTGGGAGTTGGCGAGCTATTGCATTTTTCCAGACCAAATTGATAAAACTGCCTTGGGCAAACTGCCAGGAATAAACCATATCTATGTTAAAATAATCAGCAGTCTTATTAAAATAAAAACTTTGATCCAGATGATGATCGAGCTGACCGTTTGTTAATAATGCATAATATTCTTTGTTATTTACTTTACTGTGGTAATGCCTGATCCTGGCAGTTAGCCCCATTCTGTTGGTAAAACTATATTTTACACTTAACGTGTTCGATATTGTATGGATGTCTCTTCTGGCAAAAACGGACTCTTGTCCATTATAACCAGAAAAACCTATGTTGTTAATTTTGGGTTGAGCTGAGACAGCCCATGAAAATGATAATCTTTGGTTAATTCTATAGTTTTGATTGATATTCATTTCATAACCCTGTCGATTGTAAAAATTGATGTAACTGCCCATAATAGCTTCCAATGACAAGTAATATTTTTTATTGTTATTGGTTTCCACCCAAAGACCTGTTATTATCTTTTTACCGTCGTTAAAATACCTGCCATACTGCCGGGGTTCGTAAAAATCATTGCTGCGTGGATTGTAGGAAATAAACATGCCTGCCCACCACAAATTCTTCAATTGTCCGTTGAGATTCAGATTCAGTTCACCGTTTTGCCATGATGGCTGACCTTGTGTGATGGTCCTAAATAAGTGGCTGATATTGATGTTTCCATTGATATTAATTCTATTATACCATCCTCCCGGGGTCACCCAACGATAGCCCAACCATAGACCGTGATTAAGATAATTATTGTTGGTAAAATACCCCAAATCATTACTGGTAAACCGGGTGTCGGACAATTCCTGATATAAATTAAAATTAAACCGACCACTTTTTTTTCCAAAATACAACAGTTGATTGTACCCGTAAGTATGTTCAGTTCCTGAAATCTGACTTAATGCCATTTTTCCACCACCTCCCCAGGTATTGGTCTTGTCATTGACATCAAACAAAACAGCGGACACAATGGCTTCATGCGCTTGCCCTTGTCTTAACACCGAAGTATTGACAAAGCTAAAAGAAGAGTTGTTTTTAAAAGTCTGATCTATAACCAGAACATTGTAATTGGTTAACGGATTGGTCAATTCTTTTCGTCGCTGTCTGTTCTCAATATTTTCTATGGTAGCATACTCAGTGGCGGTAAGTGCATTGAGGAATCCTATTCCCAAACCACTTTCTGTTCTACCTGAAATTTTGGAAGCATTGATGAGACTGGTTTCATGAGGGTTGGCAACAATTCGTTCATTACTTTTAATATTCTGCTGAATGTTGTAGTAATAATAGGGGACTCCTCCGATTCGGCGGGAATAGAAAAAATTACCTTTGTTGAACAATTCAGTCCCTTCGGTGAAAAAGGGACGGTTTTCGTTGAATCTTACTTCAAAAGGACTGAGATTCAAAACTTGGTTGTCGCTTTGTACCTGTCCAAAGTCGGGAATCAACGTTGCGTCCAGGGTAAATGCCTGATTTATTCCCCATTTGACATCCATACCTCCGTTGATTTGTCTAGTCCAGTCGCTTTTACCATCAACTGAGGGAAAATGGTTGCTATACAAAGAAAGATAAGGAGCAAATTGTAGTCTGAGAGGTGGCTTTATATCTTGTAATCCTGTCAAATATCCTTCCTGATTTAAAAAGCCACTTACGGTAGGTAAGATAGGATTCCACATATATTGTTCTCCCGTTTTTTGTCTTCTTCTTGTCACATTTATTCCCCAATCCTGAATATTTTTTTTACTGAATCTGATGGCAGAGAAGGGGATAAAAAGTTCAAATACCCATCCGTCGTCGCGAATGGAAGTTGCGCTTTCCCAGACTGCATTCCAACTAAAGTCTTCGCTGTCCTCTACCGAAGGAGAAACCTTGGCGTCCATCTGTTCATTGAGGGGAGTCACAAAATATTCAAAGCCATTTAAATTGTCTTTGTAGGTGTCTAATATAAGCCCAATAAAGTCATTATTTCCAAAACCATCTCTTCCAATAAGTTCAGATGAGATATAGTTTTTTTCTGTTTCAAAACATATGCCACCAAAATAAATACCTTCATCTGAGTAAGATAAATAAGCTATGGTTTTCTGACCTTCAAGTTCAAGGTCACCGGGCTGAGGTCTGAATTCTGTAAAACTATCTATAACAGCAGCATCCATCCATTCATTGGTAGATAGGATGCCGTCAATTTTTTTTGGAACAGCATTTCTTTTAGATACAAGCGTACGGTGAATAGCCTCTTGTGCTTCGCAAAGATGGGGAAATAAAACAAGGAGTAGAATGTAGACCTTTTTCATAAAAAAGTATAATCTACATAGACGAAATTAAAGCATTAAGGGTTGCATGTCAACCTCTGAATTTACTGGCCTGTATTAAAACCCGGGCCAGGTGTTTTGGGATCTCATGGTTTTTTCAATTACATCTCTTACACAACCTTTGCCTCCTGCGAAAGATGAGATGTAAGTAGCCGTTTCCCTTACCTCTTTCACCGCATCTGAAGGACAGGCTGAAAGTCCTGCCCTTTTTATAAGGTTCAAGTCCGGTAAATCATCACCCATATACAGAACTTCGGCATCTGTAAGTTGGTATTTCGAAAGCAGATCGAGGTAGGATCCTTCCTTGTCTTTCAGTTTATCATAAATGTCAATTACCCCGAGGTATTCGAATCTTTTTCTTACACCTTCGGATGCGCCTTTAGTTATTACCGCGACCCGGTATCCTGCCTCCAAAGCATATCTGACAGCCTGACCATCCCGCGTACTCATGGTCCTGAGCATATCTCCGTTTTCCATTACCAATACCTCTCCATTGGTGAAAACGCCATCTACATCAAATACAAAGGTAGTTATTGACTGGAATGATATCATGGATAAAAATTATTGGTTGTCTCTCCACTCATAGACCCATTTGGCCTGGATCTGTTCCAGATGACCTTCGTTGCAGTCTTCCCTTTTACCTTCAAAATTGGGTAATGAGAGTATCCACTCAATGAGGTCAGTAAATCTGATTCTGTATATGCTGGACTCACCAAATTCATCGCCAAATTTTTCATACAATTTCATAGCAATGTCTTCATGATCCTCCCATTGGATGGGCATGTTGTCGATGTGTTCAAATCCCATTTATCTTACTTTAATCGTGTTCATGGCCTATAATCCTGGACTGATCCGGTATTTCAACGGTTACCACTGCATTGTCTTCAAGAATTATGCATTGGCAGCCCAACCTGGAATTTAATCGCGGATTTACAGCCCTGTCAATAAAATCTTCTTCTTTATCTGAAATTTCTTCGAGTGAATTTTCTCCTTCCAAAACATAGACGTGACAAGTTGAGCATGCACAAACGCCTCCACAATTGTGGTTCAAATGCACGTCGTTTTCTTCTGTAACCTCTAAAATGGAAAGTCCTGATGGTACATTGGAGACCACTTTTTCCTCCAGACTTTTATCTTCAAACTTAAATATTACTGTTGCCATTGTATTGAAACACAAAATTTTATTTTAAATCGTGTCTATGTTTCTAGCAGTAAACAAATTTTATTTGTAAAAGTTCAATTTCAGGAAAGGAAAGTGAATATTCAATTATATCCATTTCTTTTTTCGAAAGTAAAATAGCATACCTGTAGCAACGAAGGCCATGAGTACAAGGACATAGTAATAACCATTTTCCCATGTTAATTCGGGCATATAATGGAAATTCATTCCATAAACACCTGCAATAAAACTAAGGGGTATAAAAATGGTGGTAACGATGGTCAGAACCTGCATTACACCATTCATTTTGTTACTGATATAGGACATATACAATTCCCTGTGGCTAACTACAATCTCACGCTGCATTTCAATATTTTCTGTAACATAAATAAGATGGTCATACAGATCATTGAAATATTTCATGTTATCCTCATAAATGTGACTAGAGTCGGATCGCATGATCTTGTTGATGGATTCTCTTACGGGGAAAATATATTTCTTTAGATAAATCAAGTCATTTTTCAATGATTGAATTTCATGAAGGATTTTTTGATCCGGTGCATTCAGAATTTTGGTTTCTATGCTCTGATTAACTTCGTCTACCAAATCTACAATGCTGATGTAATTGTCTATGATGATATCGTGAATGGCCAGAAACAGATAGTCTGCTTTTTTCCTTCTCAAACGGGATTCAGGTCTCACAAGTCTGGAGCGAATTGGGTCAAAAACATCTCCTTTTGTTTCCTGAAAGGTAATTACCAAATTGTTTTTCAGTATTATACTTAACTGCTCGTCTTCAATTATTACATCTTCTTTTTCATTTTTCAGCATTTTTATACCAGAGTAAATGTAGTCTTCAAAAATTTCACATTTGGGTCTTGAAAGCGAATTCAATAAATCTTCCTCTGTCAAAGCATGGATGCCGAATTGCATGCAAATATTATGCACAACATCGACATCATGGATGCCGTCCACATTTACCCAATGTATTTTGTCTTTTGATAAGTCGTGAAGTTTAGCTATATTGATCGATGTAAATTCTGCATGTTCTAATTCATTGAAGCTGATCAGATTTATATTTATGGTTTCTTGTCTATCAAGTCCAATATAAACAGATGACCCTTGAGGCAGGCCTACCTTATTGATTTTTTGTTTTTTCGCTTTCTCTCTATTTTTTCTTGACATCAATGGTCTTTTAAAACCGATTCAATATAAGCAGTCACTACCCTACTTCCATTTTCATAAGATATGTTGTTATTAATGATAATATCAACTTCATCCATATAAGGTTCAATGAATTTTTCGAATGAGGGCATTACGTGGTGCTTATACCTGTAAAGCACATCTTCCAAAGGGTAGTTGCGCTCTTTTTGATCCCTCAGGATTCTCCGTATGATCTTATCACTGGGCTTGGCATTGATGATGATACTCAAATCGAGCATTTTGAAGACTTCCCTTATGTGAAATACAAACAATCCTTCCACCACAATTACGGGAGCCGGATGAAAAACATGTGTTTTGGGAGTAGCCAATTCGTTGTTGAAACTATATTCCAGTCTTTCTATGGTTTGTCCACTCTGCAGAAGTCTCACATCATGTAAAAAGGCTTCTAAATCGATGGATTCGGGGAGATCAAAATTTTTGACGCCATTTTCGTCGTGTATTTGTAATTCTCTGGGCTTATAATAGTCGTCCTGAGATATAATGCATAAACTCGATTCCTGGAATTTGGATCGCAATGTCCTGATAAATGAAGTTTTACCTGAACCGCTTCCTCCTGAAATACCAATGAGGGTGGTTTTTTTCATGGAATAATTATAAATCTTCGCAAAAAATGTGAATTTTTACTTCTCAAATCGTAAAGATAGCGCAAATATATGGATCAACTCAACGATATTTTAAGAGGAGCATTAGGAATTGTAGTGATGCTGGCCATTTGTTTTCTTTTCAGTAGCAACAGAAAAGCAATACCCTGGAAAGTGGTTGGAATTGGCATGGGAATGCAATTCATTTTGGCCATTTTAATCCTGAAAGTACCATATGTGAGCAATTTTTTTGATTTTTTGGCGGATATGTTCCAGAAAACCATGGAGTTTTCCAAAGCAGGAGCTTCCTTTTTATTTGGTAGTCTGGTGACCAATCTGGATGGTTTTGGATACATCTTTGCTTTTCAGGTTTTACCTACCATTGTCTTCTTTAGTGCTTTGTCTTCAATCCTATATTATTTTGGCATTCTTCAAAAGATTGTGTACGCAATTGCCTGGGTAATGGCCAGAAGTATGAAACTATCAGGCCCGGAAAGTCTGGCAGCTGCAGCAAATATTTTTATCGGGCAAACCGAAGCACCGCTGATTATTAAGCCCTATATCAAAAACATGACGAAATCAGAAATCTTGTGTTTGATGGTGGGCGGTATGGCTACCATTGCAGGTGGGGTTTTTGCCGCTTATGTAGGATTTCTTGGAGGTGACGACCCGGTAATGCGTCAATATTTTGCCAAGCATTTATTAACGGCTTCTTTGCTTTCTGCACCTGCAGCTATCGTATGTGCCAAAATGCTCTTGCCTGAAGAAGAAAGCGAAGTGAATGCCTCCATGTATCTCGCCAAAGATGAATCAGAGAATATTCTGGATGCAATTTCCAAAGGGACGACGGATGGCTTGAAACTCGCGATTAATGTAGGTGTAATGTTACTTGCCTTTACAGCATTGATAGCTTTCGCCAATGCATTTTTAATGAAAGCGGTAGGCAGCTGGACCGGCTTAAATGAATACGTAGTTCAATCTACAAACGGAGCCTATGAAGGTTTCAATTTTACTTATCTTCTGGGCATGATGTTTGCGCCCATAGCCTGGATCCTGGGTACACCCTCAGAAGATATTCTGAACATTGGTCAATTGCTTGGACAAAAGACTGTATTAAATGAGTTTTATGCTTATAAAGAGCTTAACGATTTTAAAATTGAGGGCGTAAATCTCCAGCCGAAGTCGGTATTGATTGCTACTTATGCGCTCTGTGGCTTCGCCAATTTTGCATCCATAGGAATTCAAATTGGTGGCATAGGGGCTTTGGCACCTGAAAAAAGAGTATTACTCACTCAGTTGGGCATGAAAGCTCTGATTGGTGGAACCATTGCCAGCTTCCTGACGGCTTGTCTTGCCGGTATGTTATAGCATACTTACACCTTGTTTTTAACGTGTTTTTCCAACCAACAGTCCTGTTCCCACAAGACATGGAGGATTGATTCTTTTGCCTGATAACTGTGACTTTCATAGGGTAACAGTACCATTCTAACCGTTGCACCCAGTGCTTTAAGGGCTGCATAGTACCGCTCGGTTTGCATGGTGTAGGTACCGCTGTTGTTGTCATCCTGTCCATGAATGAGCAATAAAGGGCTTTTCATTTTATCAGCCTCCAAAAACGGATTCATTTTACTGTACACATCTTTGGCCTGCCATAAATTTCTTTCTTCACTTTGAAATCCAAAAGGAGTCAAGGTCCTGTTATAGGCTCCGCTTCTGGCAATTCCTGCTGCAAATAACTCGCAATGGGTTAGTAAATAGGCAACCATAAAAGCCCCATAAGAATGACCACCAATCCCTACCCTCCTGATGTCTATCCTACCTGTGCTTTGGGCTGCTTCCATCGCAGCCTGGGCATTAGAAAGCATCTGGTCGTGAAAATGATCATTGGGATGGGCTTCTCCTTCACCTATAACAGGAAAAGATACATCATCCATGACTGCATATCCTCTGGTGGTCCAATATAAAGGAGAGCCCCAGAAGGGATAGATAAATTCATGTTTTGATGAAGTATTTTGTCCGGCCGTATGTTTGTCTTTATATTCCATCGGATACGCCCACATAATTAAGGGCAATAAGCCATCATTATCAGCCTGAGAAGGTAGATAGAGTTTGGCAGACAAATCCGTGCCGTCTTTTCGTTTGTATTGTAATAATGTTTGTTTAACCCCACCCAAAGCTCCAAATGGATTTTTATAATTCGTTACCTGTTTAATTTGGTTAGTCTGGATGTTTCTGAGGTAAAAGTTGGGATAGGTATGACTGTCCTGAATCAGCGTGATGAGGTCGCCTTTGCCGGGATCTACTACCATGATTATATCTTCCTGTTGATGGGTATCGTCAGATTCGAACAACCTCTCTTTTTTAAGTGATTTCAGGTTGAATAAATCGATAAAGGGCCGCCTACCATTTTCGTAATAACCATCTCCGGAGAGGTACATATCTCCCTCTGTATTTTCATAGATGATATTCCAACCAAATTCATTTTTTACCGATACAAAGTTGCCTGGATCTTTAAACCGATCCTGGAAATTCCGATCATCGAAAATAATTTCATCTGAAGGATTTTCAGGTGTAAAGATTTTGGTTATTAATTGCCTGTTGTTCCACCATCTTTCGAACAATACAGCTCTTTGCTGTTGTGTATAAAAAATACCGGCATATCTCAATTTGGTTTTATAAAAATTAATGGGATCATCCATGAAAGGATACTTCCATTCATATAAAGCATCTCTGTATTCGCTTGATTTTTGTGGATCCCCTTCATCGAGAGCTTCTGCCCATACAAGGGTGGATGGGTGGTCAGGTCGCCATTTGATGAGCCGCTTACCTTTCTGAACTGCCATAAATCCTTGTGGCAGATATTCCAACAAAGGCGCTTCCTCAATGGTTTTATAAAAAGTTCCATCGATAGTGGTGACATAAGTGAGATAGGGAAACCGATCATACGGCACAAAGTAGGAAAATGGTTTTTTTATCTCAGATATCAACACCAAATTACCATCCGGAGCCAGACTCAGACCATCGTACATGGCCGCTTCTTTCCATAAATTTAGTGTGCCCTCTGATGTAACCCTCCATAACTCGCTGGTTGTTGCGAGCTCGAAATTAAAAATATCGGTTTCATTTCGCAACAAGTCTTGAAACGTCCTGCTTTCAATAGCCTGTCCATCGTTCTGTGCAATGACCGGACCTGAAGGAAGCACAGATTTTTCCGTTTTATATCCCTGCTCATTTGGAGCATGAAGCAATAAAATTAAATCATCATTTTTTAACCATACAAATGACTGCCCCAGATTGCCATTTACTCTATTAGGGCCTACAGGGTGGGCCTTTTTTGAATGAACGTCAATCATCCAGGCCTGAACACCATCTTCTTCGATATTCAACAGGACCGCTTTGTCTTGATTGTAATTCCACAATAGTCTGCAAAACTTACCATTTTCAGGCAGTCCTTGAATCTTTGATTCAGCTCGGGTTTTTAGGTCGAGAAAAGTAATTTTATAATAATGAGCCTCGCGAGAAGCCATATTGTTTTTGGGGTTGATGCGAAGCCCTGCTAATTTCAATTCCGGATTGGATAATTCTTCAAGGGATTTGTGCGGTTTTCGATGCAATAAAAAAGCATAACTAGCCTCTGTATTGATTTTTATAACAGGGGCCAGCTCAGCTTCTGCCATTGATTTTATGGGCTCGGGAGGGGATTGATATAGTGTATTGAATTCGGCTATCAAAATTATGGTTTATGGTTAATTTTATAAGGATTAAAGCGAGTCTGTTTATTTGTATTTGTGTTCAGATTTATGGTAAATATCCGGCAATTCTGATTCATCAGTGTATTTACGATCATAGATGATTTCAATTTTTGTTCCGGGAGGACACAGGAAATACAACCTCCAAATATCTTCTTCTGAAGTGCCGATGCAGCCATTCGAAGCAGGTTTTCCCAATGTTTCTGGATTGGTAGTGGCATGGATAAGTTGACCTGACACGTAACCATTAAGAAAAATGGTTATAGAGGGAGTCATTGGCATCTTCGTCACGGTTCCATCATCTCTTTTTGTCTCCTTGTATTGGGTACCGTCTACCGGATTGATCCAGGTGGGATTTCGTTCAGTTGCATAAATAAACCCTTTGCCGGTTCTCGTTCTGAGGTCCATATATTTGTCAATAGATTTTAAATAACGAGATTCATTTTTTCCAACCCGAATCAAGCAATCATAAATCAAAAGGTCTTCGTGGTAAACCCTCATCTTGTATTCCGGTATATTGATTATTATCCTGTTGGACTTGAGTCTATCTTCAATGGCAAGGGCAATTTTCTTTTCAGGTATTTGAATTGGGGTTCCTTTCTTTAATACAATCCTATCCTTCTGGTTTAAATCCTTAATGCCATGGTCTTTTAACCAATAGTAACTGGTATGACTGAGTGAATCAATTATCCAGGAGTTGTAGTTTACAATATGGTAATCTGAAAGGGTATATCCTACGCTGTCTGAATATCGTTTCGCGATGAAATCAATGGTTTTAAAAAAATGTTTTACAGGAATGTCTTTATCTAAATAATAAGCATTGGGGTTTATGGAGTCTTTGGTATTGTGAAAACAGAATACATCTGCTGCCTGGTATAGAAATAACAAGCTAAACAGCACACAACGTGATATTACGTAAATGGGCTTCAAAAATGAAAAATCGTTATTTAATTTTACCAAAGATAGTGAAAATTTAGGGTTTTTAAGAGGGCATTCAACACTAAAATCACGCTCAAGGCTGAGAAAAATCAGTTGACAGGAGATGATATTCCATTATTTTTAATATTTAAAATTCATCATGGAAGAAAATAATTGGTTGATTGTAGCGCATAAACAAAAGCAAGAGTGGCAAAAGAAACTTGATTTCTATCAAGATGAGTTGCTGATTTTACGCAAGGAGCTTTTTATTACCAGTGAAGCCCATCCGGATCTTCCCTCCGTATTGGAGCATGTTCAGGAATACAGATCCATCATCAAAAAAAAGCTGGACCACATCGACGAGTTTAAATTCAAGCTGATGATGAGTGATAAACAAATGGAAGTAATGGATGCTTCTGGCACTGAAAAACAACTACATGAATTGGAAATTGAATTCAATTCATTTGAGCAGAAAATGACAGAGTTAAAAGGCCATTTAAGGAGGTTTATTTCCCGAAATATGAAATAGCCTTATTTAAATCAGGCACCCACAATGGGTTTAATCTCATCTTTATCATCCACAAAACGGGTCGCCAAGGCAGCGAGAAAAAAACAAACCCCGGAAGTTACCAGGGTATAAACTGCATGCTCCCCATAAATGTATTTTACCATAGGGCCTCCAATCAGGGCATTACATATTTGTGGAATGGTAATAAATAGATTAAAGATGCCCATATACACGCCCATTTTTGATGCAGGCAGTGAACCTGCAAGTATGGCATATGGCATAGCGAGTATGCTGGCCCATGCCATACCTACTCCTACCATTGAGAAAATTAGAAACTCTTTATTAGGAGCAAAGTAAAAACTGATCAAGCCAATACCTCCAGCAATCAAAGATATAATGTGCGTATTTTTTCTACCCAGCTTCTTAGCCATTACAGGTAAAAATAAAAATGCATAAATAGCTGAAACCAAATTATAGACACCAAAGATGATGCCTACCCAGTTACCTGCTTCATTAAATTCCAGGGAATGATTGTCTTTTGGACTCAGGCCATAAATATGTTGGGCAATAGCAGGTGTGCTATAAACCCACATGCCAAATAGTCCAAACCATGAAAAGAATTGAACCCAGCCCAATTGTTTCATGGTATTGGGCATGGTCATTATATCATTGACAACAGAAGAGAAAAATCCCTCTTTGTTCTCCTCTTCTTTGATATCATCTGTGTATTCTGCCAATTCTGCGGGACTATATTCTTTGGTCGTAAATAAGGTCCAAAGGATAGACCCTACAAGCACAATGGCACCTATGAAAAAAGACAAAATCACATTCATGGGCACATCATCTTCTGATGCCGTTTTTGATACATGGAACCACTCAGCCAGAATATAAGGTAGCCATGAACCTACTACGGCACCCACTCCTATTAAGACGGTTTGCGCGGCAAAACCAGCAGTACGCTGGTCAGATGGTAACTTATCGCCAACCAATGCTCTAAAGGGTTCCATGGCCACATTGAAGGATGCATCCATAACCATCAACATTCCGGCACCTACCCAAAGGGCGGGAATGACGGCGGCAAATACAGCTGCATTGGGCATCAAAATCAATCCTATTCCTGCAGCCAAAGCACCGGCTAAAAAATAAGGCTTCCTCCTTCCCAATTTGTTCCAGGTGCGATCACTGTAATGACCAATAATGGGTTGGATAATCATACCTGTTAATGGAGCCACAATCCAAAACCAGGATAATTGATGAACGTCAGCACCAAAGCTTTGCAAAATCCTGCTTGCATTGGAATTTTGAAGAGCAAAGCCAAATTGGATACCCAAGAATCCAACACTCATGTTCCATATTTCAGCTGTTCTTAGTCTTGGTTTTTCCATCCTGCTGTGTTTTAGACAAATGTAATTATATTTTAATCATCACCCAGCTTTCCCAGGGCAACATTTCAACTTCGGAACCCTTGCTGTAATTGACATCTATTCTGCGGTAGATATCCAGCATGCCTTTGACGTCTTCATCAAGGGTAATTTTCTGTTTCTGATCAGACAGATTGGCCATCACTACTACCTTGCTGTTGTTTTTTTCTCTTTTATAAGCTACGATTTGATCAGATTGGCCAATCCATTGAAAAGGACCTCCATATGGCTCGTTCCACAGTGCTTCTTCCTGGTGTTTCAAAGCTGTGAGGGTGCTGTAAAATTCTGCATTGCTAAATTTATTGAAGGGTATGGTATCTTTTTCGAAAAACTGCAAACGGGATGTCAAAGGTTCTTCCTGTCCGCTATAAATTAAGGGGATGCCATCGAAAGTAAAGGCCATGATAGCAAATGCTTTATATCCTGTTCCCAAACGCTCAAATTCAGTTCCGTTCCAGGAATTTTCATCGTGGTTGGTTATGAAATGCATGATGCTTCCTTTGGAGAATTTGGTTCGTTCCTGCGTTAACCAGTTTCTTATGTGGCTCACATTTTTCTCTCCTTTAGCAATGGCATTCATGGTATGAAAAAAAGACCATCCATAGCAGGCATGAAAGGTGTTTTCATTCAATTGTTCCGGTACTTCTGCTTCTGCCAGTAAAAATAAATTTTCATTCGCCTGCATCAGACTATCTGCACATGTTTTCCAAAAATCAAGCGGGACGCCGAAGGCTATATCCATTCTAAACCCATCAACCTGGTGGTTTTTGACCCAATACAAAAGATCATCAATCATGTTTTTTCGCATGTCTGCATTGTCGTAATTGAGGTCGGCCACGTCGCTCCATCCATAAGGTTGTCCGGTATTGGGATCCAGCGGATCAGTTATTTGGCCGTCAGGACCTTTTGTGTAGTAGTCAGGATGGGTTTTTATCCAGGTATGATCCCAGCCTGTGTGGTTGGGTACCCAGTCCAGGATAACTTTCATTTTATAAGCATGAATTTTATCAATCAGATTTTTTAAGTCCTCCAATGTCCCAAATTCAGGGTTTATTTGTCTGAAATCGGAAACGGCATAATAACTGCCAAGGCTGCCTTTTCTTTTGGTTTCACTGATGGGGAAAACGGGCATCAACCATAAAATATCCACACCCATAGCTTTCAATCTGGGTATATGATCGGAAAATGCATTGATGGTTCCCTCAGGTGTGTATTGTCTGATGTTGACTTCATATATGACAGCATTCTTTGCCCATTCAGGCATTTGGAAATTCTTGCTTCTTTCTTTCATTTGATTGTTTTTCTCATTTTGACATGAAATAAATCCGAAAAGGATAATGGCTATTAAAATCTGAATTCTCATCTTTTATGGGTTATAATATTCCTGTAATTAGTAGCAGTGCCATAATCAAAACCATAATGGCGACCGTCGTTTGTATAAATGTTTCAGTTACTTTTTTAAGCCAAAGGTTTCCTGCAACTGATCCCGAAATTGCAGCAACTATGCAGAAGAGAATGACCGCTTTATGATTTGCGACATGAAGCGAGTTAAAATGTCTGGCATAATATTGTATCCTGCTGATATCAATGAGACAGGCTATTGCCACTCCTGTTGAAATAAAGGTTTCTTTATCCAATTCACCTTTGGCCAGAAAGGCTGATCTCAGCGCTCCCTGGTGTCCTGAAAGTCCACCGAAAAAACCAGTAATAAAACCCCCGATCCGCATGAAGCTACTCCTAAATTGCAAACGATTAACACCGGGCAACCATTCCCAAAGTATGAATAGAATCATAACAACACCCACAACCACTTTAATTAAAGTTATGCTGTGTGCTTTGTTATACAATTCATATTGAAACAATGGTTGAATGTTGTTCAGGTACTGAAGGACAAAGGCACCTAGTAACGCTCCAACAATAGCCGGAAGACCAAACGCCCATACCAGACCGGCATCAATGTTTTTTCGTGTTAAAAACCACTTAAATACATTGTTGACCAAATGAACGATGGCGGTAATACCAACCGCTATTTCCGGTGGAAAATAGATAAGCATAAATGCAAGAAGCAGCGTGCCCAGACCAAAACCTGAGAAAAAGGTAAGCATCGAAGCCGCAAAAGCTACCAATGCCAGGATCCAATCAGAAGATATCATGCTTTATATGCAATATCCACAGTACCTTTTGCAGGGATAAGGTATTCATTTTGATAAACCATGATGGCAACATCCAGGTTAGCATGATTGGACACCTTAATTCCTGTCTGAGCGATGCTGCATTGGATAACAACATCTCTGAATTTTACTTTGAAACCAATGGCCTCAAACTGCACCGGTAAAAATGGATTGAAACTCAATTTGTGATCATATACTCGCATACCTCCAAACCCTTTGACTACTGACAACCAGGTTCCTGCCATACTTGTAATGTGGAGTCCGTCCTCTGTATCGTTGTTGTAATCATCCAAATCCAGTCTGGATGTTCTTAGGTACATTTCATATGATTTGTCCTTATCACCAATTTTGGCAGCAAGGATTGAGTGAACACAGGGAGATAGTGAAGATTCGTGAACAGTGCGTGGCTCATAGAAGTGGAAATTTCTTTTGTGGGTTTCCAGATCGAAATCTTCTTCAAAAAAATATAAGCCCTGCAGGACATCAGCTTGTTTGATAAAACAAGACCTGAGTATACGATCCCACGACCACTTTTGATTAAGGGGTCTTTCTGATGCTTGCAGGTCCGCAACAAGGATCTGCTCTTTATCCATATAACCATCCTGCTGCAAGAAGATACCCAGGGATGGATAATAGGGAAGATAAATGTTACCGGAAATTTCATTCCATTGATTCAGTTCGGCATCACCAAATTGCAGCATATTTTTATGTTCAGCCCAAATTGTTGGATGTTGGCTTTGTAGCCATGCAATTTTTTCAGCCGTATAGGTCAGACACCATTTGGCAATGTAGCTCGTATACCAATTGTTGTTGACATTGTTTTCGTATTCATTGGGTCCGGTTACACCCAGCATTACATATTGCTTTTTATCTTCCGAAAAATTGAATCTTTGAGCCCAAAATCTGGTAATGCCTATCAGTACCCTGATGCCAAAGTCTCTGCAATAATCAACATCACCGGTATATCTTTCATAATCGTAAATAGCATATGCTATCGCCCCATTTCTGTGGATTTCTTCGAACGTAATTTCCCACTCATTGTGACACTCTTCACCATTCATGGTTACCATGGGATACAAAGCCGCACCTTTCGAAAATCCAAGTTTGGCAGCATTTTCTATGGCTTTGTCCAGTTGGTTGTAACGATAAACCAGCAGATTTCTCCCCACTTCCTTTTCGGAAGTGGCCATATAAAATGGCAGGCAGTATGCCTCGGTATCCCAATAAGTACTGCCTCCATACTTTTCTCCTGTAAAACCTTTAGGGCCGATGTTTAGTCTAGGGTCTTTGCCGTTGTATGTTGCGTACAACTGGAATATATTGAAGCGTATTCCCTGTTGTGCTTTGAGATCACCTTCAATGACGATATCACAATCTTCCCAGAGATGATGCCATTGTCTGGCATGGAGGTCTTCCAAACTTTCCCAACCTTTGAATACTGCTTCATTCAATAGCCGATAGCCGTTTTTGACCAATTGATCTTTTCCGTGGTTTAAAGAAGAGGTAACAACCACATACTTTTCAATGGTTAATGTTTTACCCTTACTTACATGGGCATGGAAATTCTGTGCAGCATATTTGCTTTTAATGGTCATATCTGTAGCTTCTGTAACTACATGGCCGTCCAAATCATACCGGGTATGCGCAACCGCAGACACCCAAAAACCTGTTTTCTTCGTAACCGCAACTACATTCATATCGCTTTGACATGACTGCTGACTTACTTCATCCCAAAACTTTTCATCGTAATTAGAATCCTTATTTACGATATCAGCATCCAGATACGAGACCCATCTAATCTGTACATCCTGGTTTAAGGGTGTAATGGAATAAGACACAAGACCTAACTCCTCTTGCGACATACTTACAAATCTTTTGGCTGACACCTTTATCCTGATGCCATTGTTTAAAGTACATTCGAAGGTCCTGCGCAAGATACCATTCATCATATCCAATTCCCTATAGAATTGATCAACGGAAGCTACCCTGGCAAGATCCAGTTTTTCTTCATTAATCCAGATATCAAGCCCAATCCAGTTTACAGAATTCAGTACTTTGGCAAAATATTCAGGATATCCGTTTTTCCACCATCCTACTCTTGTCTTGTCAGGATAGTAGACTCCACCTACATAACTTCCCTGAAGTGTCTTACCTGAATATCCTTCTTCAAAGTTGGCTCTTTGTCCCATATGGCCATTGCCAATCGACAAAAGACTTTCTGTTATCTCATTGTATTCGGGATGAAAAGCATCTTCGATGATTCTCCACTCATCAGCAACAATGTAGTTTTTCATTGATTAAATCAGTTTTTCGTTGTGTTAAACCATTCTGTCAAAATCTGCCAGTTTATTTGGGATAAGTCTTTTACTACATAATCAGATTGATCCAAAATCTGAGGTTCACCGATGCCTACAGAATGGAATCCTCCTTTCACAGCTGCTTCAATGCCTTTGATGGAATCCTCAAAAACTATACACTCTATCGGTTGAAGGTCAAGTTCTCTAGCTGCAATCAGGAAAACTTCAGGATCTGGCTTTGACTTATCCGTACTGTTTCCATCTGAAATAGCATCAAAGTAGGACATTAAACCAATGCCATGCAAAATAGCTTTGGCATTTTTGCTTGCGCTTCCCAAAGCGATTTTAATGTTATTGGATTGAAGATCTCTGAGCAATTCTTCTGATCCGGGTAGTATTTCGGAATGATCGATATTTTCTATCAATTCCACATACCAATCGTTTTTTAATTGCGCTAGCGCCAATTTTTCGGTGGCATCCATTTGGATACCCCCTTTATCCAAAATGTACTCCAGTGATTGCAATCTGGATACTCCTTTTAGATTTTCATTATCCTCATGATTAAAGGAAACACCCAGTTTTTCTTCTGCTAGTTTTTTCCAGGCCAGGTAGTGGTATTTTGCTGTGTCTACGAGCACACCATCTAAGTCAAATATACACGCTTTGATCATTTACAGGCTTTAACATTGCAATTATAAGCATACTTAGTGTAAAATTGACAAGATGCTTAAGAATTTATGCGTATCACAATTCTATCTGACCCTTGAGGTTTGATATCAATCTGTTTAAATAATTGATTTTCAGACAATAATTAGCGACTTCAAGGGTACTGGTTGTGACATTACCAAGATCATATTCCGTAAGAGCATCTTGTAATTGGGTTCTTAATTCAATTTTTATTGAAAGTAGCCTGTCTTGCATGGCTGCTTTGTTTGTCTCATTACCGTTGGAAACCAATTCTTCAATTTCTTCATTTAATTCCATCATCTCCATCAGAAAATCTGAAGAAAGAGGCAAGTCACTCAGTTTTAACCCGTGCAAATCAAGCAGGTAATGAAATAACTTATCTTCCTGGGTTAATGTAGAGTAGGCAGCATTATTAAATGCTGTAATTCGTTCCTTTTCTTCATCACTGGTTGCTAAATCCAGATCGGGATGGTTATTTCTGCTGATCGCTAAATATTGTTGACGTACGTGCGCCAAATTGGGCAAAAAAGATCTTGGAATACCAAAGTGCTCGAAATAATCCATCCTATTTTAATGTCTGAAAAACCTGTTGATATCCAGACCTATGGCTAATATCATCAAAGTAATGAGGATTAAAAAACCTGCTGTAGTGACAATTTCCATGAATTTATCGCTGAATTTCTTCCCTGTGATAGATTCAATGAGTAAAAACAAAACATAACCACCATCGAGGGCAGGAATAGGTAAGATATTGAAAAACGCAAGAATGATACTTAACATAGCCGTAATTCTCCAAAATTTTTCCCAGGTCCATGAAGGGTCAAACAAGGTAGCTACTGAAAAGATACTACCCAGGTTATCTTTCACATTTATCTTGCCTCGGAACATCTGTCCAAAAGCACTGATCTGATCACTTAAAAAGGTAGTACCTTCTTTTACACCTGCAGGAAGTGATTCTACGAAACCAAACTTCTCTTTGGAAACATTCAGAAATTGATCCGGATTGGCCAAACCAACTCCCAATGTTGAGGTTGAATCCAGTTTGGCTGAAAGAACCAGCGTATCCTGGCTACGCAGCACTTTTAATGAAACTTGTTCGTTTTTGTGTCTTCTGATTTCCTGAGCAAATTCGTGGGCAAATGAAACGTTGGGATTGTCGTTGATGGCAATTACCACATCTCCTTTTTTCAGGCCTGCCTTCTCGCCAATGGACTTAGAGGTGACACTATCAATGCGTTGAGGATATCTGATGTTGTAGATTTCTCTGTTTTTGTATTCTTTGGATGACAATTTAGTTGAAAGGTCTTCTGATACAGGCAGATCGATTATTTGCCCTGCTCTTTCAATTTTAATTTGTTTGGCATTTTCAAGCACAATTTGTTTGGTTGCGAAGCCGGGAGAAAACTTTTCCATCGCGACATTGCCTACAGAGATGATTTTGTCCCCATCGCGCAAGCCCAGGTTTGTGCCAAGGGAATCAACCGCGATACCGTATTTTACATCGGCATTTTTGTAGTAGGATCTGCCCCAGGTGAAAAGAATCATGGCAAAGATGAAAAAGCCGAGAACGAAGTTCACCACAACCCCTCCTACCATGATAATGAGGCGTTGCCAGGCAGGCTTTGAGCGAAATTCCCATGGCTGGGCCGGTTGCTTCAATTGTTCGATATCCATGCTCTCATCCACCATTCCGGCAATTTTCACATAGCCGCCGAAGGGAATCCATCCGATGCCGTATTCCGTATCCCCTCTTTTGATTTTAAATAAACTAAACCAGGGGTCAAAAAATAAATAAAACTTTTCTACCCTGGTTTTGAACCATTTAGCCGGGAAAAAGTGTCCACACTCGTGGAGCACAACCAAAATAGATAGGCTTAAAATCAGTTGGCCCGCGATGCTTAGTATTTGTGTAAAACTCATGTAATATATTCTTAATATCTTTGTACCACCAGATCAATGAACGATTCATGATCTTAAATGGTGTGCAAAAGTAAATAAATTATTAATTCCGAAAGTTTTCGTTTTGTTCGTTTTTTACGCTCATAATATTGAAAATGACCGTGGTATGCTGGATGCAGATGAAATGCATCATTGTATACACGTTCTGAGGCATAAGGCCGGAGATACAGTCCATGTGACGGATGGAAAGGGTGCTCTGTACCTGGTAAAGCTTGAATCTATCAGCAAATCGGGGGCTTTGTTCAATGTGATAAGTAATAGTCAGCTACCTGATTTGGGGGATAATACCGGCATAGCTTTCGGATTGACAAAGTCGATGGACCGAATGGAGTGGTTCGTAGAGAAAGCTGTCGAATTGGGCATTTCACACATATACTTTTACCATAGTCATCGTTCAGAAAGATCTAAACTCAATCTCGACAAAATACAAAAAACTGCCGTTTCCGCTATGAAACAGGCACGGCACGGTCATTTGCCCGAAATTCAGATGTATGCTTCTCTTAAACAGCTCACGCAGGGAGTACCTCACTTTGATCACAAATTTATAGCCATATGCCACACACCTGCCCCATCACTTAGCAGCCAGCTTCCCTTACCTGGAAGTAAAATAGTGATCATTGGACCGGAAGGTGACTTTACCTCTGAGGAAATAACTCATGCCGTGGCCGAAGGATATAGAGAAATATCAATGGGTAATACAATACTTCGGGCAGAAACAGCCGGAATTGTAGCTTCTTCTTTGATAAAACTTTGCTGATTCTCATCCAAATCCTAATATTTTGTTAAAATTTCAAAGAAAATCAGATCGGTTTCTGTAGACAATTCAGAAATAAAATTCACTATACACAAGTTATACCCAATATTACAGCCTAAATATTTAGGGGTTACTTTCAATTTATTTTTTTCTATAGCGTTGTATATCAGTAAAATATAATTTTTTTCAACAATTTACATATTACGATATTTCATATATTACAAAGCCTAAAAAATGAATTTGACTAGCCTTGAAAAATGCCTGAATATTGTATCATGAAAATTATATAAAAGTCCTGGTTAAAGAATTCGGGGAAAATTTTCAAATATGTTCATGGGATTATAAGCATTGCTGTTGGGTGGAAAAACCAAATCCCAACTTACCAACAGCAGTGTTTTTTTCAAATGATATTGAGTTTTGCGTTAACATATATCTCCATCCTTGAGCAAGATGGAAACATGACAAGATTTTTTGGATATGTTCATGGGATTATAATTCGAAAATGGCCTCTGGGGGGAGGCCATTTTTTTTTGCCCTAAATGAAGGGAAAATAATCTTTTATGGAAGAAGGGCTTAACTTAATTACTGGGTTTCACCAATAATGCATAGACCGGAAAATGGTCGCTATAACCTCCCTGATAAGTTTCACCGCTGAAGGTTCTAAAAGGATATCCCTTGTATTGTCCAAAATTCTGGATGAGGAATTGTTTATTAAAAACAAAGGCTTTGTGGTATCTGTAACCTTTTGCGTTTTTATCCATCAAAGCCGAATTGAAGATAAGTTGATCAAATAAGCTCCAGGAATCTCTGAATGCATTAGAGCCCAAGCCTCTGTTGTAATAGTCCCACATGGGATTGAACACATCGCCTTTCTCTACTTCGCTGGCTTTGTATTTTGCCCTTAAATGGACCTTAATACTTTCTGAGGTGGGGTCGTCGTTGAGGTCTCCCATAATGATCACTTTATGCTCAGGATTAAACCTGTAGAGGGAATCTACAATTTGGCGACACACTGCTGCACCTTTGTTTCTTTTATAAGCGGAGGCTTCTTCTCCACCTCTTCGCGATGGCCAGTGATTTACTAAAAAGCTAAACGTATCACCGTCGAGCAAGCCGGTACAGAACAGGATATCTCTTGTATATTCTCTTTCACCATTGTCATACACCAGCAAGGGAATGGCTCGTGATTTTAATGGCTTAAAATGTGCAGGGTTGTACATCAAAGCGACATCCACTCCCCTTCTGTCGGGTGAATCAAAATGTACAATCTGGTAATTGCGGTCAGCCAATGCGGGTTGCCTGGACAGGTCCTCAAGGACACGTTTGTTTTCAATTTCAGCAACGCCAAAAACCGAAAGTCCGGCAGCTGTATGTTCTTTGGCTATTTGACTAATGGCATAGGCCATATTGGCTTGCTTTTCAGCATATTTATCTTCTGTCCAGGAATTTTTTCCGGTAGGAAGAAAATCTTCATCGTTTATCAGCGTGTCATTTTCTGTATCAAACAGGTTTTCCAGGTTATAAAAACCAACTGCCACAATCTTGTAAGAGGGTTGTGCACTACTGTTTAAAATAGCAATCAGGCAAAAAAGAAGTAAGGAGCTGAATCTCAATGTTAATTTTTTTGCGAAAATAATAAAAGCATCAATTAAAAGCATTAATTACCAATTGTTTAGTAATTTTTTAATGTACATCTCATTCAATTATAGTCAGATAGTTGTACTTTTACAGGCTAATTTAAATCAACCTAATGATAAGACGGTTAACGGCCACTTTGGTTATCATATTCAGTTTCTTTATTCTCACGGATGTTTTTGCACAGGTGGTTAAAGGAAGGGTGCTTGGTCTTGACGGCAGCCCGTTACCGGGTGTTGTTGTGGGGATTTCCGGCACCAATTATCAGGTCTCAACCAACGCCAGTGGCGTGTTTCGGTTTTTCGGCTTGCCTAAGGGAAAACATGAGCTTATATCGCTGGAAAATACCATCAAGTTTCAGCAGGTATCATTCGAACTTGGATCGGATGAGATAAACTTAGGTGACATTCAGGCCAGTGATAATTCTCCCGCAAGTGCCGCAGCAGATATTGCTGTAGTAACCATAGATGATTTGCAATCCATCGACAACGACGATAACAACACGGTTTCCAGTGTTTTGACCTCTGGCAGAGATCCGTTTGACGAGGCAGCTACCTTTAATCTCAGCAATGGCAGATTCAGACCAAGGGGTTATAATAATGAAGATACGGAGATGTTTTTTAATGGAATGCCGGCCAATGACCTGGACGATGGTCGTGTATTCTGGAATAGTTGGGGAGGGCTCAATGATGTAACCAGAGCTCAAACCAACGTACTTACATTGAGGAATAACGATTTTTCTTTTGGTGGCTTGAGAGGTGCCACTTTCATTGATATGAGAGCTTCCGTGCAGAGGGTTCAAACCCGAATGGTGTACACCAACAGCAACAGAAGTTTTAACCACAGAATCATGCTTACCCGTTCATCCGGCATGCAAAAGAATGGATGGGCTTACAGTTTTTCAGTATCCAAACGATGGGCTCAGTCAGGTTACATCAAGGGGACGCACTTTGATTCCTACGGCTATTATTTTGCTGTAGACAGAAAAATCAATGATAAACATTCCATAAGCCTTATGGGTATTGGTGCTCCATTGAGGAGGGGTAAAACTTCTGCCGTCGTAAGTGAAATGTTTCAATTAGCCGGAGATAATTTTTACAATCCCAATTGGGGATATCAAAATGGCCAGGTCAGAAACAGCAGAGAAGACAGAATTCATCAACCCATCATTTCTTTAAGACACGATTGGGTAATCTCAAAAAATACGAGGTTAATGACTGTACTGGGTTATCAATTTGGTAAATATGGCAATACCAGACTGGATTGGTATCTGGCAGCGGATCCGAGACCAGATTATTACCGTAAGCTGCCTTCTTACCAGGAAACCGATCAGGCAAAGGAAGCTGTCACAGCTTTTCTGACATCCAATGAGGCAAACAGGCAGCTTGATTGGGATGGCATGTATCAGGCCAACAAACTAAGGTATGCAACTGTCTATGATGTGAATGGAATTGCAGGAAACAACATTACCGGACGGTCTTCGGCATATATAGTAGAAGAGCAAAGATTTGATGTCAACAAAACTGCATTGAACAGCATTCTTAATTCGCAACTTTCTGATCGTTTGGCATTGACATCCGGCGTACAAATTTTATTGGAAAAAAATCATAATTTCAAAGTTGTAGATGACCTTATGGGTGGAGATTTTTATCTTGATTTTGATGATTTTGCCTTGAGGGATTTCCCAGGAAACTTAACTGCTCTGCAAAATGATTTAAACAAGCCCAATAGACTTGTTAAGGAAGGTGATGTTTTTGGTTTTGATTATGATCTCAATACTTCAAGTTATGGAGCCTGGTCTCAGCTGGCTTACACTGCGCCCAAGCATGATGTGTTTATATCAGCAAAAACGGATTACGTTTCATTTTACAGGGAAGGTTACATGAAAAACGGCAGGTTTCCGGATAATTCATTTGGTAAGTCAGATGTAAATAACTTTCTTACTTATGGTTTGAAATTAGGTGAAACTTACAAAATAAATGGGAGGAATTATTTGTATGGTGTGGTTTCATATCGCACAAGAGCACCGTTTTCAAGATTCGCCTACTTGTCTCCAAGAATAAGAGATGAGGTAGTAAGCAACCTCACAACAGAAAAAATAACAGCAGCAGAAGCAGGCTATATTTTCCGTTTTTCCGGCATCACAGGTCGTTTTACCGGATATATGTCTGATTTTGATGATCAAATTGAAAACATTTCATTTTACCACGATGAATTGAGGACATTTGTCAACTATGTTACCTCCAATATCAGTAAGAGACATAGTGGCATTGAGTTGGGTTTAAATGCTAAATTATCAACTACCCTATCCCTTGAAGCTGCATTTGCCAAGGGTGCTTATGTTTATACCAATCGTCCGGTTGCTACCATCACCCAGGACAATAGCAGCAAAGTGGTTGATGAAAACAAAGTTATTTACCTTAAAAATTATCGCGTTCCAGGAATGCCGCAAACGGCTGCTACCTTTGGGTTTAACTACAACTCTCCCAACTTCTGGTTTGTCAGTGCCAATGTGAATTATTACGCAGATAATTATGTGGACATCAATTTTGACCGAAGAACTGCTCCGGCAGTAGACCTTGTTGATAAAAATGAAAATCCTGAATTGTTTTATAAAATCATTGGGCAGGAGAAATTACCTGCTCAGTATACCGTAGATTTTTTAATGGGTTATTCTTACCGATTTGCCGGCAAATATATTGTAGGTGGCACATTAAGTGTAGGTAACGCCTTAGACAACCAGGATTTTATTACCAGTGGATTTGAGCAAAACAGATTTGATTTTGTGACCAAAGATGTCGATAAATTTCCTGCCAAATACTGGTATGGTTTTGGACGAAATTACTCTCTCAACCTTTATTTAAGATTCTAAAGAAACAAATACAATACATGAAATTCAGATTAATTTTATTGTTGATCCTTGCATCCCTGATCAGCTTTCAATCATGCGTAGACGGAGAATTTGATGAACCACCTTCAGATGCTGTGGATCCGGATATCAAAGCAGAGCAAATTGTAACATTAAAGGAAGTTTTGGCTAAAGCGGTGGCCGGCTCCTATGTCAAACTGGAAATGGATAAGTATGTAAAAGCAGTGGTAGTAGCAGATGATGCCAGCGGCAACTTTTATAAAACCATCATCGTTGAAGATGAAAATTCCAAAAGAGGGATAGCGGTACTCATTGATGAGGTTGAACTTTACAACTACCTTCCGGTTGGAAGAAGAGTCTTTATTCATTTAAAGGATCTTTGGATTGGTGATTACAATGGTCTGCCTCAGTTGGGTTATGGCACGTACATAGACAACAACAGACCTCGGATGTCTTCCATACCTTCTACCATTTTCAAAGAAATTGTAATTCCGGGCGCTGCAGGCATTCCTGTTACGCCTAAGGAAGTAACCATCAGTCAGCTGAGGGATTCGATGCTGAATACATTAATAAAGATCAAAGACATTGAATTTGTAAACCAGGGGGAAACTTATGCTGATGCAGTAACACAGAGTACCCTCAACAGAACCCTGAGTACATGCAGTAGCAGTGAAATCCTGTTGCGTACCAGCGGCTATTCTGATTTTGCAGGAGTAACCGTTCCCTCCGGAAAAGGAACCATTACCGCAATTTACAGCATCTTTGGCAACGATGACCAATTGATGATTCGTGATTTGAACGATGTGAATATGAATGAACCCCGCTGTGGAGCAACCGCGGGAGATGAACCTAAAATGTCTATTCAGGAAATCAAAAATGTATATAAAGGACCGACCACTACGGCACCAAAAGCATATATCCAGGGCGTTGTTATTTCTGATTCCAAATACAAAAACATAACATCCCGAAACCTTGTCATCCAGGATGGGGACCATGGCATCGTTGTCAGGTTCACTGCAGATCATGCCTTCCAGTTGGGGCAGGAGATTAAAGTGGTAACCACAGATCAGGAAATATCTGAATTCAATGGCTTACTACAACTCAATAATATCCCTCCTGCCTATGCAACCTTGGTGGGTGCAGGTACATTGCCTACACCAAAAGTACTTACCTTAAAGCAAATTGCAGACAATCATCCTCTTTATGAATCAACACTTGTTTCTGTAAAGGATGTTGAAGCTCCCGGTGCCAGCGTTTATAATGGCAACGTAAATATTCAGGACGGTACTACAAGTATGATACTTCGCACTGCCAGCACGGCAACTTTTGCCAATAGTACAGTGCCATCAGGAAAGTTCAATGTAATTGCCATCGTTTCAGAATTTACAACGAATGGCAATTTTACGCCACAATTGAACCTGCGTAATACAACAGATGTTACGGGAGGTACCACCGGAGGAGGTGGCGGCACCGGAACCAAAATGAGTATCCAGGAATTGAAATCCAAATACAGTGGAACAAAAATTACAGCCCCTGATGGCTATATTCAGGGCGTTGTGATTTCCGATTTGGGTGGTAAAAATATTACCGCCAAAAATCTTGTAATTCAGGATGGCAATTTCGGCATTGTTGTAAGACTCACCACAGATAATACCATACCTCTGGGCAAGGAAGTAAAAATCACCACCAATGGTATGGAGTTGTCAGAATTCAACAAATTGCTTCAACTGAATAATGTTCCAGCTACCAATGTGACAATAGTTGGTGATGGCACACTGCCTACCCCTAAAACAGTTACATTGTCACAATTGCTGGCAGACTTTGAAAATCTTGAGTCAACGCTGGTTACAGTCAATAATGCTACCATTACAGGAGCAGCCACTTATGCCGGTACGCTTAAAGTGAATGACGGCACAGGGCAGATTGACTTATTCACACGCAGTGATGCAGCTTTCGCAACTTCAAGTATTCCAGCTACTCCCAAGACACTGACTGCCATCGTTTCTGAGTTTACGAGCGGTGCAACACCCGGATATCAATTAAACCTTCGGAACATTAACGATGTTAGATAAATAAAGGCTCGTATCTGCAAAGCATTGTCCAACATACCATAGTATTTGATGTAAGGCTGACTAGCTTTAAATTTATTTTGGAATTAACCGAAGTTGAAAGTTACTATGGCTGAAAAATTGAACATAGGTACCAAAAGCAACAATTCTTTCAAGTTCAAACAATTTGAAATAATTCAGGAGCATTGTACCATGAAAGTAAATACGGATGGTGTTTTGTTGGGAGCCTGGACTGAATCAAAAGGCTGTAAGGCAATATTGGATATTGGCACCGGTACCGGTGTAATAGCCCTGATGATGGCGCAAAAGACGCCTGAAGCTTTCATTACGGGCATAGAAATTGACCCTATCTCCAGTGAAGAAGCACAAAGCAATGTTGATCGCTCAAAGTTCCACAGCCAGGTAACAATCGTTAACCAAAGCATTCAGGATTTTGCCAGGCAAGCCAATATTACTTTCGACTTAATCATAAGTAACCCCCCATTTTTCACAGGTGGTACTTTTTCTGCCAATGAAAACAAGGCCAATGTGAGGCATACTATTAAGTTGCCTCATGGTGATTTACTGCAAGCCGTAAACCACCTGCTCTCTCTTGATGGAAGGTTTTCGCTTATTCTTCCTTACATAGAAGGATTGCGGTTTGTTGAGCTTGCCGAAAGGAGTAATTTACATGTTTCCCGAATGACTGAAGTCCGCCATCACAAAGGTAAAAATGTGGAAAGACTATTGATTCAATTGCAAAAGTCGAAATCACAACTCAGGAAAAACGAACTTTTCATCATGGAAGATGATCTGCAAAATTACAGTGCAGAGTTTATTTCACTCACCCGGGATTTTTACCAAATTTTTTAAACATGGATTTTACCAAACTGGGGAATACAGAGCTAACAGTAAGCCGTTTAGCTCTCGGGACGATGACTTTTGGAGAGCAAACGAGCCTGGAAGAAGGGCATCTTCAGATTGATTATGCGCTTGCCAATGGCATCAATTTTATGGATACTGCTGAAATGTATTCAGTACCAGGTAGAAAAGAAACCCAGGGGTCAACAGAAAGAATTATTGGAGAGTGGTTTAAAAAGAATCCCGGTCAAAGAACAAATTGGGTATTAGCTACCAAAATTACCGGGCCTTCTACCCTATTTACCTACATCAGTGAAGATTTGCGTTTTAGTGAAGCGAGGTTAAATTCTGCATTGGAAGGAAGTTTAAAAAGGCTTCAAACAGATTACATCGATTTATACCAGCTTCACTGGCCGGAAAGAAAAACCAATAGTTTTGGTACGCTTGGATATACAAGCCATGATAGAGACTGGGAGGATAATTTTGAAAATGTAATTTCTGTACTAAATTCGTTTGTTAAGCAAGGCAAAATCAGGTATTGGGGACTTTCCAATGAAACACCCTGGGGACTCATGCGATGCAGGGAAATTTGTGCCAGGAACAATTGGCATGGCCCCGTTTCCATTCAAAACCCTTATAATTTACTGAATAGGACCTTTGAAATTGGATTGGCAGAAATGGCTATTAGGGAAAAAATTTCTTTACTGGCCTATTCTCCATTGGCATTCGGTTTATTGACGGGTAAATACCACAGGCATGAAGATTTGCCTACAGACAGAATTAACCAATTCAGCAGATTATCGAGATACAATGGAGATAGAACACGGAGGGCTGCTGGAGAATATTTGAAATTAGCAGAGGAAAACGACCTAAGTTTGGCACACATCGCACTTTCTTTTGTAAAATCAATGCCTTTTGTTACGAGTGTTATTATAGGTGCCAGGACTTTGGAGCAACTCAAAGAAAATATAAGGGAAGCCCAAAAAGATTTACCGGATCAAGTAAGAGAGAAGGTTGAATTGATTCATGCTTCTAACCCCAATCCGGCTCCATAGTTCGCATCAAGTTTTCCGTTTATTCTAAATTCCATTTGGAAACCCTCAACCGATAACGAGCTGTTGAAATAGGCCATGAACTTCCGTTAAATTTGGTCTCCATTTTTTCATCCCATGACTGGTTTTGGGTATTGAAAAAATTAATCCCGGTTATGGATTCAAGACTGTCGATGGTTATCATAAAATCCTGCAAGGGTTTATCGGATGCAGCGTGAGGGATCAAAAATGCTACTCCTTTTTGATCAGGAAGTTCTGTATCTGCAATCACTTTGAAGAAGGCATCCGGGACTGCTACGTTGCCTCTTTTAAGTCTCTTAATGTCTTTCTTGAATACCGGACCGGAAATGATGCAGAGTTTATCATTTTGGTAAACCCAATCTCTGACCTGCTCTTCTAATTCTCTCCAAATGCCATTGTTGAAAGCCCGTAGCTGAGGAGACATGTTGGACATCAGGAATGTTTCTTCCATAGCTTCCTTGTCAAATGCCATGTCACCAGCCGGCACCAGATGCCCTCTTGTATAACCACTGCCTGAATAATCGCTGTGTTTGGCTGATCCTGTTGAAACTTTAGCATCTACTTCAAACCAGTCGGTTCTTTTTACATTGGGTTTTTGTAATGATTTTTTCGTTAGCTCATAACTTACCCATTCAGCTTGTTCGTATTTTTCTACATAAGAGAGTGTGTAAAACTGATGCTTTATCAGTTCACCACTACTGCTGTGACTTAACAAGGTTTGAGGGTTGCGGGTCTCTTCCACCGAATTGATGGGAACAGCTTTGGTTGCAGGGCCATTGGAGAAAGTGTTGAACAACTGCCTAACGTAAAAAATTCCGGCTATCAGAAAAACAGCCATCAATAAAAGTCGTATCATATGACCTCCAGAGCCTCTTGAGCTGGTATGTCCCCTGCGTATTTGGACCATTAATCTTTATATATAAATACTTCCCTCTTACCGGGTAATGAAAATCCTCTATACATTCCTTCTGAATTGAACTCCATTATGATGTTGCCTGACTTATCTATGGCTATCAGTCCTCCTTCCCCCCCTAGTTTTTTTAGCTTATCATGTATCAAATACTGGGCGGCTTCTTTACAGCTTTTTTTACCATATTCCATCATAGCCGAAACATCACGGGCTATTGTATTTCGGATGAAATGCTCACCATGACCGGTACAGGAAACGCCGCAGGTATTGTTGTCAGCATACGTTCCTGCTCCGATAATTGGAGAATCTCCGATGCGACCATACTTTTTATTGGTCATTCCGCCAGTTGAAGTACCCGCTGCAATGTTTCCATATTTATCGAAAGCAACACAACCGACGGTACCTTTTTTCTTTTCCAACAAATCCGTTTCAGAAAGAATAGCACCTCTTTCTTCTTCAATAGTTTGCTGGAGGGATCGCCATCTTTTTTCAGTATAAAAATAGGAAGGATCAACCAATTCAAGTCCTTGTTCTCTGCAAAAGTCTTCAGCCCCCTTTCCAACGAGCATCACGTGTTCAGAATTTTGCATTACGGCTTTTGCAGCACTGATTGGATTTTTAATTATGGTTAAAGCTCCTACTGCACCTGCCATTCTTGTAGAACCATCCATAATGGAAGCATCCAATTCGTTTTTTCCATTGTGCGTAAATACAGAACCCTTTCCTGCATTAAATAAGGGAGAGTCCTCCATTGATTTTATGGCTGCCTCAACAGCTTCCAAAGCGGTGTGTCCATTACTCAACAATGAATCACCTGCCTGTAATGCTGCTTCCAATGCATGGATATATTCTTTCTCCATTTCTGGCGTCATATTATTACGCGTAATGGTTCCGGCTCCACCATGGATTACCAATGCATAGGCAGGCTTATCAGCTTTGTTTATCAGCCCATTTTCCTTTTCATGGCAAGCATAAAAACTTCCAATCGTAATCAGCATCATCCAAATATTCTTCATTAATTAATAACTCCAAGGGTTCTGCCCACTTTTGCAAATGCTTCGAGGGCTTTATCCAAATGTTCTACTTCATGACCCGCTGATATTTGAACGCGAATTCTTGCTTTTTCTTTAGGAACCACAGGAAAAAAGAAGCCAATAACATATACACCTTCTTTCAATAGTGCGTTGGCAAAATCCTGCGAAAGTCTGGCATCGTACAACATTACAGGTACAATAGGATGCACACCCTCAATGATATCGAGACCAATGGCCTTCATGCCCTTTCTGAAGTAAGAGGTATTGTACTCCAATTTATCCCTGAGCGAGGTACTTTTTTCAAGTAATTCCAATACTTTTATGCTGGCTCCTGTAATGGCTGGCGCAAGTGTGTTTGAAAACAAATAAGGTCTTGATCTTTGTCTTAGCATTTCTATTACCTCTTTTTTTGCTGCGGTAAAACCACCTGATGCCCCTCCAAGGGCTTTGCCAAAAGTCCCCGTAATGATATCTATTTTACCAAAGACCCCACAATGTTCGGCAGTACCTCGTCCTTTCCTACCCATAAAACCTGTAGAATGGCAATCGTCCACCATGGTAAGGGCATCGTATTTCTTTGCCAACTCAACTATTTTATCCAGTTGGGCAATATGGCCATCCATGGAGAAAACGCCATCCGTTGAGATAAGTATGTTTCTGGCTCCTTCCTCTTTGGCTTTAATCAGATTTTGCTCAAGGTCTGACATATCGTTGTTGGCATATCTGTATCTTTTCGCCTTACACAACCTGATGCCGTCAATTATGGAAGCATGGTTGAGTTGATCCGAAACAATGGCATCTTCTTCTCCCAACAGTGGCTCAAATACACCACCGTTGGCATCAAAGGCAGCCGCGTATAATATGGCATCTTCCTGACCTACGAATGCAGCAATTTTTGCTTCCAACTCCTTGTGAATATCTTGGGTGCCACAAATAAATCTGACAGAACTCATGCCAAAACCATGACTGTCTATGGCGTCTTTGGCTGCCTGTATTACCTCCGGATGGGATGATAAGCCCAGGTAATTGTTGGCGCAAAAATTTAATACTTCATTACCTTCCGTGGTGCGAATTACAGCAGACTGAGGAGTTGTAATTATTCGCTCGGTCTTGTATAATCCCGCATTCTTAATATTATCCAGTTCTTTGGATAAGTCCTCGTAAAAAGTCATGATTCCTGATTTTGATATTGTTTTCTTAATTCATTGATCATAATTGAAGCCATTGACGCCAGATCATATTCTTCTTTCCAACCCCAATCTTTTCGGGCCTGAGAGTCATCGATACTTTCTGTCCAGGAAGACGCTATCTCCTGCCTGAAGTCGGGCTCATAACTTATCTTGAAGTCAGGATAATAACTCAAGATTTGCTTGTAAATTTCCTCAGGGGTAAAACTCATGGCCGACAGGTTGTAACCATATCGGATATTAATTTTTTGGCTGTCAGCTTCCATCATTTCTATGGTTCCCCTGATGGCATCATCTATGTACATCATAGGAAGTCGTGTATCGGCTTTTAAGAAACAGGTATAGTTTTCTCCTTTAATAGCTGCATGAAAAATTTCAACTGCATAGTCTGTTGTACCACCAGAAGGTATCGATTGATAGGATATAATACCGGGATATCGGATGGATCTAACATCAACTCCGTATCTGCGATGATAATAATTGCATAACAATTCACCAGTTGTCTTGCTTATGCCATATACGGTTGTGGGTAAAAGGGGTACATCCTGAGGCGTATCAATGCGAGGTGTAGTTTTGCCAAACACAGCGATGGTGCTTGGGAAAAAAACTTTTTCAAGGGAAAATTCTTTCGCCAATTCAAGGATACTTATCAAGCCATTGAGGTTGATATTCCAGGTTTTGAGTGGGTTGTATTCTCCGCCGGCTGAAAGTATGGCTGCTAGGTGATAAATCTCTGTTATCTTATAATCTCCAATAATTTCTTTGAGCCTAGTGGTATTTAAGATGTCCAGAAATTCAAATGGGGCTTGATCCTCGGTAATTTTTTGAATATCGGAAACCAAGACTGCATCCCTTCCGTATTTTTTTCTTAGCTCTTCAGTCAATACCCTCCCCAATTGACCGTTGGCGCCGGTAATTAAGATTTTTTTGGCTTTCATTTGGTCTGAATTTGCCACTAAGATACAAAAAATAAAAATCTAAAATAAATCCATATTTCCTTGAATATCAAATATGATCACCCAAAAAAAAGAGGGGGCAAATCTGCATTTGCCCCCTCTTTGGTATTAATTTCTAACTACAATTATTCTACAATAAGTTTTAATGTCTGCTGTGTGCTTCCAGCGGCCATTCTAACGAAGTAAATTCCTTTTCCAAAATCCTGAGTAATAACAGGAAGAACTTGCTTGCCGCTCAATTCACCATAATTCTTAGCTGCAATTGTCTGACCAAGTTGGTTTACAATTTGCATAGTTACGGTTTCTTTTTTAGGCAAGTTGATGTCGATATAAGTTACATCAGCAGCTGGATTAGGAGTAATTCCCATGGAAAGCAAATCTGCATTCACATCATTAGATGATACGGTTTTACTTTCTGTATGAGCACCGCCCAGGATGGTACCTTGTCCGTCTGCGACCATAACAACTACATATACATTGTTGATGTTTAGTGCAGCAGGAACTTCTACATCAAAAGAAAGATCGGCAAAATCTCCGGCATTAATTTCAGTGCTGAAAGTGTTGGGTCTGCCCTCGAAACCAAAAATCAATTCTCTACCTACTTCGTTGTACACCATTTGAGATGCCGGAACCGGATCAGGCAAAGTTTCGAATCCACCCATCACTCCAACTGCATTGTTGGCATAGTAATTTGTTTGGTTGTATCCACTTGTAGTGCCTTTTACGCCATCTTCTACAAGTACCGCTATCAATTTAAGGTCTTCGTTCAAAAATTGTGTGTTGAAGTCAACAGAAGCATCAACAGTGATGGTTCTATCATTGAAAGTACCGGTAGCACTCACTTCAACTGGACCATTTTCCTGACGAACATTGTCCAACAAAATAGTCTCCATATCTGCAGGATCTTCAATGGTAGATCTGTTGATAACTACAGATGGAAAGCCTCCAAAACCGGGAAGAGCGGTAAGACCATCATTGTAGTCCTGAACCATCATTGGATCTTCGTTATGCACTGCGATTCCAATGAATTCATCCGGATATTTTTCTCTCATCAATTCCATGTTAACTGCACCTCTTGGGCACCAACCACACCAGGTTCCTGTTGCTTCTTCAACAACCATTTTCAATGGAATGGCTTTGTCCAAACCTCTTACTACCAGCGTGTTGACGTTGTTCTCAAGAACTGAATCAGGCACTCCGTTCACTGAAACCACCTTTGCTGTAATATCGATCTGGGTTGCATCCGCAACACTAACTTTTGTTTTGAATTTGCCAGAGTATGTTTCAAAGAACTTAACATTTAATCCTGTTAACTGGTCAGTATAAGTATCAACACCGTCTGTCCATTCAACTTCCATTTGGTTGATGGTATTTAATCCCGTATTTTTAATGGTATAGCTAATTTCAGCCTCTCCACCTTTCAATACATATTTCTTAACATCTGAAGTCGTCATTGCTGCATCGCGATTCTTAGCATCAAACACCAAAATGTCATCAATTGCCAAAAGAAACTTGTCGTTTGAAATATTTCTGAAAGCCAGGCGGATGGTTTTACCTGCATAATCCTTAAGGCTCACACTTCTGTCTGTAACCTCACCGTTTTCTCCTGCTTTTGAGAACAGCGTCTTTGTGAAATCAGTAGTTGCTGCTCCTGTAACAGAGATTTTTACCTCATAGCTATCCTTAAATTGAGCATCGAGAGACATAGCTTTCCAGGCAAGAACCGTATTTGCAGTGATATCGGTTATTTCAGGTGTAATCATCCAATCGTCTGCTTTACCCACAGGCTCATACCATGAATTGCTGATTGCCCACTGATTTCCATCTATAGTACGGATGTTCCATGCGTCAGTATAGGCGCTTACGTTAGCGTTTGGCGCTTTTTTATCGACATCGATCAGCACCATGTCATTGAAACCATTTTCAAAGTCCTGACTATACTTGATTTGGGCGTTTACCCCAAGTGATGTTCCAACAAGTAATAAGCCCAGTAGAAGTCTTTTCATTTTTTTGTGATTAGAATTAGTTTAAACAAAATTGATTATAATTGCTGCCAAAGATAAAAATAACCATGATTGGGCGGTTGTAAAAATGACAAAATGTTAATTCATGACAAATAAGGACATTGCACTCAGTATAAAGTTGTTAGCTGATTTAATGGAATTGCATGAAGAAAATGCATTCAGAATTAAGTCATACGCCAATGCATACCTGTCGATCCGAAAATTTCCCGGAAATTTAACTGAAAGTTCAGAATCCGACATTTCCTCTTTTCCGGGACTTGGCAAATCAGTTGCACAAAAAATTATTGAGTTGGTTTCCACAGGAACCATTGGGGATCTCGAACAGCTCAAATCCAAAACCCCTCATGGTATAATTGATATGTTGGGCGTAAAAGGACTTGGCCCAAAAAAAGTAAAAATATTATGGAAAGGAGAACTGCAAATAGAAGATACCGCCGAACTTTACCAGGCTTGTCAGGAAAATCGACTTATCAAATTGCCTGGATTTGGAGTAAAAACACAGGAAGACATCAAAGAAAAGCTGCAGTTTCATTTTAGCAGTTTAGGCAAATTTCACCTGGCATCCTTGTATGATTTGGCGTTTGAATTGCTTTTAAAGTTACGACTGCAGCAGCCTGCTCAAAAATTTGAAATCACCGGTGAGGTAAGAAGAAAGTTACCGGTGGTAAAGGGAATCGAAATCCTTTCTACCTGTGAGCCGGAGGCTTGGATTGATGAGATCTTGACGAGGGATGAGACCAAAGCAGGCTATTTTTACAAGGAAATACCTGTTTTTTATAAAGTTGCTGAGGCTGATCTGTTTGAATTTACTTGGTTGGCCGATACCTGTAGTCAGGAATTTGCTGATGAAGCCGGCTGGATAAAGGGTGAATTTACATCGGAAGAAGCAATTTTTGAGTCGGTAAAGCTACCCTATCTGGTTCCTGAATTCAGGGAAACAGCTACCATAGTCAGAGCCATTAGGGATGGAAAAAAATTCCAGCTTATTGAAGAATCAGACATTAAAGGTTTAATACACAACCACAGCACCTATAGTGACGGAGCCTATTCCCTGGAAGATATGTTGAAAGCTGCTAAGCAAAAGGGTTACCAATATTTGGTTATTTCAGATCACAGTGCTTCTGCCTTTTATGCCAACGGGCTAAAAGAGGAAGCTGTCCTGGCCCAATGGAAGGAAATCGATGCGCTCAATCAAAAATATGCCGATTTTAAGGTAATTAAAGGTATAGAATCGGATATTCTTAACGATGGCAACCTAGATTACTCAGATGAAATTCTCGCGGGATTTGAAATCATTATTGCCAGCATTCACTCCAACCTGAGGATGGACAAACAAAAAGCCACGCAGAGATTGGTTAAAGCTATCGAAAATCGATATACCCACATTTTGGGACACCCAACGGGAAGACTGTTACTGGGACGTAAGGGATATGAAATTGATCACCCATTCGTTATAGATGCTTGTGCAGCCAATGGAGTTGCCATAGAACTCAATTGTAATCCTTTGAGGATGGATCTGGATTGGACACAAATACCCTATGCATTGAATAAAGGGGTCAAAATATGCATCAGTCCCGATGCTCACAGTACAGCCCATTATGATTTTGTAAAGTATGGAATTTTTACAGCCAGAAAAGCAGGATTAAGCCCTCAGGAATGTCTCAATTTTATGGATGCAAATGAGTTGCTGGACTGGGCAAAAATAAAATGAAATCTTAATTTGTAAAACTCAGTGCTACAATACATTACAACACACAAAGTGGATTGGGTGTTAATAACATGTTAAACATTTAACCGATATTGCTTTGAGTCAAGTAACCCCATATTTTTGCAGTCATTATTTCCAATAATTTTATAAAATTCAATGTTAGAAATGAAAAAATTCTCATCCATTTTGTTTTTTGCTTTTTTTTT
>WBZP01000459.1_pt1 | contig 42863 bp, 42 predicted proteins | sample 5204301 | NCBI WGS metagenome assembly WBZP01 (sample SAMN12412401, study PRJNA552823) | activated sludge metagenome | isolation source: activated sludge from nitrification reactor of wastewater treatment plant... | place: USA: Pennsylvania | collected 2017
TTGGCGCACGGCTGCCGCCCGAATACGCACGCCGCGGCGAGAAGGCGGCGGGCAATGAACGCCCGCTGTTCGCTACGCTCGCGGCCCGGCCGCGAGCCCTCCTCAGTGACTTACCGCGACCTTGGCGCCCTTGGGCTGCCCGATGGCGGCCAGCATTTCGACGAACCAGGGCGTATCGATGTCGAAGGGTTTGCCGCCCTTGATGCGCGGGAACTCGATCGCGCGCAACACGCCGCCGCGACCCTCGTCGTGGCCGATCACGCCGGATTCGCGGCGGAAGGCGCATTCCACGGCCAGATCGGCGCAGGACTTGATCAGGCGGATATCCTCGACATTGGCCGCCGAGGCGCGGGCGAAGTAGCCGGATTTCTGCACCAGGGTCTTTTCCGCGCCGATCATCTGGGCGAACTGCTCGCCGAACCATTTGCCGGGATTGATCGCATCGAGCTTGATGTGGCCGAAGGCATCGCGCGGCACCTCCTCGCCCTTGGCCTGCATCTGCGCGACGATCGCCTCGACCCCCGCACCTTCGGAAACGAAGATGTTGATGCTGTCGACCTTGTCCATCACCGCGCGCAGGCGCTTGGCTTCCGCGCCAAGGTCGATTTCCATCTCCGGAATGAATACCGCATGAATGTCGAAGGCGGCGCGGTCGAGGCCGATGCCCGGGAGCCATTCGGTACGGTCGAGCAGCTTGCGGTATTCGCGCGCGGTGGCGGCGGTGAGCCAGCCGCAGTTGCGGCCCATCACTTCATGCACGATCAACATGCGCGGGTTGGCGTTGTTCTCGGCGGAAACGTTCTGGAAGTTGCGCGCGCCCTGTTCCGCCGCGGTCCAGGCGCCGAGCGATTGCTTGATCGGGTAGACATCGTTGTCCACGGTCTTGGGCAGGCCGATGACGGTGAGGCCGTAGTCGTTCCTGGCGAGGAAGGCGGCGAGATCGGCGGCGGCGGTATTGGTGTCGTCGCCGCCGATGGTGTGCAGGACATCCACCCCATCCTTGATCAACTGGTCGGCGGCGACTTTCTGCGGATCCTGGCCCTCCTTGACCAGCCCGCGCTTGACGCAGTCCTTGACGTTGGTCAGCTTGACCCGGCTGTTGCCGATCGGCGAGCCGCCGAAGTGATGCAGCAACCCGGCCTTTTCGCGGATTTCCGGCGTGACCTTGTAGGAATCGCCCAGCAGCAGCCCCTTGTAGCCGCTGCGATAGCAGATGATCTCGATGCTGGGATCGATCTCGGTGTAGCGCTCGATGAGGCTGCCGATGGCCGAGCTGAGGCAGGGGGCCAGACCGCCCGCCGTGAGAATGGCAACTTTCTTGGGCTTACTCATTTTGATTTGTCTCGCGAAGTTGAGGAAAAGTGGGAGGGGGTGGCGAACGGATCACGCCGATCGGTGGCCGCGACACCCGCCGCAATGGCAGGCGTGATTCTGCCATGGAACACGCGCAAAAATTCGCGGCGCAGCCTTCCTTCCGGCGGCAAGTCCGGGGTCCGTTGCGGCCCTGGCGCAGATCGGCCTGCCGGGTTGCGGACCCGTTCGCTACAATCCACCCAGGACAGGGCACTGTCCGCCGGAGGCGCCGTCGAAGATCCGTGCGGCCGCATCCAGGATAACTATTCGGACCAGGGAGAAGCACATCATGCCGCAAGGGAAAGTCTTGGTTGCGCAGGGAGGCGGGCCGACCGCCGTGATCAATCAGTCACTGGCCGGAGTGGTGCTGGAAGCGCGCCGCTTCGCCAGTGTCGAGCGCGTCTACGGCGCGCGCCATGGCCGGAATCATCAACGAGGACTTCTTCGACCTGACGCAGGAAACCCGCGACAACCTCGAGAGCGTCGCCGCGACGCCTTCCTCGGCGCTGGGCTCGACGCGGGACAAGCCCGACCTGAAATACTGCCGGCAGATATTCACCGTGCTCAAGGCGCACGGCATCGGCTGCTTCTTCTACATCGGCGGCAACGATTCCTCGGATACGGTGCGGATCGTCAGCGAAGAGGCGCGCAAGGCCGCCTACCCGCTGCGCTGCATCCACATCCCGAAGACCATCGACAACGACCTGGTCGGCAACGACCACACGCCGGGCTTCCCCTCTGCGGCGCGCTTTGTCGCCCAGGCCTTCACCGGGGCCAATCTGGACAATGCCGCGCTGCGCGGCGTCTACCTGGGCGTGATCATGGGCCGCCACGCCGGCTTCCTGACCGCCGCCGCGGCCCTGGGCGGGAAGTTTCCCGACGATGGCCCCCACCTGATCTGCCTGCCAGAGCGCGCCTTCGACGTCGACCGCTTCCTGGCCCGGGTGAAGGCGACTTACGAAACCCATGGCCGCTGCGTGATCGCGGTATCGGAAGGCATTCATGACAGCCAGGGCACGCCGATCATCAGCCGGCTCTCCAAGCAGGTCGAACACGATGCCCACGGCAATGTGCAGCTTTCCGGCACCGGCGCGCTGGCCGACCTGCTGTGCGACGAGATCAAGGCCAGGCTGGGCATCAAGCGCGTGCGCGGCGACACCTTCGGCTATCTGCAGCGCTCGTTCATCGGCTGCGTTTCGGACGTCGACCAGCGCGAGGCGCGCGAGGTCGGCGAGAAGGCCGTTCAATATGCCATGTGGGGCGACCGGGACGGCTCGGTGGCGATCAGGCGCACCGGTTCCTACGCGGTCGATTACGCGCTGGTTCCGCTGGAAACCGTGGCCGGGAAGACGCGCGTCATGGAGGACGAATTCATCGCCGCCGACGGCTTCGGCGTGACCGATGCGTTTCGCCAGTATCTGAAGCCCTTGCTGGGTTCCGGCCTGCCGGACGCCGGCCGGCTGCGGCTCAGTCCGGTGCCCAGGATCCTCGCCGCCGGATAGCCGCTCAGCTCGCCAGGGCCGCGAACACCGCGCTCTTGATCGCGTCCAGCGAGCCGACTCCGGACACCTTGCGGTGCCTGGGCGCGCCCGGCGCCCCGCTGGCCGACCATTTGGCATAGTAGTCGATCAGCGGCATGGTCTGGCTGTGGTACACCGCCAGCCGCTTGCGGACCGTTTCTTCCATGTCGTCGTCGCGCTGGATCAGCGGTTCTCCGGTCACGTCGTCCTTGCCCTCGACCCTGGGCGGATTGAACACGATGTGGTAGGTGCGCCCCGAACCGAGGTGCACCCGACGACCGCTCATGCGCTTGATGATCTCCTCGTCGCCGACATCGATTTCGAGCACGTAGTCCAGTTCCACGCCCTGGGCGCGCAAGGCTTCCGCCTGCGGGATGGTGCGCGGAAAGCCGTCGAACAGGAAGCCCTTGGCGCAATCCGGCCGGGTCAGCCGTTCGCCGATCAGGCCGAGAATGATTTCATCGGAAACCAGGCCGCCGGCATCCATCACCTTTTTCGCCGCGAGACCCATCGGCGTCGCGGCCTTGACCGCCGCACGCAACATGTCGCCCGTCGAGATCTGCGGGATCCCGTATTTCTCGGTGATGAAAGCCGCTTGCGTGCCCTTGCCGGCCCCCGGCCCTCCCAACAGAATCAGTTTCATAGCTGGCCCTCGAAGTTAGGTTTATCTAAATGATTTGACAGTGTTTTTTAGGTTTTCGAGCGACGCCGACCTTACTCCGAATCGAGCATCGCGTCAAACAGACGACGTACCCGCGCCAGGTCTTCGGGGGTATCGACGCCCGGGGTCGGCGGACGGTCGACGCTGACCACCCGTATTGCATAGCCGTGCCACAGCGCGCGCAGTTGTTCCAGTGATTCGCAACGCTCCAGGGGTGCCGCGGCAAGCTGCCCGAAGCGCCGCAGAAAACTCACCCGATACGCATAGACGCCGATGTGCCCCAGCGCCGGCAGGTCCGCCGGCAGGGAATCGCGACCGTGCGCAAAGCGGTCCCGATCCCACGGGATGGGCGCGCGGCTGAAGTAAAGCGCGCGGCCATGGGCATCGCACACCACCTTGACCACATTGGGATTGAAGAAATCCTCCGCCGCGGCGAGGGGATGGGCGGCGGTCGCCAGCGCTGCCTCGGAATCGCCGTGCAAGGCCTCGGCCACTGCCTTGATCAAGGCCGGATCGATCAGCGGCTCATCGCCCTGAACATTGACCACGACATCGGCATCGTCCCAATGCAACCGGTCCGCCACTTCGGCGATGCGGTCGGTGCCGCTGCGGTGATTCGCGCTTGTCATCAGCGCGTCGAAGCCGTATTGCAAGCCCGCAACGGCTATCCGCTCATCGTCGGTGGCGACCCAGACCCCGTCGGCCCCGGCCCGCCGCGCCGCCGCCGCGACGCGGGCGACCATCGGCTGCCCGGCAATGTCGGCCAGCGCTTTCCCCGGCAGACGCGTCGAGGCATAGCGCGCCGGTATGACGACGTAGAAACCCATCAGGCTTCGTCGTCACCGAACTGCCGCGCCTCGTCCTCCAGCATCACCGGAATGTCGTCCTTGACCGGATAGGCCAGCCGGCACGCCTTGCAGACCAGATCGGCAGCGGCCTTGCGGTTCTCCAGCGGCCCCTTGCAGACCGGACAGACGAGTATTTCAAGGAGGCGGGGGTCCATTGAGTTTCTCCAGAACGAACGCGGCAAGGTCGGGATCCACCTCGGCCGTCACGGGCAGGACCCAGACGGGCAGAGGCAGGGAAAGTCGCTCCAATTTTACGGCATCCTTTTCGGTCGTCAGTATGGCGTCCCCGGCAAAGGCGAGATCCTCGACGCGATAATTGTGGTGATCGGCGAACGGGTGTTCGGCACAGGCCAGGCCCATCGCGCCCAATCGGTCGAAGAAGCGCCGCGGCGCGCCGATGCCGGCCACCGCGTGCAAGTTCTTGCCGGCCAGGTCGACGGCCTGGCACTCGATCGGCGCAGCGCCGAGGCGGCGGAATCTCTCGCCCGGCAAACGCATCACAAACACGGGGCCGGCAAACGCCGGTGCGGCCGATGGCGGGAGTCCGTTGAGCACCATCGCATCCGCCCGCGCCAGACGCGCGATCGGCTCGCGCAAGGGCCCGGCCGGCAAGCACCAGCCGTTCATCACACCGCGTTCATCGAACATGACGATCTCGATATCGCGGCCCAGACGATAGTGCTGCAGCCCATCATCGGCAAGAATCAGATCGCATTCCGGATGCGCGGCGAGCAGGGCGCTGGCCGTTGCCGCCCTGTCCCGGCCGACGAATACCGGACAGGCCGCGCGCCGCGCCAGCAACACGGGCTCGTCGCCGACCCCGGCGGGATCGCTGGCGGCGTTCACTTCCACTATCCGCCCGGCGTCGCCGCGATAGCCTCGACTGACAATGCCCGGGCGCCGCCCGCGCCGGCCCAGGGACAATGCCAGGTGGATCACCAGCGGCGTCTTGCCGGTACCGCCGACACTCAGATTTCCGACGACGACCACCGGGACCGGCAGTCGCTCCTGGCGCAACAGCCCGACGCGGTAGAAGCTGCGTCGCAACTTGGCGGCGGCGGCGAACAACAGCGAAACGGGAAACAGCAAGCACGCCAGCGGGCCGCGCCGCCGCCAGGCGGCGGCAAGTCCGCCAGGCTCAGCGTTGCGCCTGCTGGGTGGCAAAGGAAATATGCGACAGCCCGGCCTGCTGGGCCGCTTGCATGACATCGATGACGCGCTGATGGGTGGCCTTGGCGTCGGCGTTGATGATCACCACCGGTTCCTTCGCGGAACTGGTCAGGCGCTTCATCGCCGTGGCGATGGCTTCGATGTCGCGACCGGCCAAAGGCGTCTTGTTCACCGTGATGTCTCCCGCGGCGGTCACCAGCACGTTGATCTCGTTGGGCTGTTCCTTGTTCTGCGGCGCGTCGGCGGTAGGCAGATTGATCTCCAGCCCGGAAAACTTGGAGTAGGTCGTGGTGATCATCAGAAAGATCAGGATCACCAGCAGGACGTCGATCATCGGAATCAGATTGATCTCGAGTTCCTCGCGGTGGCGCCCTCTCTGGAAGTTCATTGCCGCCAGCCTCTACTTGCGTTCGCCTTGCAGGATTTCGACCAGCTTCACCGCTTCCTGCTCCATCTCGACCAGGAAACCGTCGACCCGCGACCGATAGTGGCGATAGAAGATCATGCTGGGAATCGCCACGATCAGCCCGAAGGCCGTGTTGTAGAGCGCCACCGATATGCCGTGCGCCAGGGTCTGAGGGTTGTTGCCGGCGGCGGTGGAGGAGCCGAAGATCTCGATCATGCCCACCACGGTGCCGAACAGCCCCATCAGTGGCGCGATCGAGGCGATCGTGCCCAGGCTGGTGAGAAAGCGTTCGAGTTCGTGAGACACGCCGCGCCCGGCTTCTTCGATCGCCTCCTTCATCACCTCGCGCGAAGCCCTGGCATTGCGCATTCCCGCGGCGAGAACCCGACCCAGCGGTGAATGTGCTTCGAGACGCACCAATTGGGGCTCGGCGATTCCTCCCTTGCGATAGTCGGCAACCGCGCTTTGCAGCAATCCGCCCGGGACGATCTTGCTGCGACGGAGGGCGGCTCCGCGCTCGATGATCAGCGCGACAGCGACGACGGACGCGAACAGCAAGGGCCAGATGGGCCAGCCGGCAGCCTGAATGATCGAGAACACGGGGATGACTCCGGTAAGCGTGAAAGCGCGAACTTTAGCCCGAGTAGGCGGATTCGGCAATACAAATGGATGCGCCGGCTTGGAGCCTGTTTCAACAGGAATCGCATCCCAACGCCCCACGGCGCGGGGTACGATTCCCATTGAAACAGGCTCTAGATCCCGAACAGGGGTGGAAATCGCCTTTCATCCAAGCTCTTGGTCGATCCGAGGCTGTATAGACTCGACAGGTGATGGCTCCACTTTCTTCGCCCTGCACGAAGCCGGCCTTCGACCCGGCGGTGGTGGCCGCAAGTTGGTTTGCGCATCTTGCGGCGTCCACGCTGGCCACGGCACCCCGCGAAGTTTCGATTCCGGAACGGCCCCTCGCAGTGCTTGCCGCATTCGCCGCGATTGCGCTGGCCGAGGGACGGACGCTGGTCATCCTTGCCGCGGACGACCAGCACCTGCCGGAGATTTCGAACGCGCTCGACCTTGCCATCCGGCCACTCTGCCTGGTCCTTCCGGCGGCCGATTTTGCCGCCCGCATTGCGCTGCGTGCCACGCTATCCCTGATGAAGAGTCGGCTGGCGCGCGACGCCGAGGACGAGCAGTCCGCGCCATGGCAGGGACAACGGGCGCGAATCGCGGACAACGACACGCTTTGGCGGACGGCCCATCAATGGGTCGCGCGCAATGATCGCAGCGAATGGCCGGAGCGGGTTGCCGATCTGTTTCCGGTGCGCATTCTGCCGATCGCCGCCTATCGCAGCCTGCGACAGAAGAGTGCCGACATCACGCTGCTGTACCGCTGCGACGCGCCGCCGGAACTGATCGCACCGCCCGGCAGTCTGCTGCGGGTCGGCGCGCGCTCGGCCGCAACGCGCGAGCGAGCGATCACCGTGGCCGACGTCGACCTGCAACTGCGGATGGAACTCGCGCAACTGACGCAGGACGTGGCGGAACTGGAACTCGAACTCGCCACCGCGCAGGCGGAAGTCGCCGATTTCACGCGGCGCTATTACGACTTGGTGGGACGTCGCATGGTAGAGCTCGACGCCATCGAGGCCCGGCTTGCGCGCGAGCGGGCGGCCAACGAGCCCGAGAACCCGGGAACTCGCGGCGCGGCGCAGGACAGCCAGCGACGGGCCGAACAGTCGGCACGCGAAGCGGAGCGCTTCACGCGGGCCGCCGCCGATGAGCCGGAGGCCTTTCGCCCCAGCGCCGAAGTCAAGCGCCTGTTTCGCCAGGTCGCACAGAAGATCCACCCGGATCGCGCGATCGACGAAGCCGACAGGGCCTGGCGTACCCAGCTCATGTCGGAAGCCAATCGCGCATACCGTTGCGGCGACGAAACAGCCTTGCACGAGGTGGCAGCCCTCTGGCGCGAAGGCTGCGGCGATCGCCGAGGCGCCGGTGCGTCTCCCGGAGACTTGTCCCCGAATACCACCGTGACACCCGCGCCGACCCTGCTGCGCCAGGTGGAAGGCATGCGGGCGCGACTGCTCGAAATCCAGCGCGAGTTGCACCGGCTGTTTGGTTCGCGACTCTACGAATTGTTCATTGCGGCGCGCCAGGCCCGGCGACAGGGGCGCGATCTGTTGGCGGAAATGGCCGAAAATCTTGATGATGCCATCAGGCGGCTGAGCCGGTGTCGCGCCGCGATGTCGTAGGCCGGCTACCGCCTTCCATTCGTGCCAGAAACTCCATGGCGTTGCCGTGGCCCAGGCGCGCCGCGCTGCGCAGCCATTTGGCCGCCAGTCGCGGGTTGCGCCTGACCCCGTCACCGTTGACACAGATCATGCCGAGTTCGTATTGGGCGTCGGCATCGCCTTGCAATGCAGCCTTCCGCAGCCAGTACGCAGCGGCGCGGGGATCGCGCGGGGCACCCTTGCCATGCAGCAAACAATAGCCAAGGCTGTACATCGCATAGGGATCTTCGTGAACCACCGCAGCCTGCTCGTACCAGTGCAAGGCTTCGCGCGGATTCGGCGCCAGTCCGCGACCAAAATAATACAGGTCGCCAAGCACCAGCTTGGCTTCGAGCAACGCCGCCGCCTTGCGATACCAGCCAAGCGCCTGCGGGACATCCGCGGCCGCCCCGGTGCCGTGCCGCAGGCATTCCGCGAGCATGAAGGCGGCGCGCCGATGCCCGAGTTCCGCGGCAGCGCGAAAACAGCTCAGCGCCTCGCGCAGCCGCGGATCATCCGCGCCGGTCGCGGCGCGCAACAGGGCGTCGCCGCGCACGAATCGATAGCGCCCCAGTTCCCCCAGGGCCTGCGCCCAGCCGGCGTCCGCCGCCTTCCGCAGCATCGCCTCGCCGTCCGCGGGCCGCGCATCGCCGCCGACCCCATGCAGCAGACACCGCCCGTATTCGGCCTGGCCATGGGCATCGCCGGCATCGGCCGCCTGCCGGTAATGGGTCCGCGCGATGCGGGCATCTGCGCTTACCCCGTCGCCATGCTCGTAACATTCACCCAGCCAGACCCACGCTGAAATATCGCCCTGCTCCGCCGCTCGCCGATACCAGGCCAGGGCGAGCGCCTTGTCTTCGGCAACGCCGTCTCCCCAGCGATACGCGTGGGCGATCTTGATCCTCGCCCGCGCATGGCCACCGCGCGCCGCGGCACGCCACCAGCGCAGAGCCTGGCCATAGTCACGACTGGCCGGACCAACGCCCTGCGCGTGACACTCGCCCAGTTCGAATTCGGCATCGTGACTGCCATTTTGCGCCGCGCGCCGATACCAGGCCATGCCGACCTGCGGATCCCGCGTCACTCCAAAGCCGAAGGTATGGCACTGGCCCAGCAGGAACATGGCTCCCGCCGAGCCCTCGCGCGCGGCAACGCGGAAATGCGTCGCCGCCTCGGCCGCGTCCGCCGGCAGCCCGGCGCCGACGTACAGGCACATGCCCAGGCAAAAACTTGCGCTGCTCAGGCCATCCGCGGCGGCTTGGCGCCACAGGCGGGCCGCCGCGCTGCGGTCTTCCGCGACGCCGCGACCGAGAAAATAACAGCGTGCCAGGAGATCCCGCGCGCCGGGCTGCTCGTCCGCCGCCGCCAGCCCCAGCCAATGCACGGCCGCCGGGTAATCCCGCGCGACACCGATGCCGAAGTACAGCACACGGCCGCGCCAGTATTGGGCCGGCGTCGCTCCGCGACGCGCGGCTTGCTCGAACAGGCCCGCGGCGCGCGGCGTATCGGCAGTCACGCCGTGGCCGCGCATCAGGCACAGGGCAAGCCAGGTCATGCCGCGCGTGTCTCCCTGCCGGGCCGCGGCGTCGAACAGACGGGCGGCTTCGACCTGATCGCGCGGCAACCCGGAACCGTGATAGCGCAGCCAGCCCAACACGGCCTCGCCCGCCGGGCAAGCGCGCTCGGCACTGGCCGAGGCCCAGCGGACCGCTTCGGCAGGCCTTTTGAGGACGCCCAGGCCGATGGCGTGACGCCAGGCCAGTTCGGCTTGCGCATGGGGATTGCCACCCTCGGCCATGCGTCGCAACTCGTTCAGCGGCAGACCGCTCCAGAACTGTTCGGCGTGACCCAGCAACTCCAGACCCTGCGACAAACCCCGCTCGACCAGGGTGCTGTCCAGTGCCTCGCGCAACAGACCGATCAAAGCGCCAGCGGGCAGCGGTATCAAGGCGCGGCTCATCTGGGGTGGCGGGAAGTGGGCATACGGCGCAGAGTAGATCATCGCGGCGCCGGGCAGAGCGGGAACAGTGGGCGGGTTCTCTGCAAAATCTGTCGATACGTCTGGCCGGCTGCGTCTTGCAAATGTCCAACTCGGCACACGACAGGAAGATCAAATTTGCCGCTTTTCCCTGCGCAGGAACACGCATGGCGTTGATCATGCCTCCGCGCCGCGGGCCCAGTGATCAGGAATCCGCGACGACCGCGACGCGGCGATTCGATGCTATAGAATTCCCGACCGTGCTTTGAATCCAAGGACCGCACGCCCCGGACATGCTTGATTCCAAAATTGTCGTCAGCGTTGGCGAACTCAACCGGCTCGCGCGCCGCTGCCTGGAACGGGAGTTCCCGCTGCTTTGGGTGGCCGGCGAAATCTCCAACCTGAGCCGCGCCGCGTCCGGCCATGTCTACTTCTCGCTCAAGGACCAGGACGCGCAGGTGCGCTGCGTGATGTTCCGCGCGCGCGCGCAATCGATTCCTTGGCGACTGGAAAACGGCCAGCAGGTGGAAGCCCAGGCTTTGGTGTCGCTCTACGAGGCGCGCGGCGACTTTCAGCTGAACATCGAGGCGCTACGGCACGCCGGACTGGGCCGGTTGTTCGAGGCCTTCGCCAGATTGAAGGCGGCTTTGGAGGCCGAGGGCCTGTTTGCTGCCGAGCGCAAGCGGCCCCTGCCACGGTATCCGCGCCGCATCGGCATTGTCAGTTCACCGGGCGCCGCGGCCTTGGGCGATGTGCTGGCATGCTTGGGGCGCCGGGCGCCGCATCTTGGCGCGATCATTTACCCGACACTGGTCCAGGGCGATCGCGCCGCGGACGAGATCGCCAACGCGATCACCGTCGCCGGTCAAAGAAAGGAATGCGATCTACTGCTGCTCGTCCGCGGCGGCGGCAGCATAGAGGATCTCTGGGCGTTCAACGAAGAAACAGTGGCGCGCGCGATCGCCGCCAGTCCGCTGCCGATCATCTGTGGGGTCGGCCACGAGACCGATACCAGCATCGCCGATTTCGTTGCCGACCTGCGCGCCGCGACGCCCACCGCCGCGGCCGAACTTGCCACGCAAGCTTGGCACGAGGCGATCCGCGAAACCAGCGGCTTTCGCGCCCGGCTGTTTCGCGCGATGCAGTACCGCATCGCGCGGGAACAGCAGGGCCTGGACCAGCTTTCGATGCGCCTGATTCATCCGGCGACGCGCTTGGCACAAGCCGGCGACAGACTTGCGCGGCTTGGCTCGCGATTGAAAGCGTCCATCATCCAAGGACTGCACCTTCGTCGGGACCGGGTGAACCGCGCGGCTCTGGCATTGGGCCGCCGCGCGCCTCGTATCGAGGCAAGCCGCGGCCACATCAAACTTCTGGAGCAGCGCCTCGACGCCGCGCTCCGCAAACAACAAGGAACGCGGCAACACACGCTGGACAACCTGGCCGCCGCGCTCGCGCATCTGAATCCGCAAGCAACGCTGGGCAGAGGATTCGCCATCGTCCGGGACGCCCGCGGGCAACTGGTCAGCGATGCGGCCAGGTTGCACGGGGGCGATAGAGTCAGTCTGTATCTGGCGCGCGGTGAAGCGCAGGCCAGCATCCTCGACAGCATCGCCCGCGATGGCCCGATTGCAGGCTGATGTATTCTTGACTATAGTTGTCAACTTTATTGCCATCCACCCCCGAGTAACAGGAGAACCGAAATGGAACACATCCTCCCCGCACTTCCGTACGCAATGGACGCACTCGCTCCGCACATCTCGAAGGAAACCTTCGAGTACCACTACGGCAAGCACCATCAGGCCTATGCGACGAACCTGAACAACCTGGTCAAGGGCACCGAGTACGAAGCACTTGACCTCGAAGCCATTGTAAAAAAAGCTCCGGCCGGCGGCGTGTTCAACAACTCGGCCCAGGTCTGGAATCACACCTTCTTCTGGAACAGCATGAAACCCGGCGGTGGCGGCGCGCCGACGGGCGCCCTGGCGGATGCCATCAACAAGAAATGGGGCAGCTTCGACGAGTTCAAGAAGGCCTTCCAGGCCTCGGCGGTCGGGAACTTCGGTTCGGGCTGGACCTGGCTGGTGAGAAAGCCCGATGGCTCGGTCGATATCGTCAATACCTCGGGGGCGGGCACGCCGCTGAACAGCGAAAACAAGGCGCTGCTGACGATCGACGTCTGGGAGCACGCCTACTACATCGACTACCGCAATGCGCGGCCGAAGTTCGTCGAGACCTTCCTCAGTTCGCTGGCGAACTGGGACTTCGCGGCGAAGAATTTCGCCTGAACGCGACGGCGTCGCGCGGCCGTCGCAGTGATTTGCGACGGCCCCCGGGGCCGGGGCCAGCGCGATTCCAAACAGTCAGCATGGAAGCGAGGATCACCGAGCTTGAAATCAAGCTCGGCCTCGGCGAAGAACATGTCGAGGAGCTCAACCGCGCCGTTTTTCGGCAACAGCAGCAGATCGACCTGCTGCAAGCACAGATCCGCGAGTTGTACCGGCTGATGCAGTCGGCGGCTGGCGACGAGCCGCGGAGCGCGCGCGAAGAGATCCCGCCACACTACTGAGAATCGGCCGGGACGCAAAGCCAAGCGCGGGGATGTCACCCAGATTCAGAATGCCCGCGGTGCTTTCAACGGCCGGCCGGGGCTTTGTCGATGCCGACGATGGTGAATCCGGCCCCCAAACCGCGGCTCTTGAACCAGCCCAGGTTCATTTCCAGCGCGTAACGCGCCGGCTTGGCCGCACAATGGTTGTCGTCCGTCCGGGCTTGCATGTCTTCGATGTTGATGATCTTCGCTTTGGCGTCAAGGAAAGCCACGGACAGCGGCAACAGTGTGTTACGCATCCACATGCAGTGCGGCGCGTCCTCGGGAAAAACAAACAACATGCCACGGTGGGGCAGCATGGTGCGACGCTGCATCATCCCGATTTGACGAGTATCGGGGGTGGCGGCGACCTCGGCTTCAACACGGTGCATGCCGGCAAACAACTCCACCATCGGCAGTTGCGCCTGCTGGGCCAAGCCCGGAACGGCCATCAACAGCGCTATCGGCAACAGCATCAGCCGGAAGAACACGATCGACCTCCTTCGGGAACAATACGGTGGGCAGCGAAATCCTGACAGGCTGGCAGCAAGCGCATACTCATTTCATGCAACGATAGCCAAGTTGCAAGCCAGCGTTTGCAAAAAAAAATGGCAGGTTTCCCTGCCATCTTTTCCCGATCCCGGGAATTACTTCATCGCGTCGGCCTTCTTGGCCTTGTGGGCCTTCTTCTTGTGCGCCTTCTTTTCCTTCTTCATCTCGGGAGCGGGGGCGGCATCAGCCTTCGGAGCGGCGGCCGGAGCGGCGGCCGGAGCCGAAGCGGCAGCCGGAGCCGCCTTGGGGGCATCGGCGGCAAAAGCGGAGGTAGCGATCAGGCCGGCAACCAAGGTGGCCAGGAGCTTGTTCATGGTGTTTCCTTTCGTTTGGATATAGGTAGGCTGTTGTTAACACCACGGTTTCCTGCGGCGTTAGGGACATTAACGCGCCGCGGGCCGGCCGGTTGACCTGCGGCTTCAAGTTCCCGCCACTGGCCCGGGGCAAGCCCGTCCAGCGTCCATTTGCCTACAGACCAGCGAATCAGGCGAAGCGTAGGAAGCCCAACTTTTGCGGTCATACGGCGGACTTGACGATTCTTGCCTTCGCGCAGAACGAGCTCCAGCCAACTGGTGGGAATCGCCACGCGATGGCGGATTGGTGGGTTGCGCTCCCACAGGCCGGGCGGATCCGCAATTCGACGAACTTGACACGGTTGCGTAACGAAATCCTTCAATGCGATCCCCGCCTCGAGTTGCCGCAATGCGGCGTCCGCCGGCAGTCCTTCAATCTGTATCAAATACGACTTCGCCAACTTGTGTCTGGGATCGGCAATCCTTGCCTGGAGGGCTCCGTCATCGGTCAGCACGACCAATCCTTCGGAGTCGGCATCCAGCCGACCCGCCGCGTAGACGTTGCGCAGCGGAATGTAGTCAGCCAGCGTCCTTCGTCCATCGCGGTCGGTAAACTGGGTCAGCACACCATACGGCTTGTTGAACAGTACGACGCGGCTCAACGCGAGCCACCGCCGGCAAACGCGATGCTGAAACGCATCGATTCCGGATAGGGGAAAAAGTCCTGCACAACGCCTTGGCGAATCCGCTCCTGGGTGCCTTGCCAAAAAGCCACATCCAGCAAGTCGCCGTGATAGCGCATGAAGGCATCCCGAATCTTCTTTGACACCAGCAAAAAAGTCGCGAACTCCTCCGGAAATATGTCCAGTCGCGACACGGAATACCAGACTTCTCCGGACATTTCGGCCTCGAAATTCGGCGCCGGTGGGATTCGCCGGAAATTGCAATCGGTCATGAATTCAATTTCATCGTAGTCATAGAACACCACGCGGCCGAAGTGCGCGACCCCGAAGTTTTTCCACAACAGGTCGCCGGGAAATATGTTGGCGATGGCGAGTTCCCGAATGGCATTACCGTATTCGCGCACCACGTCCTCGAGCAGATCATCGCGACCCGATCTCTCCGCCCTTTCCAGATAGATGTTGAGCGGCTCCATGCGCCGCTCGATGTACAGGTGCTCGATGACCAGTTCGTCGCCGTCATCCTCCAGTTGCGACGGCACCTCCCTGAACAACTCGTCGATCAGTTCCTGCGAAAAGCGCTTGCGCGGCAGGGCGACCTTGGAGAACTCCAGCGTGTCGGCCATGCGCCCGACGCGATCCACCTGCTTGACGATCTGGTACTTGTGCCTGACCGTTTCGTGATCGACCTCCTTGGTGCTGCCGAAGACATCCTTGATGACCTTGAACACATAGGGATAGGACGGCAGGGTGAACACCAGCATGACCATCCCGCGGATGCCGGGCGCGACGATGAACTGGTCGGAGGAATGGTGCAGATGGAAGATCAGGTCGCGGTAGAACATCGTCTTGCCCTGCTTGCCCAGCCCAAGCATCGTGTAGATCTCGGAGTGCGGCTTGTTGGGCATGATCGAGCCGAGGAACTGCACGTAGCCGGATGGCACGTCCATGTCGACCATGAAATAGGCGCGCGACAGCGAGAACAGCGCCCTGATGCGGGCGACGTCCATGATGATGGTGTCAAGATACAGCCTGCCGTCGGTGGCATGCAGCACGGGAACCAGGAATGGATAGTCGATCGCGCTATTGACGACCTTGCCGATCACGTAAGCCCCCTTGTTGCGGTAGAAGGCCGAGTTGAGCACCTGGATCTGCAGGTTGGAGCGCGGCGCCGGGACGACGCCGAGATGCGATTCGATGCTGCGCAGGAGGTAATCGACGTCGCGGTCGAGATCCTCGAACTTGCGGCTCCAGCGAAAATCGATGAACACCTGGCGCACCGACGCGCGAACGCCGGCGTGGTTCGGGTAATAGCAGCGAAAGGCCGGGGGGTCCGACAGGATGTATTCGGTCGACACGGCCGAGCGGACGAAGATGAAATCGTTGTGGAAATAGGTGCGGTGGCGAATCCTGCAGAACACCGAATTGAAGAAGGTTTCCCCGAGCTCCGGCTGCTTGTGATTGATCAACAGGCCGATGAAGTAGAGCTTGGTGCGTTGCCAGAGCGCATCGCCGAGACTGTCGGCGTTGAACTCGCGGCGCAGTCTCTCGACCTTCTCTCCGACGCGATTGTCATAGAACTGGATGCGCTCCTTGATCGCCTGCTGGCCCTCCTGCCAGCGTTCCTCCTCGAAGCGCTGCTTGGCGCGCGCGGAACTCTCGCGAAACAGGCGATAGTGCTTGTTGAAGCCCTCGACAAGAACATTGGCGATGGATTCGGCGATCAGGTCATCATCGGAGGCAACAGGCATGGCGCAACGATCCGGCGGGCGTGAGGCTGTGGATTCTAGCAATCCGCGCGATCGCCGTCGGATGCCGGCGATCGCTGGAGCCCCGCGCGTTTTTGGTGGATAATCCGCGCTTTCCCGCACCCATCCCGATCCCCAACGCGCTATTTTTTCGGAGCAGGCATGAGCACTTCCCAAATCAAGCTTCCAGCACAAGGCCAGAAGATCGTTCCCGGCCAGCCGATTCCCGACAATCCCATCATTCCCTTCATCGAGGGCGACGGGATCGGCGTGGACATCACGCCGGTCATGCAGAAAGTGGTCGACGCCGCCGTGCTGAAGTCCTACGGCGGCAAGCGCCAGATCTCCTGGATGGAGGTTTACGCTGGAGAGAAGGCGACCCGTCTCTACGGGCCGGACGTTTGGCTGCCCGCCGAAACCATCGCTGCGTGCAAAGCGTACTCCGTCTCTATCAAAGGTCCGTTGACCACCCCGGTGGGGGGTGGCATCCGTTCGCTCAACGTCGCGCTGCGGCAGGAGATGGATCTTTACCAGTGCGTGCGTCCGGTACGCTACTTCAAGGGCATACCATCGCCACTTAAGGATCCCAGCAAGACCGACATGGTGATCTTTCGCGAAAACACGGAAGACATCTACTGCGGCATTGAATGGCAAGCCGAGTCAGCCCCGGCCAAAAAGCTCATCAAGTTCCTTCAGGAAGAAATGGACGTCAAGAAGATCCGCTTCCCGGACACGTCCGGCATCGGTATCAAACCGGTGTCGCGCGAAGGAACCGAGCGCCTGGTGCGCGCTGCAATCAATTACGCCCTGGCCAACAAGCGCAAGTCGGTCACGATTGTGCACAAGGGCAATATCATGAAGTACACGGAAGGGGGTTTCCGCGATTGGGCCTACGCGCTGGCGAAGAACGAATTTGGCGGTGTTGAAATAGATGGCGGGCCTTGGCTCAAGCTACCCAACGGCGTCGTCGTTAAGGATGCGATTGCCGATGCTTTTTTGCAGCAGATCCTGCTGCGCCCGGCAGAGTACGATGTGATCGCGACCCTCAATCTGAACGGCGACTACATTTCCGATGCCTTGGCGGCCCAGGTTGGCGGGATCGGCATTGCTCCGGGCGCAAATATTTCCGATCTCTATGCCTGTTTCGAGGCGACCCACGGCACTGCGCCGAAATACGCCGGGAAGGACTATGTGAACCCGGGGTCCCTGATCCTCTCCGCGGAAATGATGCTGCGCCACATGGGTTGGACCGAAGCGGCGGACCTGATCATAAAGTCGATGGAAGCCGCGATCGGCGACAAGGTCGTAACCTACGATTTTGCCCGTCTGATGGAAGGCGCCACCGAAGTCAAGTGTTCGGCCTTCGGTCAAGCCATGATCGACCGCATGTAGCTTGTCGGGTCATCCGTTGTACGGGTCGCTAGACTGAATAGGCTTCGGCGGGCGTCACGACTCGGCGGCCGATGACCAGCAAAACAAAGCCCGCCCGATCTTCAAATCGGGCGGGCTCTGTGTTTTTCGGAACCGGAATTACTTCGACGCCGAAAAAAGGCGGAACCTTACGGCTTCTGAATGTTTGACGCCTGCTTGCCCTTGGGGCCTTGCACCACGTCAAAAGAAACCTTGTCGCCTTCCTTTAGAGACTTGAACCCAGCCATGTTGATGGCCGAGAAATGCGCGAACAGATCCTCGCTGCCGTCATCCGGAGTAATAAAACCAAAACCCTTGGCGTCGTTGAACCACTTTACAGTACCAGTTGCCATGTAACTTTTTCCTTAATCAAAACAAAAAAATCGGCCACCGCTGCGGGCTGCAAGACACCGCACCCCGGCCGGGGCATGTTTGAGGTTCAAGTCGGAAATTGCAGAGGGAGCCAAGGGGCGATTCAGGGAAGCTGCGCATTGACAGACTGTGAGACGACCATAGGTCACCAAGCGGGATCTTGAACTAAACACCCCTCGCCTTTTACGCATATTGTCATGCAGCGTCAACAACTTTCGATGTTGCATCGCACATGTCGGTGCCTTGAATAACGCAAGACCATCCCAAGATACGATCGCGTCGACGCGCTATTCCCCTCTTTCTCGTGGCGTTGAACTGCGCGGGAATCACATTAGAATCGAGTCATGGTTACGCGCAAGCAAGTCGGACCGGAGGGTGGTGCTGCCCTGGCGCCGGAGCAGAGCCGCACCAAACCGCCGCCGATGTACAAGGTCTTGCTGCTCAACGACGATTTCACTCCCATGGACTTCGTCGTCGTGGTTCTGGAAAAGTTTTTTGCGTTGTCGCGCGAACAGGCGACCCAGATTATGCTGATGGTTCATCGTGAAGGAAAAGGCGTCTGCGGAGTGTATCCTCGCGACGTCGCTGCAACAAAAGTTGAACAGGTGAGCGAATTTTCGCGTCGGCACCAGCATCCGCTGGCTTGCGTGATGGAGGAAAACTGATGATTGCCCAAGAACTCGAGGTCAGCTTGCACATGGCCTTCGTCGAAGCCCGGCAGAAGCGCCATGAGTTCATCACCGTCGAGCACTTGTTGCTGGCGTTGTTGGACAATCCCTCGGCTGCAGAGGTGCTGCGCGCCTGCGCGGCAGACATCGAGGCGATCAGAAAGGAACTGCTGACCTTCATCAACGAGCACACGCCCACCGTGGCCGGCAGCGACGAGATCGACACGCAGCCAACACTCGGCTTCCAGCGAGTAATCCAGCGCGCCATCCTGCATGTGCAGTCGTCTGGTAAGAAGGAAGTGACCGGCGCGAATGTGCTGGTCGCGGTATTCGGCGAGAAGGACTCGCACGCCGTTTTCTTTCTGCAGCGGCAGAACATAACGCGGCTCGACGTGGTGAACTTCATTTCCCACGGAATCACCAAGACTCCCCAAACCAGAGGCAAGGAAGAACCGGCCGAGACCGAAGTCGAGACACAGGAAAAAGGCGGCGCGCTGGAAAGTTTCACGCAGAATCTGAACCAGTTGGCGCTCACCGGCAAGATCGATCCATTGATCGGTCGCGACAGGGAGCTCGAGCGGGTGATCCAGACCTTGTGCCGCCGCCGCAAGAATAATCCGCTGCTGGTTGGTGAAGCCGGCGTCGGCAAGACCGCCATCGCCGAAGGACTTGCCCGCCATATCGTCGAGGGGCGTGTCCCGGAGATTCTTGCGACTTCCACCGTGTATTGTCTGGATATGGGCGCGTTGCTCGCCGGTACCAAGTACCGGGGCGACTTCGAGCAGCGTCTGAAGGGTGTCCTCAAGCAACTCGCGGACAATCCGAACGCCGTTCTGTTCATCGACGAAATCCACACTCTGATCGGCGCCGGAGCGGCTTCCGGGGGGACGATGGACGCATCCAATTTGCTCAAACCAGCGTTGTCAACCGGAGCCCTGAAGTGCATCGGCGCAACCACATACAGCGAGTTCCGCGGGGTGTTCGAGAAGGATCACGCACTGTCGCGCCGCTTCCAGAAAATCGATGTCAATGAGCCGACGGTGGAAGAGACCGTCTCGATACTGCGCGGCCTCAAGTCGCGCTTCGAAGAGCATCATGGCGTCAAGTACTCGACGGCCGCCATCTCCAGCGCGGCGGAATTGGCGGCGAAGTACATCAATGACCGCCACTTGCCGGACAAGGCGATCGATGTCATCGATGAGGCCGGCGCCGCCCAGCGCATTCTGCCCAAATCAAAACAGAAGAGGACCATCGGCAAACTCGAGATCGAGGACATCGTCGCCAAGATCGCACGCATACCTCCGCAGCACGTTTCGGCCGACGACCGTTCGGCGCTGAAGAACCTCGACCGGGATCTGAAGAACATGGTCTTCGGCCAGGAAGCCGCCATCGATGCGCTGGCCAGGGCGATCAAGATGTCGCGGTCGGGCCTGGGCGACCCGCAGAAACCGATCGGTTGCTTCCTGTTCTCCGGACCTACCGGTGTCGGCAAGACCGAGGTTGCCCGCCAGTTGGCCTATGGCATGGGAATTGAGTTGATCCGCTTCGACATGTCCGAGTACATGGAGCGCCATGCCGTCAGCCGACTGATCGGTGCGCCGCCCGGTTATGTTGGATTCGATCAGGGAGGGCTGCTGACAGAAGCCGTGACCAAGAAGCCTCATGCCGTGCTCCTGCTCGACGAAATCGAGAAGGCCCACCCGGAGGTGTTCAATATCCTGCTCCAGGTGATGGATCACGGCACCCTGACCGACAACAACGGCCGCAAGGCGGATTTCCGCAATGTAGTGATCGTGATGACCACCAACGCGGGCGCCGAGGCCTTGCAGAAGACCAGCATCGGCTTCACGACCAACAAAGGCCAGGGTGACGAGATGGCCGACATCAAGCGCATGTTCTCGCCTGAATTCCGCAATCGCCTGGACGCGGTCATTTCGTTCCGCGCACTGGATGCCGAGATCATCCTTCGGGTGGTGGACAAGTTCCTGATGCAACTCGAAGGCCAGCTGCACGAAAAGAAGGTTGAAGCCATTTTCACTGACGGGCTGCGCGCCTGGCTGGCAGAGAAAGGCTTTGATCCGTTGATGGGTGCGCGACCGATGGCGCGGCTGATTCAGGACACGATTCGTTCGGCACTGGCGGACGAATTGCTCTTCGGCAAACTGGTTCACGGCGGTCGCGTGACGATAGACCTTGACGAGAACGAGAAGATCAGGCTCAGCTTCGACGAGGCTGCCAGGACGCCAACGCCGACAAGCGCACTCTAAGCTCTTCTAGCGCGACGGCCTTGCCGATCGCCCCAAAAGTTTTGTTCGAACACCGTCGTCTTCCTCTTGTCATGGACTTGCTTACGACCGACCTCTGCGACGCCCACGAAGACCAGGTGCGCGTCGTCGAACCGATGTTTAGCAGCTTTGGTGGCCGCGATGCATTTCATGGTCGCATCGCCACCTTGAAGCTTTTCGAAGACAATTCGCTGGTCAGGAAGACTCTCGAATGCCCTGCGCAAGGGCGCGTCCTGGTGATCGACGGTGGCGGGAGCCTGCGACGCGCGCTGGTCGGCGATCAACTTGCAGCGCTGGCGGTCAACAACGGTTGGACGGGGATCATCGTCTATGGTTGTATTCGCGATTCACGCGCCATCGGAAAAATGGACATTGGCGTGTTTGCGATCGATACACATCCGCTGAAAACCGTCAAAAAGAATGCCGGCGACATGGACATCCCGGTGAGCTTCGGCGGAGTAACCTTCAGCCCCGGCGAATGGGTGTATGCGGACCAAGACGGCGTAATTGTGAGCGCCACCCAACTGCACTAGCATATGTCTTATATAAGACATATGTACTGACAGCATAGAGTTTTCGGATGCCGGCATGTTGTGCCGTATAGCGGAATACGGTATCCAACATATTGTTTAATATGAATAACAAAATTCCGAAAGTCTTATATAAGACTGTTGCCGCAACGCGCAATCCTCTTTATACTGTGTCCATGGCGCTGCTTCTGTTGGCAACAGCCCCACCGACAACAACCCTTCTAGAGGATCGACTATGACTGATCGCAAAGCACAAGCGGCCGCCTTGGCCAAGGACTGGGCCGAAAACCCCCGGTGGAAGGGGATCAAGCGCGGCTACAGCGCCGAGGATATTGTCCGCCTCCGCGGATCCTTCCCGATCGAATACACCCTCGCCCGCCGCGGCGCCGAGAAGTTGTGGGATCTGGTCAACAACACGCCCTACGTCAACTGCCTCGGTGCGCTGACCGGCGGTCAGGCGATGCAGCAGGTCAAGGCCGGCATCAAGGCCATCTACCTTTCGGGCTGGCAGGTTGCCGCCGACAACAACTCCTACGCTTCGATGTACCCCGATCAATCCCTGTACCCGGTGGATTCGGTGCCCAAGGTCGTCGAGCGCATCAACAATACTTTCCGTCGCGCCGATGAAATCCAGCACTCCAAAGGCGTCAACGCGGGCGACAAAGGCTACATCGACTACCACGTGCCGGTCGTGGCCGATGCCGAGGCCGGTTTTGGCGGCGTGCTGAATGCCTTCGAACTGATGAAGGCCATGATCCGCGCCGGCGCCGGCGGCGTGCATTTCGAAGACCAGCTCGCCTCGGTGAAGAAGTGCGGCCATATGGGCGGCAAGGTTCTGGTGCCGTCGCAGGAAGCCGTGCAGAAGCTGATCGCCGCGCGCATGGCGGCCGACGTGCTGGGCGTGCCGACCATCATCCTCGCCCGCACCGACGCCGAAGCCGCCGACCTCGTCACTTCCGACGTTGATGACAACGACAAACCTTTCATCACCGGCGAGCGAACCTCCGAGGGCTTCTACAAGACGAAGAAGGGCCTCGGCCAAGCCATCAGCCGCGGACTGGCCTATGCGCCTTATGCCGACATGGTGTGGTGCGAAACCGGCACGCCGGATCTGGCGTTCGCCAAGGCCTTCGCCGAAGGCATCCGCGACAGATTCCCCGGCAAGCTGCTGGCCTACAACTGCTCGCCGTCCTTCAACTGGAAGAAGAACCTCGACGACGCGACGATCGCCAAGTTCCAGCGCGAACTCGGCGCCATGGGCTACAAGTACCAGTTCATCACGCTCGCCGGCATCCATAACATGTGGTTCCACATGTACGATCTGGCGCAGGACTATGTCGCCCGGGGCATGACCGCCTACGTCGAAAAGGTGCAGGAGCAGGAATTCGCGGCCCGCGACCGCGGCTATACCTTTGTCTCGCACCAGCAGGAAGTCGGTACTGGATATTTCGACGACGTCACGACGGTTATCCAGGGCGGTGCGTCGTCGGTCACCGCGTTGACCGGCTCGACGGAGGAAGAACAATTCCATTGATCCGTCGCCGAGCAACGCTCGCCGGCAAGCCGCGTCGGGAAACCGGGGCGGCTTTTTTGTCGCCCGAAGTTGCTGCCGGATCATTGGGCACGCCGCCTTGCTGAACTCCTTCCATCAATGACAGATCGCCCCGGCGGAAAAGGCTCCCAGATGCTGTGGTCGGCGCTCCAGATCATCCTCCTGGCCTACTTCGGTCTGCTGGCCTTGCTCTATTTCAAGCAGTCTTCGCTGGTCTTCCTGCCACAGGTCGAGCGCGAGTTTCGCGCCAGCCCGGCCGATATCGGGCTGTCTTTCACTCCGTTGGCCCTCGCCACGGCCGACGGCGAAACGCTCGATGGCTGGTTTGTGCCGGCCGGCACCGAACACAGGGCGCGCGGCCTGATCATCTTTTTCCATGGCAATGCCGGAAACATCGGGCACCGGCTCGACTATCTGCGCATGTTTCATTACATTGGATTCGCCACGCTGATGGTCGACTACCGTGGTTACGGTCGGAGCAGCGGTACGCCCTCGGAAGAAGGCACTTATCGGGATGCCGCCGCCATCTGGCAGCATGCCACGAGGGTACTTGGTATTGTTGCCGAGGACATCGTCCTGTTCGGCGAATCGCTGGGCGGCGGCGTGGCGGCGCAGTTGGCTGCGGAACATCGTCCCGGCGCGCTGGTGCTCGCCTCGACCTTCACCTCGGTCCCGGACATGGGCGCCGACCTGTATCCGCTGCTGCCGATCCGGCCGCTGGCCCGGATACGCTACGGCACGCTGTCGCGCCTGTCCCGCATCGCTTGCCCGGTCATGGTGATTCACAGCCGCAACGACGACATCATTCCATTCGCCCACGGCCGGCGGCTGTTCGAAGCCGCCCGCGCGCCGAAGCGTTTTCTGGAGATCGAAGGCGGCCACAACGAGGGCTTCGTCTTCGGCAACGAGGCCTGGATCCGGCACCTGGACGAGTTTCTGCGGCAAGCCTTGGCATCGCCGGACCATTGACGGAAACCCCAGTTGCCGCGCGGCTCACCTTGCCGAGCTGTCGCTCGCCCAATAGGCCGTGTCGCGCCAGGTCGCCTTCAACAAGTCAATGAACAGGCGGACCCGCAGCGGCAGATGCCGGCGTTGCGGGACGACGGCGTGGATGCCCACCGGCGGCGCCGCGAAATCATCCAACACCGTAAGCAGCCGCCGCGCCGCGATATCGGCGCCGACTTCCCACAGGGAGCGCCAAGCAAGTCCCTTGCCCGCCAGCGCCCAGTCGTGCAGGACCGCGCCGTCATTGCATTCGAAGCGTCCGCTGACCTTGATCACGCGCACTTCCCCTTCGACACGCAGCGTCCAGCCGCGCTGCTGACCCAGCGACAGACAGTTGTGCTCGCTCAAGGATGCCGGCGCCGACGGTACGCCGAATTTTGTGAGGTAATCCGGGCTGGCAACGATCACCCGCCGCATTTCACCGAGGCGAATGCTGATCAGGCTCGAATCCGCCAGATCGCCGATGCGGACAGCGCAGTCGACGTTCTCATCGACCAGATCGACGATACGATCGGAAAGATCGAGACGCACGGTGACTTCCGGATTGTCCTCCATGAAGCGCGTGACCAGTGGCGCTACGTGACGCCGTCCGAAACCCGCTGGGGCCGAGATCTTCAGGTGCCCGCCGGGCCGAATGCCGCCGAGGCTCACCGCAGCTTCCGCGTCCGCCAACTCGCGCAGGACGCGCTGGCAGTCCTCAAGAAATGCTGCGCCCTCGAATGTCAGCGAGATCCGCCGCGTGGTGCGCAACAGCAGCTTGACGCCAAGCCGCTCTTCCAGCGCATCCAGTCGGCGTCCGATGATCGCCGGCGTGACACCCTCGGCGCGGGCTGTGGCCGACATATTGCCGCGACTGGCAACGCCGACAAACGCCGAGATCTGCTTGAACTGATCCATTAGATACCCATAGTCAACAATCAATTGATTAAATCATAGCTTCTATATCCAATTGGGCAAGAATACAATTTCATTGTCCTCGCAGCCAAATCCCAAGGAGTCCCTCATGAATCTGCCCGCCGGCATCCATATCAAGCCCCCCGCGAACTCCCAAAGCACCGCCGAATATGCCAAGATCCTTTCGCCGGAAGCGCTGGAACTGGTCGCCAAATTGCACCGTGCCTTCGAGCCGCGCCGCCAGGAACTGCTCAAGGCGCGCGTCGCCCGCCAGGCCCGTATCGATGCCGGCGAGATGCCCGACTTCCTGCCCGAGACCAAGCATATTCGCGAAGGCGACTGGAAGGTCGCGCCGCTGCCCAAGGCACTCGAATGCCGCCGTGTCGAAATCACCGGCCCGGTCGAAGCCAAGATGGTCATCAATGCCTACAACTCCGGGGCGGACAGCTACATGACCGACTTCGAGGATTCGAACAGCCCGAAATGGGACAACCTGATTCAGGGCCAGGTGAACCTGTACAAGGCGATCCGCCGCGAACTTAGTTTCAAGAACGAAGCCGGCAAGGAATACAAGCTCGACGACAAGGTCGCCACGCTGCAGGTGCGTCCGCGCGGCTGGCATCTGGACGAAAAGCATGTGCTGATCGACGGCCAGCGCGTCTCCGGGGGCATTTTCGATTTCGCGTTGTTCCTGTTCCACAACGCGAAGGAACAGATTGCCCGCGGCGCCGGCCCCTTCTTCTATCTGCCGAAGATGGAAAGCCACCGCGACGCGCGCTTGTGGAACGACATCTTCTGCATGGCGCAGGATCACATCGGGCTGCCGCGTGGCACCATCAAGGCGACCGTGCTGATCGAAACGATTCTGGCCACCTTCGAACTTGAGGAAATCCTCTACGAACTGCGCGAGCACAGCGCCGGCCTCAACGCCGGCCGCTGGGACTACATCTTTTCCTGCATCAAGAAATTCAAGCGCAACAAGGAATTCTGCCTGGCCAATCGCGGCGCCATCACCATGGAAGTCCCCTTCATGCGCAGCTATGCGCTGTCCCTGGTCAAGGCCTGCCACAAGCGCGGGGCGCCGGCCATCGGCGGCATGAGCGCGCTGATCCCGATCAAGGGCGATCCGGAAGCCAACGACAAGGCCATGGCCGGCATCCGCCACGACAAGACGCGCGACGCCAACGACGGCTATGACGGCGGCTGGGTCGCCCACCCCGGCCTGGTGCCGATCGCCATGGAAGAGTTCGTCAAGGTCCTCGGCGACAAACCCAACCAGTGGCAGAAACAGCGCACCGACACCTACGGCCCGAAGGACTGGCTCAACTTCCAGCCCGAACAGCCGATCACCGAAGCCGGCGTGCGCAACAATATCAACGTTGGCATTCACTACCTCGGCTCCTGGCTGGCAGGAAACGGTTGCGTGCCGATTCACAACCTGATGGAAGACGCCGCCACCGCCGAAATCAGCCGTTCGCAGATCTGGCAATGGGTGGTGTCGCCCAAGGGCAAGCTCGATGACGGCCGCAAGGTTACGGCCGACCTGGTGCGCGCCATCATCCCTGAAGAACTGGCGAAGGTGAAGGCGGTCGTCACGGCCGCCGGGGAGGCCACCGCCACCTACGACCAGGCCGCGAAGATCTTCGAGGAAATGTCGCTCGCCGACAACTATCCGGAATTCCTCACGCTGCCGTTGTACGAGGCGATGGAGTAGTTCGCGGCGGCGTCGGCGCAAGTCGGCGCCGGCGCGGCACGGCGGCTGCAAGGACAACGCGGCGCGCGGGGCAACCCGGGCGCCGCTTTTTGCATCGGAGGACGGCCCATGCTGAATGCGGTCACGCTGCTGCTGGTATTCCAACTGGCCGGCGAAGCCATCGCGCGTTACCTGACGCTGCCGATACCCGGCCCGGTGATCGGCATGGCCCTGTTGTTCGCCACGCTGATCCAGCGCGGCGGACCCTCGATGGAGTTGCGCGAAACCGCGCGCAACCTGTTGCAGCATCTATCGCTGCTCTTTGTCCCCGCCGGTGTTGGCGTCATGCTCCACTGGCAGCGACTTGCCGATGAATGGCAGGCGCTACTGATTACGCTGGTCGCCAGCACCTTCATCACGATTGCGGTCACTGCCCTCGTCCTTCGTGCGCTGAGCCCTCGGGGCGCGGCACAGGCCGGCCCGGAACCGTGACCATGGGCCCGCGCCTCAACGACATCTGGGTCTATCTCGCCGCTTCGCCGCTGCTCGGCCTGACGCTGACGCTGCTGGCCTATCAGGTTGCCGTGCTGGTCAACCAGCGCTGCAATGACACCCCGCTGGCGAACCCGGTCCTGCTCGCCGTCGCCGCCCTGGTTCTGTTGCTGTGGGCGACCGGCACGCCGTATCGGATCTATTTCGACGGCGCCCAGTTCGTGCACTTCCTGCTGGGGCCGGCCACCGTGGCACTGGCGATACCGCTCCATGCCCAACTCGGGCGTCTGAAGCGGATGGCCGGGCCACTACTGGTCGCCCTGCTCGCCGGCTCGCTAAGCGCCGCGCTGTCGGCGGTGCTGATCGGCCACCTGCTCGGCGCGAGCGACACCACACTGCTCTCGATGGCCCCGAAATCGGTCACCACGCCGATCGCCATGGGCATCGCCGAACGAATCGGCGGCCTGCCCTCCCTGACGGCGGTGCTGGTCATCCTCACTGGCATCTTGGGCGCCACCGGCGCGCAGGGGCTTTTTGCCCTGCTCCGCATCCATGATCCTGCCGTGCGCGGCTTCGCCCTAGGAACGGCTTCGCATGGCATCGGCACGGCGCGCGCATTCCAGAGCGGCGAAGAGGCCGGCGCCTTTTCGGCTCTGGCCATGGGCCTGAATGGCTTGTTGAGCGCAGCGTTGCTGCCCGGGTTCATGCCACCGCTGATCCGCTTGCTCGCGTGACTCGACGCAGGGTCTGGCGTAGCCAGGCCCTGGCCTCGTGTTGCTCGTATCCAACGATACTACCGCATCGCCCCTCTCCGGCGAACCCGAGTTGACATATTAGTGAATTCAAAAGCAGCTTCATCAATGGGGCAATCATATTTTTTTCTTCTAGGCGGTGCCAAGCCTGCAATAATCCCCTCCGCACAATAGTGACGTTATCAAAAAGTTGCATTGGGGGAGATCGGTGAGGCACCGGCAAGAGCGGGTGGGCGCTGGGTGTCTTTGACCATTTCCATTGACTCAAAATCAAACGTCGTGCCGCGCGCGGTTGACGAATAATTTGGATTTGAACAATGGCGGACGAAAACGGGGATCCCAAAGGCCGGAGCGGACTTGTCAAGTTCCTTCAACGGCCGCCAAAATGCTCGATCCTGCGCATGATCATCATCGGTGTGCTGGGCGGAATCGTCATCTGGGGCGGACTCAACACCGGGATGGAATGGACCAACCGCACCGACTTCTGCCTGTCCTGTCATGAGATGGGCACTCTCGCGGAAGAGTTGAAGAAGACCGTCCATTACAAGAACCGCACCGGCACCACTGCCTCCTGCGCGGACTGCCACGTTGCGAGCAGCAAACATCCCCTGGATTACGGACGAAAGCTGACCATCAAGGTGCTCGCCGCGCGCGATGTCATCGGCCACCTGAGGGGCACGATCGACACGCCTGAGAAATTCGAGGCCCATCGTCTGGAGATGGCCGAGCGCGTCTGGGAAAAAATGAAGGCGGCCGATTCCAAGGAGTGCCGCAACTGCCACGACTTCAAGACCATGGACCCGGCGAAGCAGAAGGACCGGTCGGTGACCAAGCACGAAGGTGCCATCGAAGATGGCAAGACCTGCATCGACTGCCACAAGGGCATCGCGCACAAGCCTGTGCATCTGAAACAGGACCAGACGCAAGTGCCGCAACCGGCCGCGCCGGCAACACCCCCCGTTCCCGCCAAGGTCGAGGAAGAGCCTGCCGCGCCGACGGCACCCCCTGTTCCCGCCAAGGTCGGGGAAAAACCTGCCGCGCCGACGGCACCCCCTGTTCCCGCCAAGGTTGCGGAAAAACCTGCCTCGCCAGCAGCCGCCGCTGCCCCAGCCATTGCCGCCGCAACCACCGCGATGACTGGTGCCATGAATGCCGCCGCCACGGTTGCGGCAACGGCTGTTACCACGGTTGGCACGGTTGGCACGCAAGCCAAACCGGCGAAAGCGGAAGCGGCGACTGGCGGCGTCACGGCGGTGGACTGGAGCAAGGTGCCGAGCCGTCAGATCAAGGTCTTCTATCCCGGACAGGCGGGGCTGGAATGGATCATGAACAAGGCCGACCACTCCTCCGCCACCGACATCGTCGAGAAGAAGCGGGCCTGCGCCAAGTGTCATGAAGGCGACGCAAACGAGGTTGGCACGGCCATCGTGACGGGCAAGCCGGTCGGCGCTTCCAAGACCGTGATGGAGCCGAACCCGCCCGCGGGCAAGGTAGGATTCATCCCCGTCACGTTCCAGGCAACCCATGACGACAGCAAGATCTATTTCCGCTTCGAATGGGTACCACCGAAGAATGGCGACAAGAAGCTGGACCCGAAGAACGAAGTCAAGCTGACTGTTATGTTCGACGGCGGCGGCACGGTCGATGGCAGCGAGCTCAACGGCTGCTGGGCCACCTGCCACACCGACCTGCGCACCATGAAGGACGCCAAGGAAGACAAGAAGACCAAGTACATTATCGGCGCCGATCTGGCCTCGGGCAAGTTCATGGACCTGATCCAGTTCCGCAGTGGCAAGGGCCAAACTCCGGTCGATGGCTGGGTCGACAGCGAGCGCCACATGGATGGCGGCAAGAGCGGGCTCAAGGCCGAGGGCAGGAAGGAAGGCAACAAGTGGGTGGTGATTTTCGAGCGCAACCTGGCTGGAAACGGCAAGGGGGACCATGCCATCACCGCCGACAAGGTGTACAACTTCGGTTTCGCGCTTCATGAGGACTTCACTAACGCCCGCTTCCACTATGTTTCGCTGGGCTACCAATTCGGCCTCGACAAGCCCAATCCGGGCGTGAAGAACTATATCGATGTACAGAAGCAGTAAAGCCGTATCACGAGCGGTACTCTCACCACAATGAAGGAGGAGGCAATAATGACGACGAAGTGGAAAGGATGGGCGCTGGCCACTGGCGCTCTGGCGTTATCGGCAACGGCCGTGGCCGCGCCGCCCAGCCCCGAAATGATCTCGTTCGCCTGCGCTGGTTGCCACGGCACCAATGGGGGTAGCGCGGGCCTGACGATGCCCAGCCTGGCCAGCCAGTCTAAGCCGGCAATCGTCGATGCGATGAAGAAATTCAAGAGCGGCGAGCGCCCTTCCACCCTGATGGGTCGCCTGGCGAAGGGCTACACCGATGCGGATTTCGATGCAATGGCGACGTTCTTCTCGAAGCAGAAATTCCACCCGACCAGTCAGGCCGTCGATGCGGCCAAGGTCAAGAAAGGCGAAGCTCTGCAGGAAGCCAACTGCTCGCGTTGCCATCTTGAGGAGGGTAGGGAAGGCAAGGACGATACGCCGACGATGGCCAGCCAATGGCTCCCATATCTGCAGATGCAGATGGACTTGTACCAGTCCGGCGCGCGTAAGATGCCGGAGAAGATGGCCGAAAAGGTAAAGCCGCTGTCCAAGGAAGACCTGGACGCGCTGCTCCACTTCTACGCCAGCGTGAAATAAGGGAGAACATGACATGAAACTGGATCGCAGAAGTTTCCTGAAGCTGGTGGGCGCGGGAGCCGGCGCAGCCGGAGCCGCAGGCCTGCCGATGGTCGGCCGCGCCGCGGAACTCATGCCCAAGAGCGGACGGCGCGTGGTGGTGGTCGGCGGCGGCTACGGCGGCGCTATCGCCGCCAAGTACGTGCGCATGCTCGACAAGTCGATCGAGGTCGTGATGATCGAGCGGAACAAGCAGTTCGTTTCCTGCCCGTTCAGCAATTTCTACATCTCCGGCCTCACCAACGACATGAACTCCCTGACCATCGGCTACGACAAGCTGACGGCGAATCACGGCGTCAAGATGGTCTACGCGGAAGTGACGGACATCGATCCAGCGGCCAAGAAGGTCGTCACCAGCCAGGGCACCCTCGATTACGACCGCCTGATCGTGTCGCCCGGCATCGATTTCCGCACCGAGGAAATCGAAGGCTACAACGCCAAGACCGCCGAAATCTTCCCGCACGCCTGGAAGGCCGGCGCGCAATCGACCCTGCTGCGCAACCAGCTCCAGTCGATGAAGGATGGCGGCACCGTCATCATCAGCATGCCGCTGACGCCCTATCGTTGCCCGCCAGGGCCGTACGAGCGTTCCTGCCTGATCGCCCATTACCTAAAGACGCACAAGCCAAAGTCCAAGCTGATCCTGCTCGATGCCAATCCCGACGTCGTCTCCAAGAAACCGTTGTTCGTCAAGGCCTGGAGCACCTACTACAAGGACAACTTCCAGTACATCGGCGCCAAAAAGGTCACCAAGGCCGACACGGGTGCCATGCTGGTCAGCATCGAAGGCATCGAGGACTTCAAGGGCGACGTGATCAACCTGATCCCTGCCCAGCGCGCCGGCGACATTGCCGTCAAGGCCGGTTTGGTCGGTGACGACAAGAAGTGGTGTCCGGTCGACGCGATCTCGTTTGAATCGACCAAGCATAAGGGCGTCCATGTCATTGGCGATGCGGCGGCGCTGCCCTCCGACGGGCCTCCGATGCCGAAGTCCGGCTACTCGGCCAACTCCCAGGCCAAGGTCTGCGCCCTGAATGTGGTGAATCTGCTGAACGGCAAGGAGACGGTCGAGTTCTCCGGCATCAACGTCTGCTACAGTGCCATCAGCGACCACGAATCGGTCAGCATCGCGCAGGTGTTCAAGCTGGAAGGCGGCAAGATCAAGTCCAGCGCGACGGCAATTTCGCCGGCTGACTTGTCACTTGGCAAGGCTGAGCACATATTCGGCGAAAGCTGGCTCAGGAACATCCTGACGGAAATGTCGACCTGAGGGTGAAACCGCCCAAAAATGGCCCCGCCACGGCGGGGCTTTTTTTCGCGCACCTTGGCTTTTCTATTGCAAGCCGCCAATGAACACAGCCACGGCGCGGGTTCCCACTTCGGAAAGTCTGGCGGCGACAGTATGCATGACGGCATTGTCATTGATTCGTGCACGTTTGCTGACCTCCTTCAACTGAACTTCAAGGTAGGCCGGATGCTGTCCAGCCAGTCGGAAAGCAGCTGCTGTGTTCCATGTCCATTGGCGCCGTGACAAGAGGCGCATGCAGGGACGCCGGAGTAGGAGGTGCCGCGCTGAAAGATAAACTTGCCGACCGCCGCCAGATCGTCGTCCCCGGGCTGACGCGAAGCGGCCTTCCGACTCTAAGTGAAAGCGGCGAGTCCTGCGATATCTTCGTCCTGCAAGCCCTTGACCATATCGGTCAGGGTCTCGCTCTTGCGGCGGCTATCGCGAAAGTCCCGCAGTTGCTTTTGCAGGTGGTCCGGATGTTGCGCGGGCAGGCGCGGATAGACGGCACTCGCGCTCTCTCCCTCGGCGCCGTGGCACAACGCACAGCGCGAGGCGACGATTTCCGCGACACGCTGCGATACGGCGGGCGAAGGCGTCGCGGCCGCTTGCGTCGATACGATGAAGGGGAGCGTCGTCAGCGGCGCAATGACAAATAGTTCATGCGCTTCAGTCCCCGTTCAAAAGTAGTCTAGCCGGCGACGCCGGTGCTGCCAAAACCGCCGGCCCCGCGTTCGCTGGCGAGAAACTCGTCGACCAGATTGAACGCCACCTGCACCACCGGCACCACAACCAACTGCGCCAGCCGATCCAGGGGGTTCAACGTGAAGACGTCATGGCCGCGATTCCAGGTGGAAACAAGGATCTCGCCCTGATAGTCCGAATCGATCAGTCCGACCAGATTGCCCAGCACGATGCCGTGCTTGTGACCAAGACCCGAGCGCGGCAGGATCATCGCCGCCAGGCTTGGCTCGCAAAGATGAATTGCAATGCCGGTCGGAATCAGGACAGTCTCGCCCGGATGGAGCCGCAAAGCCATCTCGATGCAGGCGCGCAAATCGATCCCGGCGGAACCCGGCGTGGCGTATTGCGGCGCATAGCGGTCGTCCTTCAGCCGGGCATCGAGAATCTTGACGTCAATGCTGACCATGCCGCGCCTCCAACAGGGCAGCGATGTGCACGACAATGCGGCGCGCCACTTCGAGTTTGTCAGCCGGTGGCAGCACATGCGCGCCGGCCGCATCGAACAGTGTCACTGCGTTGGTGTCGCCGCCCAGTCCATCCTGCACCAGATTGCCGACCACCAGCGCAAGATTTTTTGCTACACGCTTGCCTTCCGCATAGACGGCCAGATCCTGGCTCTCGGCGGCGAAGCCCACGCAAAACGGGCCATTGGGGAGCGCCGCAACTTCGCCAAGGATGTCCGGGTTGGCGTCGAGTTCGACGGTGAGGCTGCCTGTGCCTTTCTTGATCTTGTGCGCAGCGACTTGCCGCGGCCGGTAATCGGCCACGGCGGCCACGCCGATGAAAACCTGCTGTCCGGGCAATGCCTGCATGACCGCCTCGCGCATTTGCAGCGCGCTCTGCACATTTACGCGCCGCACTCCGCGCGGCGTGGCGAGTGACACCGGACCGGCGACCAGGGTCACTTCCGCCCCTGCCTCGGCGCAGGCGCGCGCCAGGGAAAACCCCATCTTGCCGGAACTGGAGTTGGTCAGTCCACGGACCGGATCGAGCGCTTCGAAGGTCGGCCCGGCGGTCAGCAGGACTTTCGTTCCGGCCAGGGGCTTGGCTTGCAGCGATGCGCAAAGTTCGTCAAACAGCTCCTCCGCTTCGAGCATGCGTCCGGCGCCGACTTCGCCGCAGGCCTGCTCGCCGTGCACCGGCCCGAGTAGGCTAACACCATCAGCCCGCAGCAGATCCACATTGCGTTGCGTTGCCGGGTTTTCCCACATCTGCAGATTCATCGCCGGAGCCACCAGCAACGGGCAAGCGCGCGCCAGGCTAAGCGTCGACAGCAGATCGTCGGCAAAGCCGTGTGCCAGCTTGGCGAGAAAATCCGCGGTCGCCGGAGCCACCAGCAGCGCCGCAGCACCCCGCGTAAGCTCGATGTGCGCCATGCCGTTATCCATGCGCTCGTCCCACAGCGCCTGCCAGACGCGGCGGCCGGTGAGCGCCTGGAACGTGGCCACGCCGACAAACTGCGCCCCCGCCGTGGTCAGGACGACGTCGACCAGCGCGCCGTCCTTGACCAGCAAGCGCACCAGCTCCGCGGCCTTGTAGGCCGCCACGCCGCCGGTCACGCCCAGCACGATGCGTTTGCCCTGAAATCCGTTCATGACATTACAATCCCGCCGACAGACAATCAACAGGGATTCTAAACCATGGCCATACGCGACTGGCCCGCTGCCGAACGACCGCGCGAGCGACTGATTCAGCACGGCCCGGCGGCGCTGTCGGACGCCGAACTGCTGGCGATCTTTCTGCGCGTCGGAAGCCGCGGCAAGACTGCCGTCGATTTGGCCCGCGAACTGCTCGCCGGCTTCGATGGCGACCTGGCCCGACTTGCCGGCACCGGGGCGAAGGAGCTTGCCAGCCTGCCCGGGATCGGCCCGGCGAAAGCCGCGCAGCTTGCCGCCATCCTGGAACTGGCCCGTCGCGCCCTGACCGGATCACTGAAGCTGACGGATGCCCTTGCCTCGCCCAAGGCGGTGCGCGACTGGTTGCGCCTGTCGCTCGGCACCCGGCCGCACGAGGTCTTCCTCGCGCTTTGGCTGGACGCCCAGAACCGCTTGATCGCCGCCGAAGAGCTGTTTCGCGGCACGCTGACGCAGACCAGCGTATATCCGCGCGAAGTCGCCAAGAGCGCGCTGCGGCACAACGCCGGCGCGGTGATCCTGGCCCACAACCACCCGTCCGGCCTGGCGGAGCCATCGCGCGCCGACGAAGCGCTGACCGCCTCGTTGAAGCAGGCCCTGGCGCTGATAGACGTAAAGCTGCTGGATCATTTCATTGTTACCGGGAGTGCCGAGCCTCTTTCCCTCGCGGAACGCGGTTTGATCTAAGCGCCTATTTCAGCAGGAATCATGCCCCGCGTTGAGACCAGGGTCGGATGGATGCAAGGCGCAGCGCGGCCAATGGTGGTTCCATTGGCAGGCGCTGCAACGCCGCAGACGCCGAGCCTGGTCTCAACCCGAAGGGCCGCCGGGCGTTGGGCGCGCTGCCACGTTGTCGGTCGCTTACATGGATCCACCGTGCCGCGCTCCCTCCGCCTCGCATCGCATCCCAACGCCCGACGGCGCGGGCTACGATTCCTACTGAAATAGGCTCTAACTTCTGCGAAAAAAGGATTGGGTCTTCTGGCGATTGTTTGGTAGACTGGCGCGCTTTGCGAAATAAGCGTCGTTCAGGAGCATTTCATGTCTCGCGTTTGTCAAGTGACGGGCAAAGCCCCGATGGTCGGGAACAACGTATCCCACGCCAACAATAAGACCAAGCGTCGTTTTCTGCCTAACCTGCAAAACCGCCGCTTCTGGATCGAAACCGAAAACCGTTGGGTCAGCCTGCGCGTTTCCAATGCCGGCCTGCGTACCATCGACAAGAAGGGCATTGACGTTGTCCTCGCCGAGCTGCGTGAGCGCGGCGAGCGCGTTTAACCGGAGAAAGCACCATGGCCAAGGGCGGACGCGAAAAGATCAAGCTTGAATCTACGGCTGGAACGGGACACTTCTACACGACGACGAAGAACAAGAAGACCACCCCCGCCAAGCTGGAGTTCTTGAAGTATGACCCGAAGGCGCGCAAGCACGTCGCCTACAAGGAAGTGAAACTCAAGTAGATCAATGCAAACCCAACAAAAAACCCGCCGACGGCGGGTTTTTTGTTGGGTTTGCGGTTTTCAGACGGCATAACAGCGCAGGCGCCGCGAAAACTCCTCCAGTTGATGGATGCCGCTTTGCTCGGCGCGCGCGACCCAGTCCTGCAACTGCTTCACCAACTGTTCGTGCGAGGCAGCCGAACGGGCCCATAGCGCCTCCAGCTCGGTGCGCATGGCATACGCCTTGGCCAACGGCTCGCTCCTGTCGAGAAGGGCGCTCAGGCGCTCCTTCTGCGGCTCGGGCAGCGCCGCGCCATCTTCGCCCAGGAGGCGCTTCATCAGGCGACCGTCGCGGGCATTGATCCGATGTTGATCAAATTCCTCTGCGGCGAGCTGGCGCATCGACTTCAGGTATTTGGCCAGGACGTCATAGCGATGCGTGACGACCGCTTGCAACATGTCCAGATCGATGGCGGGTCGAATTTCACCGAGCCGGGGTGTCGGGGCGACCTTCTTCACTCGCGCCATACCCAATGTCTCCATCAAACGGATGTATAGCCAGCCTATGTCGAATTCGTACCACTTGTTCGACAGCTTGGCCGACGTCGCAAACGCGTGGTGGTTATTGTGCAATTCCTCGCCGCCGATCAGGATCCCCAACGGAAAGAAGTTGGTCGAGGCGTCGGCGCAGGCGAAATTCCGGTACCCCCAGAAGTGGCCAATGCCATTCACCACGCCGGCGGCCCAGAACGGGATCCACACCATCTGCACGCCCCAGATCAGCGCTCCGGGCCAAATCCCGAACAGGCCGACATCGATTGCCAGCATCAAAACGATGCCTATCTTGTGCCAAGGGGCATAGACATTGCGTTCCAACCAGTCGTCGGGCGTGCCGTGGCCGTAGCGCTCCATGGTATCCGCGTTGCGCGACTCCTTCACGTAGAGGAACACCCCGGCCCATAAAACGCGGTTGAGACCCAGCACCTGCGGACTGTGCGGATCGTCTGCCGTCTCGCACTTGGCGTGGTGCTTGCGGTGAATCGCCGCCCACTCCTTGGTGATCATGCCGGTGGTCAGCCACAACCAGAACCGGAAAAAATGGCTGGCGATCGGCCCCAACTCCAGCGCGCGATGCGCCTGATGCCGATGCAGGAAGATCGTGACTCCGGCAATCGTGACATGGGTCAGCGCAAGAGTGATGAGCAGATAACCCCACCAGGGAAGATCAATGATTCCGGAGTACATAGACAAACAATCGCCTTTCAGGGTCAGGTGAACGAAGCCGCTTGGCAGAGTTTAAGTCAATTCCGGTTCCTGCCGCGCCCCGGCGCCGCATCGGCAAGACAAAAATCTATCTTGTTGGCTTCCATATCGACCCGCGTCAGTTGCACCTGCACCCGGTCCGCAAGGCGAAAGCGCCGGCCGCTACGCTCGCCGACCATCGCATGCGCTCGCTCATCGAAATGGAAATAGTCCTGGCCGAGATCCGAAACATGGACCAGTCCCTCGACAAACACACCATCGAGCGCTACAAAGATGCCGAAAGGCACTACCGAGGAAATGCTGCCCTCGAAGAGTTCGCCGACGCGGTCCTTCATGTAGAAGCACTTGAGCCACGCCTCGACATCGCGCGTGGCCTCGTCGGCCCGACGCTCCGTCATCGAGCAGTGCAGGCCGATTTCCTCCCAGTTGCCGGGCTCATAGCGCTTTGCAGACAACGCGGACTTGATGGCCCGATGTACCAGCAAGTCCGGATAGCGGCGGATCGGCGAGGTGAAGTGCGTATAGCTCTCGTAAGCCAGGCCGAAGTGGCCCACGTTGTCCGGGCTGTAGATGGCCTGGCGCAGGGAGCGCAGCATCACGGTTTGCAGCAATTGCCGGTCCGGCCGTTGACCGATCATGTCGAGCAACCGGGCATAGTCCTGAGCCTTGGGCGCGTCGCCGCCGCCAAGCTGAAAGCCGAAGGTGCCGAGAAAATCGCGCAGCTTGACCAGACGCTCGGGGGTCGGCCCCTCGTGCACGCGGTACAGGCAGGGGTGCTCGCGTTCGCGCAGGAATTCCGAGGCGCATACATTGGCCGCCAGCATGCACTCCTCGATCAGACGGTGCGCATCGTTGCGTTCATAGGAATCGATACGCTCAATCTTGCCCTGATCATCGAAGATCATCAGGGTTTCGACGGTTTCAAAATCAATCGCGCCGCGCTTTGCGCGCTCCCGCGCAAGCTGCCGATAGAGCAGGTCGAGGGCCTCCAGGTGAGGCAGCACCGACGCCAGACGCGCGCGGGCGTCCGCATCCTTGTCGTACAGGGCCGCGGCAACCTCACCATAGGTCAGCCGCGCGTGCGAGAACATCACCGCCGGATAGAAACGATAGCGACGGATCACCCCCGCGGCGTCGATCTCCATGTCGCACACCATGCACAGTCGCTCCACCTGCGGGTTCAGCGAACACAATCCATTGGAAAGTTTTTCGGGCAGCATGGGGATTACGCGCCGCGGGAAATAGACCGACGTACCGCGCGCATAAGCGTCGTCATCGAGCCCGCCACCCGCCGTCACGTAATGCGAAACGTCGGCAATCGCCACCACGAGGCGAAAGCCGCCCTGGCCGCCAATATCCAGGCGCTCGCAATACACCGCGTCATCGAAGTCCCTCGCCGTCTCGCCATCGATGGTCACCAACGGCAGAGCGGTCAAATCTGTGCGTCCCTTCCAGTCCGATTTGCGCACGGTGTCGGGCAGCTTTCGTGTTTCGGCCAGCGCCGCTTTGGAGAACTCGTAGGGCAGTTCGTGCTTGCGCAGCGCAATTTCGATCTCCATACCGGGATCGGCGTAGTTGCCGAGGACTTCCACCAGTCGGCCGATGGGCTGCGAATGCTTGCTGGGCTGTTCGATCAGCTCGATCATCACTACTTGTCCGGCCTGCGCCTTGAGCGCCCGTTTGGCTCCCTTCTCGGCAGGGGCCAGCAGGATGTCCTGGCTGATGCGCTTGTTTTCCGCGGCAACGAAGCGCACACCGTGTTCCTCGATCACGCGCCCGACCACGAAACGGTTGGCGCGTTCGGTGACTTCGACGATCTTGCCCTCTGGGCGCCCCTTGCGATCGACGCCGATAACGCGGGCGATGGCCTTGTCGCCATGAAGCACCTTGTCCATTTCCTTGGCGGACAGGAACAGATCGGCGCCACCTTGCTCCGGAGTCATAAAGCCGAAACCGTCCGGATGGCCGACAATGCGGCCGCGCACCAGATCGGCTTTGTCCGGGATCAGCCAGTCGCCGCGACGGTTCTGCAGTAGCTGCGCTTCGCGCGCCATGGCTCCCAGCCGCCGCTGGAACGGCTCGATCTCCGCCGGCTGGATCTCGAGCAGTTCGACCAGACGCCCGAACTCCTGCGGCGCGCCTTGCGCCGCCAGTGTTTGCAGGATGTATTCGCGGCTTGGCAGCGGATGCTCGTATTGCGCCTGTTCGCGCTCGAATTGGGGATCGGCGCGACGGATTCTTGACGGCTTGCGGGTGCTATGCGGCTGGTTTGACAATCTGGTCTTTTCCTTTAGAATTCGCGCCTCGTTTCGCGCCTGCCCAGGTGGCGGAATTGGTAGACGCACTAGTTTCAGGTACTAGCGCTGCGAGGCGTGGGGGTTCGAGTCCCTTCCTGGGCACCAAGCAAGTCCTGCGACAACGAAATTGCAAATGGCGATTGGGAATTCCTTCGTCGGCAGGCCCCACCTACTCGAAGGGGTGCCTCAAGACGATGGTCTCTTCACGATCCGGACCGGTGGATATCATGTCGACCGGCACATCGCACAGTTGTTCCATGCGCTTGATGTAGGCACGCGCCTCGACGGGAAGGCCGTCCAGCGTCTTGACCCCGACGGTGCTTCCGGTCCAACCGCCAAGGGACTCGTAGATCGGTTCGCAACTGGCGAGATCATCGGCCCCCACCGGCAGGATGTCCGAAACCGCGCCGTTGATGCGATAGCCGGTGCAGATCTTGAGTTCCTCGACACCGTCCAGCACATCCAGCTTGGTGATGCAAAGCCCCGAGACCCCGTTGATCTGGATTGCGCGCTTCAGCGCCGCGGCATCGAACCAACCGCAACGGCGGGCACGCCCCGTGGTGGCACCGAATTCCTGTCCCTTGGTGGCCATGTGCTTGCCCACCGGATCCTGCTTGTCCACAGCGTCGTACAGTTCGGTGGGGAAGGGGCCGCCGCCCACCCGCGTGGTGTAGGCCTTGGTGATGCCTAAAACATAGTGCAGCATGCCGGGCCCGACTCCCGCGCCAGCCGCCGCCGCGCCGGCCACGCAGTTGGACGATGTGACGAAGGGATAGGTGCCGTGGTCGATGTCAAGCAAGGTGCCTTGGGCCCCCTCGAACAACAAGTTGGCACCCGACCGGTGCGCTTCGTAAAGCGCGCGCGGCACATCGGCGATCAATCTGGTCAGGCGCGGCGCGATCGCCATGGCGCCATCGTAGATCTCCTGGAAATCTACGGCGTGGGCGCCGTAATAGCTCTTCAGCACGAAATTGTGGTACTCGAGAATCTCGCCCAGGCGTTCGGCGAAACGTTTGGGCTTGGTCAAATCCTGCAGGCGCAAACCACGCCGCGCGACCTTGTCTTCGTATGCCGGACCGATCCCGCGCCCGGTGGTGCCAATCTTGTTGCGGCCCAGCGCGATTTCGCGGGCGGCGTCGACAGCCTGATGGTAGGGCAGGATCAGCGGGCAGGCCTCGGATATCTTGAGCCGCGCCTCGGCATCGATGCCGGCCGCCGTTAGCTCGTCCAGTTCCTTGATCAGCGCCGCAGGGGACAGCACGACGCCGTTGCCGATGTAACAGGTGACGCCCGCGCGCAGAATGCCGGAGGGGACCAAATGCAGGACCGTCTTCCTGCCGCCGATGACCAGGGTATGCCCGGCATTGTGGCCGCCCTGAAAACGTACGACGCCCTGTGCATGATCTGTCAGCCAGTCGACGATCTTGCCCTTGCCCTCGTCGCCCCACTGGGTACCGACAACCACAACGTTTTTTGCCATCTCAATCTTCCTTCAGGGACTCGACATTCCACTCGGCGCCACGACGGACAAGGATCCGGTCACAGCCGGATTCGCGCCAGGCGCCGTCGTGCCCCGGCAAGGCCATCACGACGCGCTCGCCGCGCGCGCGCAGCCGCACCGCCTCGGCGTGCGAAGCGTCATCTTCGGGCCAGGGCGCAAGAATCGCACCGCGCGCCTCGCCATTGGGAGACAGGCGCGCCAGCTCGCGCAAGTCCAGGGAAAAACCGGTGGCCGCCCGGGCGCGCCCGTAGGCCCGGCCAAAATCGTCGTAGCGACCGCCCAGCGCAACCGCCCCCGGACTGTCGGCGCAATACGCGGCAAAGGCAACGCCGCTGTGATAGTGATAGCCGCGCAGATCGGCCAGATCGAAGCTCACCGGCAGGTCGGCGAGGGCATCGGCGAGGCGTCGCAAATCGGACAGCGCCGCGTCGATCTCCGGCAGCGCAGGCAGCACCGTCGCGGCGCGCTCCAGCACCCGCCGGTCGCCGTAGAGCTCCGGCAGCGCCAGCAGTGCCGAGCGATAAGGATCGGCAAGACCCCCCGTCATTTCGCGTACGCTCGGTACGTCCTTGCCTTGCAGCGCGCCGAACAGCTCCTCTTCCACTTCCGCCGCCAAGCCGGCCCGCCGCGCAATGGCACGAAACACCCCGACGTGACCCAGATCGAAGCGCGATGCAGCAATATTGCAGAGGCCCAGGGCGGCAGCCAGCAAACGAATCACCTCGATGTCGGCTTCCAGACCGCCATGACCGTAGAGTTCGGCGCCAATCTGCAGAGGTTCGCGCGTGGCGTTGAATCCGGCCGGAAGCGTATGCAGCGCGCTGCCGCAATAGCACAGCCGCGCGACTCCCTTGCGGTTGAGCAGGTGGGCATCGATGCGCGCCACCTGCGGCGTGATGTCCGCGCGTACGCCCATGCTGCGCCCGGAAAGTTGATCGACCAGTTTGAAGGTGCGCAGGTCCAGATCGTGACCGCTGCCGGTAAGCAGCGATTCGACGTATTCCAGCAGCGGCGGGATGACGAACTCATAGCCATGACGCGAAAATTCGTCGAGCAAACAGCGCCGCAGCGCTTCGATGCGCACCGCGTCGCGCGGCAGCACGTCTTCAATCGCTTCAGGCAACAGCCAGCGCCGGGAGGTCATGACGCTTAGAGCCTATTTCTGCAGGAATCGTACCCCGCGCCGTCGGGCGTTGGGATGCGAGGCGAGGCGGAGGAAGCGCGGCATGATTCCTACTGGAATGGGCTCTTAGTGAAACACGGTAAGCAGGACGACACCCACCATCATTGAAGAAAGCCCGATGAAGCGGATCTGCCCGTCCGTCAGCTCAGTGACGCGGCGAAAGGTTTCCCGCCACACGCGCGGCGCGAGAAACGGCAGGATGCCCTCGATCACCAGCATCAGGGCGAACGCCAGCAGCAGGATATTGACCATGGCAAACCGGTAGCGACCCGCTCTACTTTCCCCTGCCGCTGTTCTTCAGATACTTGAAGAACTCGGAATTGGGCTCGATGACCAGCAGGTCGCTCTTGTTCCGGAAACTGCCGCGATACGCTTCGAGGCTGCGATAGAAGGAATAGAACTCCGGATTCTCGCCAAAGGCGCGGGCATAGATCCCGGCGGCCTTGGCATCGCCTTCGCCCTTGACTTTCTGGGCGTCGCGATAGGCCTCCGCCAGGATAACCTCGCGCTGGCGGTCGGCATCGGCCCTGATCTTTTCGGCTTCGGCAGCGCCCTCGGCGCGCAATTCGCTGGCCACGCGCTTGCGTTCGGTCTCCATGCGTCGATAGACCGACTCGGATACCTCCGGCGGCAGATCGACGCGCTTGAGCCGGACATCGACAATTTCGACGCCGATCGTGCGCATGTCGGTGTCGGCTTTCTTCTGCACCGAAACCATGATGTCGTCGCGAGCGCCCGAAACCACGTCGTGTACGGTGCGCCGGCCGAATTCCTCGCGCAGCCCCGAATTGACGGTTTGCGACAAGCGCGTCCTGGCCAGCGTCTCGTCGCCCCCAACCGAACGGTAGTACTGACCGACATCGTGAATGCGCCACTTGACGAAGGCATCGACCAGAACCGGTTTCTTCTCGGCGGTGAGAAAGCGCTCCGGTTCCGGCGTATCCATGGTCAGGATGCGCTTGTCGAAGATTCGTACATTCTGGATCAGCGGCCACTTGAAGGCCAGGCCGGGTTCGGCAATGACCTCCTTGAT
>WBZP01000736.1_pt1 | contig 42849 bp, 40 predicted proteins | sample 5204301 | NCBI WGS metagenome assembly WBZP01 (sample SAMN12412401, study PRJNA552823) | activated sludge metagenome | isolation source: activated sludge from nitrification reactor of wastewater treatment plant... | place: USA: Pennsylvania | collected 2017
TGCACCGTGGCGTAGGCGAGGTCGATCCGCTGTGCCAGATCGGTGAGGCTGAGCTCGTCGCCGGTGAGCAACAGTTCGGCCAGTAGGCGCGCCTGGCCGTCTGATCGGAAGATCGGAGCGAGGAGCGGCGCCTCTGTTCGCATATAATGGATGTTATTATCCGTTGAAGCGATAGTCAATGGCAGGCGTCGCGATGCCTCCTGGAGCGTCAGAGGGCGTCGGACACCGTGGCCCCCTCGGGTGAGAGCGATCGGCACCCGGGCGTCGAAACCTCTCACCCGACGCGATGGAGACCCTGAACGGCGTCGAAACCTCTCCTCCGACGTCGCGGGCGACGTCATACGGACTCACACCACGGAAACCAGCAGGGCCCTGACCGTGTTTGCGCTGGTCAGAGCCATCAAGCCGATTGGTCGGGGTGACAGGATTTGAACCTGCGGCCTCTTCGTCCCGAACGAAGCGCGCTACCAAGCTGCGCCACACCCCGGTGCTGGTCGGCCGCCCGAAGACGGCTGGCACCGAGGGGACACGATACCGGAGCAGCCGGGCCAACTCCCAATCGCTTGCCGACCGTCTCACCGAGGCCTCAGCAGCCCCCACCACGACCGACCCGAAAGACCCTGCGGCCTTCCCAGGCCCCTTGTCGACCACGCACGCCCTGGCTAGCGTCCAGCGGGTGACCGAACCTGCGCTGGTCGTCCGCAATGCCACCCTCCGGGGCCGCCCCGGCACCTGGACGATCGTCCTCGACCAGGACGCGATCCGCGCCGTCGAGCGGCAACAAGCGACCACACCGGTTCCCGCCCACGAAGCCCCCGCCGAGCTCGACGCCGAGGGCAACCTCGTCACCATCCCCTTCGTCGATGCCCACCTGCACCTCTGCAAGGTCCACACCCTCGACGCGGCCGGCGACAACCCTCTGGCCGAGTACACCTCGGGCACTATGGGCGGCGCCCTCACCGCCATCGAGGGCGCCGCGACGGTCAAGCGCGGCCAAACCGCCGACGACGTGTACGCTCGCGCCCGGCAGACCCTGCACGCCTCGGTCGCGAACGGGGTCCGGGTCGTCCAGGCCTTCGCCGATGTCGACCCGGTCGCGGGCCTCACCGGTGTCGAGGGGCTGCTCCGGGCGCGGGAGGAGCTCCGGGGGCGGGTCGACGTCCAGGTCGTCGCCTTCCCGCAGGACGGACTGCTCAAGGCCCCGGGCACCGAGGAGCTCGTCACCGAGGCGATCCGCCGCGGCGCCGACGTGGTGGGCGGCATACCGTGGATCGAGCACACTGATGCCGACGCCAAGGCGCACGTCGACGCGATGGTGGGCCTCGCGCAGCGGACGAACCGGCGCGTCGCCATGCTCGTCGACGACGCGGGCGACCCGAGTCTGCGGACCACCGAGATGCTCGCCGCGGCCCTGCTCGGGCGGGGGATGGTCGGCCGCGGGTCGGCCCAGCACGCGCGAGCGATGGCGACCTACCCCGAGCCGACGGTCCGCCGGCTGGCCGGGCTGGCTAAGGCGGCCGGGCTCGGCTTCGTCACCGACCCGCACACCGGTCCGCTGCACCTGCGGGTCACCGACCTGCTCGCCGCCGGTGTGCCGGTCGCGCTCGGCCAGGACGACATCGAGGACGCCTACTACCCGTTCGGGCGGCACAACCTCCTCGAGGTCGCCTTCGTCGCCGCGCACGTCCTCGGCTACCTCGCCGACCCGCGGCTGGAGACCCTGCTCGACATGGTCACCACGCAGGGCTACCGCGTTCTCGGTATGCCGCCGCGCGCGATCGAGCCCGGCGCGCCCGCGGACCTGCTCGTCCTGGACGGCCGGACGGCTCGTGAGGTGCTCACTCGGCACAGCGCGCCGCTCGCGGTGGTCACCGGTGGGCGGGTGGTCGCCTCGACCCGGACGGTCACCGAGCTGTTCTAGGCGGTATGGCGAGGGCGCCCTCGGCCGGCGTCAGCCTCGCGGGGTCAAGGTGAGCAGCGACGCGGACGGCTTGCAGGCGAAACGCACCGGAGCGAACGGTGAGGTCCCCAGCCCCGCGGAGACCTCGAGATAGGCGGCATCGGGTGGCGCCGCGGACGACGGCGCCGAACCCGCTCCCGGCCACCAGCGCGACAGGCCGGAGGCCCGCCGCCGGTCGAGGTCGCAGTTGGTCACCAGGGCGCCGAACCCCGGGAGGCAGAGCTGGCCGCCGTGGGTGTGCCCGGCGATGAGCAGCCGCGCCCCGTCCGCGGCCATCGCGTCGAGCACCCGCTGGTAGGGCGCATGCATGACCCCGACGGTCAGATCGGTGGTGGGGTCGGCCGGCCCGGCGACGGCGGCATACCGGTCGTACTCCAGGTGCGGGTCGTCGACCCCGACCATCTCGAGCTGCGTGACGCCGGCCCCGATGCGGCCGCGCGCATTGCGCAGGTGCTGCCAGCCCCCGGCGGACAGCGCGGCCACCAAGTCCGCGGTCGGCAGCCGCGGGGTCGAGGCGAGCCCGCGCTTGTGGTCCGGAGTGAGGTAGAGCGCGGGGTTCTTCAGCTTCGGCGCGAAGTAGTCGTTGGACCCGAGGACGAAGACGCCGGGCCGGTCGAGCAACGGCCCGAACGCCCGCACCGCCGCCTCGATGCTGTCCGGGTGGGCGATGACGTCACCGGTGTGGACCACGAGATCAGGCTGGTGCTCGGCCAGGCCGGTGATCCACGAGATCTTGCGGCGCTGCCACGGCAGGAGGTGCATGTCGGTCAGGTGCAGCACGGTGACCGGTCTGGCGCCTGCAGGCAGCACGGGGACGGCATACCGGCGGAGGGTGAACTGGAAGCGCTCGACCAGGCTGGCGTACCCGACCCCGGCGACCCCCATGGCCGCCAGGCCCGCGACCCCACGCGTGATCGGCTGCATCCCCCCACCCTATGTGGCGCCGCGGACAACTCGGTTGCCCCGGTGAGGACAATGGACGGTATGACGACCAGCCTCAAGCAGACCCTGCAGCACGACCTCACCGAGTCGATCCGGGCCCTGGACGCCGTGCGGTCGGCGACCCTGCGGATGGCCCTGACCGCGGTGACCACAGCGGAGACCGCGGGCACGACGCACCGGACGCTGAGCGACGCCGAGGTGCTGCAGGTGCTGACCAAGGAGGCCAAGAAGCGCAAGGAGGCCTCGGTCGCCTTCACCGGCGCCGGTCGGGCCGAGCTGGCCGCCAAGGAGGACGCCGAGCTCGTCATCCTCGAGGGCTACCTCCCGGCCGCGCTGACCCCCGACGAGCTGGCGCAGCTCGTGGCGGAGGCGATCGCCGAGACCGGAGCGAGCGCACCGGGCCAGATGGGGCAGGTCATGAAGGTGCTCCAGCCGCAGACCACCGGACGCGCTGACGGCGCCGCGGTGGCCGCTGCCGTCCGTGCCGCCCTGGCGGCGCACTGACCTGACGGTCCGGGCGGCACCGACCGTCGGCGCGCGCCCGGCGGGGCCGGCTAACGGCGCCGGGGAGGCTTGACCGTCCCGGTGGGTTTGCCGCCCGGCTTCGTCGTGGTCGTCGTCGGTTTTGGCGCCGTCCCGTTCGAGACGATGACAGCGACGGCGGTTCCCTTGGGGGCGCGGTAAGCCGGGTCGGTGCCGATGACCGTGCCCTTCGGCGCGTTCGACGGCTTCTCGATGACCGCACCGGTGGCGAAGCCTGCCGCCTCAAGCCTGGCCTTGGCCTCGTTGACGGTCAGCCCGGTCACTGACGGGACTGCGACGGTGACGCCGTTCATGACCCGGTCACTGGGGTCGGGGAAGTTGCGGAACGGCTGCCCGGCGAGCGTGCCGTCCATGATCTTCTTCCAGATCGGCGCGGACAGCTCGCTGCCCCACCCGCTGACGTAGCCAATGCTCGGCAGGTACTTCCCACGCAGCGAGGTGAGCCCGTCCCAGGGCGTGCCGACCCAGACCGCGGTCGACAGCTGCGGGGTGTAGCCGACGAACCAGGCCTCGGTGCGACCCTCGGCGGTGCCGGTCTTGCCGGCGGCCTCACGGCCCCCGGCCAGGCCGCTGCGCGAGGCGGTGCCGCCACTGCGCAGCGGGCCGCGGAGCAGGTAGGTCACCCCGCGGGCAATATCCGGCTCGACCACCTGCTGGCACGGAGGCAGCTGGAGGTTGACCGGCTTGCCATCGGGGCCGGTGATGGCGATGACCGGGTGCGGCTCGCAGCGCTTGCCGTCGTTGGCCAGGACGCCATACACGCTGGCGACCGTCAGCGGTGAGACCGAGTCGGAGCCGAGGATGATCGCCGACGGCCCCTTGGTGATCGGGTTGCCCTGGCCGGTGTGCATGCCGAGCCGGCCCTCGGTGGCGTGGATATTGCACGGCCCGATCCGCTCCGCGAGGGCGACGAAGGCGGTGTTGATCGAGCGCGCCGTAGCCGTCGCGAGGGTCATGTTCCCGGCCCGGACCGACTCGTCGTTCTCCGGGGACCAGCCGGGGTAGCCGATCTGGCCGCAGGCGTCGCCGAAGTCGGACGACTGGAGTGCGGGCTTGATCCCGCGCCCGGGGCCGGCCGCTTCGGTGTAGACCGACGACCGGACCGCCCAGCCTTTCTCCAGCGCGGTGACCAGGGCGAGCGCCTTCATCGTCGAGCCGAGGCTGAAGCCGATCGAGCCGCCATACTTCTTGTCGACCGCGAAGTTGATCGTCGTGTTGCCGGGCGCCTTCTCCAGGCTGTAGGTGGTGTTCTGGGCCATCGCGAGAACCTTGCCCGTGGACGGCTCGACGACGACGGCGGCCGCACCGATGCTGGCCTTGTTGGCGACCGGGACCCGCGCGTCGACGGCCGCCTTGGCCCTGGCCATGATCGTCGGGTCGAGGGTGGTCTGGATGGTCAGGCCGCCGGTGTTGATCCTCTTGATCCGCTCCGCCACGGTCTTGCCGAGGGCGGGCTGCTCCTTGAGCCAGGCGATGACGTAGTCGCAGAAGTAGGCGTAGTTCGGGGTAGGCGCATTGGCGCAGGACCCCCGGTCGGGCTGCACCTTGAGCATCGTCTTGAGGGTGACCGCCTTGGCGGCCGCATAGTCCTTTGAGGTGATGAGCCCGAGCTCAAGCATCCGGGCAAGGACGATGTCGCGTCGCTCCATCGAGGCTTCTGGGAAGCCGACCGGGTCGGTGGCGCTCGGGTTCTGCACCAGGCCGGCCAGCAGCGCCGCCTCGGACAGAGTGAGCGTGGCCGACGGGTGGTTGAAGTAGTGCCGGGAGGCCGCCTCCACGCCATACGCACCGTCGCCGTAGTAGGCGAGGTTGAGGTAGCCGGAGAGGATCTCGTCCTTGGACATGGCCTTCTCGACCTGCGTGGCGTACTTGAGCTCTTGGAGCTTGCGCATCAGGGTGCGCGAGGTCGCCTCGTCCGCGGCCGCCTTGTCACCGACCTGGTTGGCCTGGTCGGTCAGGGTCATCTTGACGAACTGCTGGGTGATCGAGGAGCCACCGCGGACCTGCTCGCCGAGCAGCGGGGCGATGAGGCCACGGAAGGTGCCCTTGGCGTCGAAGCCGGCGTGCTCGTAGAAGCGGCTGTCCTCGATGGCCACCTGAGCGACCCGCATGATCGGGGCGACGGCCTTGAGCGGCACGATGATGCGGTTCTGGTCGAACGGGGTGGCGATGACCTTGCCGTCGGCGGCGAGGATGCGGGACTGCTGGTAGGGCGTGGTCTGACGGAACTCGGTCGGCAGCGAGTCGTAGGTATCGACGCCGGCGCGTGCGACCGAGCCGACCGCGCCGACCATCGGCATGAACAGCCCGGCGGTGACGACGCCCATCACGGCGGCGGTGGCGACGAAGCCCCCGAGCAGCCCGAAGAGACCGCCGGGGGAGCGCAGACGCGAGGTCATGAGGGCCAGAGTAACCGGCGGGGCTGACAAGTCCGTGGAACCGGATCGTTCCTGACGAGGTATCACCGGTGCTCGGCGGGCACTCCTCACGGGATGAGGTCGGGCCAGCCAGCCCCACCCACCGGGACTAGTCCGAAGTAACTAGGTGTGAATCCCTCGAAATCCCCCATGTTGCCCATAGGTGACTTGAGGTTTGCTTAATATGCTCTTGGTGCTTAACTGGAACAAACTTGGTGAACAGCATACCTTTGGACCGCTGTGGGGGCAGTCGAAGGACAGGGGGGAAGGACGAACGATGTCACAGATTGCACACCGTGCCACTGGGATGGTCGACGGGTGGGCGAGCGTCGCAAAGTGTCGGGGTGGGGACCCCGACGCCTTGTTCGTGCGCGGTGCCGCACAGCAGAGCGCCAAGCAGGTCTGTCAGGGCTGCCCGGTGGTAGCCGAGTGCCTCGCCGATGCCTTGGACAGCCGGATCGAGTTCGGCGTCTGGGGCGGCAAGACCGAGCGGGAACGGCGGGCCCTGCTGCGGCAGAACCCGTCGGTCGCCTCGTGGTGGAACCTCTTCGCCGAGGGTCGTGCCCGCCAGGCGAGCTGAGCCAGGGAACGTGGGGGACCTACCGGTTCCCGCCCTGTGCTATGACGACGCGAGGGCGTGACCGACCTCGCGCAGCGACTCGAGGTCGTGCACGTCGTGGCTCAGGGCGGGAACCCGCACCATCGGCACGCCGGGATGCCCAGCACTGAACGCCGTTGTCGCCCGGTCCTGCCGGGCGGCCAGCTCGGCGAGCGAGGCGTGCACTGTGAGCAGCCCGGCCGCGAGGGCGGCCGCGGCGTTGCCCCTCCCGGGTGGGTCGTCAGCCGTGCTCGGGCTCCCAGCCTCGTCCGGGCTCCCTGCGCCCTCCTGAGCCTCCTCGGGTATGCCGATCAGCTCGGCCCCAGCCAGGGCCCTACCCCGGCTCAGCTCGGGAACCGCGAGCCGCTGGAGCCGGTTGACGACCACCCCGGCCAGCGGCATGTCGTCGGCAGCGAGCCGCTCGACGAAGAAGGCGGCCTCCCGCAGTGCGTCCCGTTCCGGCGTCGCGACGACGACGAAGGCCGTCCCGCGGTCCTTGAGCAGTCCGTAGGTGAGGTCGGCGCGCTCGCGGAAGCCGCCGAACATCGAGTCGAGGGCGGCGACAAAGGTCTGGACGTCGGAGAGCATCTGCCCGCCGAGCACCTTGGTCAGCACGGTGCTCGCCATACCGATGCCGGCACCGAGCACCTTGAGATAGACGCGACCGCTGGCCCGAGCGGGCGCCGAGATCAGCCTGATGAACCGGCCGTCGAGGAAGAGCCCGAGCCGGTTCGGCGCGTCGAGGAAGTCCAGGGCGGACCGGGACGGCGGGGTGTCGACGACGATGAGGTCCCAGCGGCCCTCACGGTCGGCCTGGGCACGCAGCTGGCCCAGCTTTTCCATCGCCATGTACTCCTGGGTCCCGGCGAACGAGGTCGACAGCGCCTGATAGAAGGGGTTGGCGAGGATCTGCTGGGCCTTGTCCGGCGTGGAGTGGGCCAGGACGACGTCGTCGAAGGTCCGCTTCATGTCGAGCATCATCGCGTCGAGGCTGCCGGCTGAGGCGGTGTGGACCCCGATGACAGGGCGGGGCGTGTTGTCGAGGTCGACCAGTCCGAGCGACTGCGCCAGCCGCCGCGCGGGGTCGATGGTGAGAACGACGACCCGTCGGCCCCGGTCGGCGGCCCGCAGCGCCATCGCGGCAGCGGCGGTCGTCTTCCCGACCCCGCCGGAGCCACAGCAGACGAGGATCTTGGTGTGGGGGTCGTCGACGAGGGCGTCGACGTCGAGGCGCTCGGCCGTGCGGCGGGTCGCCATCACACCATCCCTTGGTCGGTGAGGATCTCGGCCAGCTCGGCCACCGCGGTCGAGTCGACCCCGTCCGAGAGATAGGGCAGGAGCAGCACCGGACGTCCGGTGTCCTCGACCAGGGCGAGCTGCTCGGCCTCGAGTGCGACCCGTTCGGCGTGCCCGCGGGCCTCGGCGAGCAGCCCAGCGACGGCTGTCGGGTCCAGTCGGAGCCCGCTGCGGGCCAGCGGGGTTGCCAGGGCCGCGGTGTCGACTCGCTCGTCGAGGAGCTCCTCGACCGCCCAGTCCGGCAGGACCTGGTCACGGACCTGGTTGACGACGACCGCACCCACCCGGAAGCCCCCCTTGGCCAGCTCGTCGATGGCGTCGAGCGTCTCCTGCACCGGCATCTCCTCCAGGAGCGTGACGAGGTGGACGACCGTCTGCGAGGAGGTGAGCAGTCTGGTGATCGAGTCCGCCTGCGAGCGGATCGGGCCGACCTTGGCCAGCCCGGCGACCTCAGCGTTGACCGAGAGGAAGTGGACCACCCGGCCGGTCGGCGGGGCGTCGAGGACGACGGCGTCATACATTCGCGGGCCCCGGCGGTGCTTGTCGGCCGGGTCGAGCGGACGCCGGTTCGCCTCGAAGACCTTGCCGATGAGCAGGACGTCACGGACTCCGGGCGCGATCGTCGTCGCGAAGTCGATCGCGCCGACCCGCTCGAGTGCCCCGCCCGCCCGGCCGAGCCGGTAGAAGATCTGGAGGTACTCGAGCAAAGCGGCCTTGGCGTCGACGGCCAGCCCGACCACCTCGCCCCCGCGTGCGGTCGAGAGGACCCGACGCTCGACCGGGGCGAGCGGCGCGACATCGAGGGTCTGGCTGATCCCCTGCCGGCCCTCGACCTCGGCGAGCAGGACCCGCTGGCCCTGCGCCGCCAGCGCCACCGCGAGAGCGGCGGCGACGGTGGTCTTGCCCGTGCCGCCCTTGCCGGTCACGACGTGGAGCCGAGCACCGGGCCAGCTCTGCGCGGGGCGGGACGACCCCCGCACGGGACTCGGCGGAGTCGTCATGCCCCCACCTTAGGACCCCCTACGCTAACGCCATGACCAAGTGGGAGTACGCGACCGTGCCGCTCATCGTCCATGCGACCAAGCAGATCCTCGACAACTGGGGAACCGACGGGTGGGAGCTCGTCCAGGTGGTCCAGGGGCCCGACGGGCAGGGCCTGGTCGCCTATCTCAAGCGACCGGTGCAGTCATGAGCGCGACTGGTCGCCTCGCCGAGCTCGGGCTGACCCTGCCTTCAGTGGTCCCCCCGGTGGCCGCCTACCAGCCGGCAGTCCGCGATGGACGCTACGTCTATGTCTCCGGCCAGCTGCCGGTCGTCGACGGGGTGATGCGGGCGGTCGGCCGGGTCGGTGTCGGCCCCGGACTGGTTGCGCCCGAGGTCGCCCAGGAGTGCGCGCGCATCAGCGCCCTGAACGCCCTGGCCGCCGCGGCCGCGGTGGCTGGGGGCCTGGACGCGATCGAGCGGATCGTCAAGGTCGTCGGTTTCGTCGCCAGCGACCCGTCCTTCATCGGCCAGCCCGTTGTGGTCAACGGCGCGAGCGAGCTCTTCCTGCAGGTCTTCGGCGACGGCGGGCGGCACGCGCGGTCCGCGGTGGGGGTGCTCGCGCTGCCGCTCGACGCCCCCGTGGAGATCGAGCTCGTCGCCGCCATACGGGACTAGCTCACCGGACCGCCGGAGGACGAGCTGCTCGCTCCGGGCTTGCCCTCGGACGTGGCGCCCGCGGCGGTATGCCGTTCCCGGAGCTGCATCCGCAAGGTTTCGGTGAGCACGATGCCGAGATAGGCCGCCGCGTCCCGTCGGGCGTCCTCGTCGTCCTTGTCCGGGCATAGGCGGTCCGCCAGGTCGAGCAGCCGCTGGCCGGCGTGGGCCGCTTCGACCGTCGCGGTCATGATGTCATCGCCGCCGACCCGCCGGGCGAGCAGCTCGTTGGCGACGGCGACCGACAGAGCCGACACATGGAGGGTCTGGCCACTCTCGCGGAGGAGTCCGAGCGTGCGCAGCGCGGCGAAGGCCTCGGGTGAGGACCGCCGCAGGGCGTCGAGCTCGGGGGAGTCGACGGCGATGCGGAGCTTGCTGATGACGTCGTCCCCAGGGCTGAGCCACTCGAGGATCCGGAAGACCGCGATCCGGCCCCGGCCGGTGGCCATGAGGTCGGCGATGACCCGCTGTGGGAAGCCACGGTCGGCCAGCAGCTGAACCAGGCGCAGCTGGAGGACGTGATGGCGCCGGAAGTAGCCGACCCGGCCACGCAGCGTCGGCGGGTCGAGGACCTTCTTGGACCGGTAGAGCCGCAGGGCGCGCACCGGTATGCCGGTCAGCCTCGACAGCTCCTCGAGGGTGAAGTCCTCTTCCACGTCGGTCGTGTCGAAGGTGAGCCGGAACTGACGCTGCCGAGGCGGTGGCATGGCTGATCGCTCCTTCGGTGGTCCCACCACGACGACCTCGGCCGTGTCCCCGACCGTGGGCGCCCTTCCTGGAGTGGATGATCCGATCCTCGCAGCGCGACCGATCTCGCGGGGGCGGTTTGCCGGAACTGGTGACTACCATCGAGTCCCATGGAGCGTGGCTATCCCGGGCCCGGCGTCATCGAGCGTGACTTCCCCGTCGATGTCCTGCCGGACCGCGGTGGTCAGGCCCGCGCCTGGCTCGACTCGGCCGAGCGGGGAGAGGTCCCACCGGCCGGCCCGGTCCGCTTGGCGGCGACCGTCATGCTGCTGCGTGACGGACCCGGCGGCGTCGAGGTCTTCATGATGCGTCGGGCGGCCACGATGGTCTTCGCCGCGCAGATGATGGTCTTCCCCGGCGGAGCGGTCGACCCGGCCGACACCGACGCGTGCGCGGCCTTGCCCGACGAGGCGGTTGCGGCATGGGCGGCGCGGCATGGCGTCGACGCCACCTTGGCCAGGGCGGTGCTCGTCGCGGCCGTCCGCGAGGTCTACGAGGAGGTCGGCGTGCTCCTGGCCCATCCGACGACGGCCGGGGCCGACGCCGCGGGGCGTTCCGGTGCCTGGTCGGGCGATGCCGAGACGCGGACCGCGCTCGCCTCCGGTGCGCGCTCCTTGCCCGAGGTGCTCGACGGGGCCGGGCTGCAGTTGGCACCCGACGACCTCGTCGTTCGGGCCCACTGGGTCACGCCGCTGTTCGAGCGGCGCCGGTTCGACACCTGGATCCTCGCGGCGGCTCTGCCCCCGGGCCAGGAGGTCGCCGAGGTCAGCGGCGAGGCGGACCAGTCCGCCTGGGTGCGGCCCCAGGACGTCCTCGACGCGATGGCTTCCGGGACGGCATACCTTCTGCCCCCGACGATGGTGTGCCTGGAGGAGCTGGCGAGCGCGGGCAGTGCCGCGGCTTACCTGAGCGGCACCGGGTCGGTGCCGTGCATCATGCCCGTCCTGGTCCGCGGAGCGGCATCGGAGGTCATCCTCCGCACCGCCACCTGCCCGGAGCCGGTATGACGACGCCGCCCTGGCGCGGCGGCGCGGGCTCGACCCGCGCCCGGTGCGTATTGGCCCCCAACCCGGGGCCGATGACCCTCGACGGGACGAACACCTGGGTGCTGCGCGAGCCCGGATCGGCCCGGACCGTGGTCGTCGACCCTGGGCCGCTCGACGACCGCCATCTCACCGCGGTCGCCCGGCTGGCTCGGGCCGAGGACGGTCGAGCCGACGCGGTCCTGCTCACCCACAGCCATCTCGACCACGCCGAGGGCGCCGTCGAGCTCGCCCGCCGCCTCGACGTGCCCGTCCTCGCTCCCGGTCCCGGCGGTCGGTTGCACGACGGCCAGGTCATGGACATCGGCGGGCTCACCGTCGAGGTCGTCGCCACCCCGGGGCACACCTCCGACTCGGTGAGCTTCCTCGTTCCCGCCGATGGCGCGCTGCTCACCGGCGACACCGTGCTCGGCCGGGGGACGACGGTGGTCGCGTGGCCGGACGGCGCTCTGGCGTCATACCTCGAGTCCTTGGAGCTCATCGCGGCCCGCACCGGCGACGGGACGGTGGCGACGATCCTCCCCGGACACGGCCCGGTCGTCGGGGATCCCGCGGCGTGGCTGCGGTTCTACCTCGACCACCGCCATGAGCGGCTCGCGCAGGTCCGTCAGGCGGTTGCCGACGGTGCCGCGGATGCCCGGGCGGTCGTCGAGACGGTGTATGCCGAGGTGCCTCGCGAGCTGTGGGACGCCGCGGAGCTGTCGGTCCGGGCCCAGCTGGAGTACCTCGGGGCCTGACCGCCAGGTCGGTGAGTCCGGCCGCCGCGGCGAAGGGTCAGCGGGCTCGCCGACGGAGCCGCTCGACGTCAAGCAGCAGGACGGCCCGTGCCTCCAGCTTGATCCAGCCGCGGGTGGCGAAGTCGGCCAGGGCCTTGTTGACCGTCTCGCGGGACGCTCCGACGAGCTGGGCGAGCTCCTCCTGGGTGAGGTCGTGGGCGACGAGGAGGCCACCGTCGACCGGACGCCCGAAGCGGTCGGACAGCTCGAGCAGCGCCTTGGCGACCCGGCCCGGGACGTCGGTGAAGACGAGGTCGGCCAGGTGCTCGTTGGTCCGGCGCAGTCGCTTGGCCAGGGCGGCGAGGAGTGCCTTGGGCACCTCCGGGCTGCCGCCGAGGATGCGGCTGAGCGAGTCGTTGCCCAGGCCGAGGACCTCGGACTCGGCGACGGCCGTGGCCGTCATGGTCCGCGGGCCCGGGTCGAACAGGCTCAGCTCGCCGAACATCTCTCCCGGGCCGAGGATCGCCACGAGGTTCTCGCGACCGTCTGCGCTGGTGCGGCCGAGCTTGATCTTGCCCTCGGCAATGACATAGAGGCTGTCGCCACGGTCGCCTTCGCGGAACAGGATGTCGCCGCGCTCCATGCGGTGCGGGGTCATCTGGGCGAGGAGCGCCTCGGCGTCCTCGTCATTGAGGGCAGCCATCAGCGGTGCGCGCCGCACAACGTCGTGTTCCACGGGGGACAGTCTGCCATGTGGCGCAGATCGCTTCACCCGGACGAAGTGCCCTATTCGCGTTCGCCAACCGATCGGTCCGGGTCGTTGTCGGGTAGGGGACTTAGTCTGTTCGCGTGCTCACCCAGGACAGCGATCTGGCCCGGACCCGCCGGGCCCGTCGGATCTACCGGCTCCTGCTCGAGCGCTACCCGTATGCGCACTGTGAGCTCGACTTCGCGTCCCCCTTCGAGCTGCTCGTCGCGACCATCCTCTCGGCCCAGACCACCGACGTCCGGGTCAACGCCGTCACCCCCGCGCTCTTCGCCCGGTACCCCACCGCGCAGGCGCTCGCCGCGGCCGACCGCGCCGAGCTGGAGGAGCTCATCCGCTCGACCGGCTTCTTCCGCGCGAAGTCCCAGTCGCTGCTCGGGCTGGGTGCCGCACTCGTCGAGAGGTATGCCGGCCAGGTCCCCGGCACCCTCGCCGAGCTCGTGACGCTGCCCGGTGTCGGGCGCAAGACCGCCAATGTCGTCCTCGGCAACGCCTTCGGGGTCCCCGGGATCACCGTCGACACCCACGTCGGTCGGCTGGCCCGGCGGTTCGGGTGGACCGATGAGGAGGACCCGGTCAAGGTCGAGCACCAGCTCGGTGCGCTCTTCCCACGCCGGGACTGGACCATGCTCAGCCACCTGCTGATCTTCCACGGCCGACGCACCTGTCATGCGAGGCGCCCGGCCTGCGGCGCATGCCCCGTGGCGAGGCTCTGCCCGGCATACGGCGAAGGGGAGACCGACCCGACCCGCGCCGCCGCCCTGCTTGCCTACGAGCTCGCGCCCGGAGCGACCCCGTGAGCGACCCCGTGAGCGCCGCGCGGCCGGCCTGGCTGGGGACTGTTGTCGGCGCACTCGACGGGTTGGACCCGCTGTGGCTCAGCCGGTTCCAACCCCCTCCGGGCGGCGGGCGGGACTCGGCCGTGCTCATCCTCGTCGGGCCGCATCACGGTGACGAGCTCGGCACGGTGGTTCTGACCGAGAGGGCCGCGTCGATGCGTTCGCATGCCGGTCAGGTGTCCTTCCCCGGTGGGGTCCAGGACCCCGGCGACGACGGGCCGGTCGCTGCGGCGCTGCGCGAGGGGCATGAGGAGGTCGAGCTCGACCCATCCAGCGTTGACATCGTCACGACCTTGCCGCCGCTCTTCCTGCCGGTGAGCGACCATGTCGTCACCCCGGTCGTCGGGTGGTGGCGCGAGCCGCACCCGGTCCACGCGCGTAACCCGGCGGAGGTGGCCCGCACCGTCATCGCCCCGGTGTCCGCCCTGGTCGACCCGGCGAACCGGTTCACGGTCACCCACCCGAGCGGTTTCGTCGGGCCTGGGTTCTCCGTCGACGGCCTCTTCGTCTGGGGCTTCACCGCGGGGCTGCTCAGCAAGCTCTTCGAGCTCGGCGGCGTGGCCCGGCCGTGGGACGAGTCGGTGCGAGTGCCCTTCGACACGCCGGGGCGACGGTGATGCTCGACCTCCTGCTCGTCCTGATCCTCGGCGCCTATGCCGTCTCGGGGTACCGCTCCGGCGCGATCGTCAGCGTCCTGTCCGTCATCGGCTTCCTCGCCGGGGGGGCCGTAGGGCTCTGGCTCGGACCGGCAGTGCTGCGCTCCACCGGCTGGCTCTCCGGCGGCGGGCCGAGCCTGGTCGTCGTCCTCGTCGGCATCGTCGTCTTCTGCGCCTCGCTCGGTCAGGGCGCCATGGGCGTGGTCGCCCGCCGCGCCAGGCCCCCACAGAGCCGAACCGCGGCGCACCGGGTCGACTCCGTCCTCGGTGCGGTCGCCACGGTGTGTGCCGCCACCCTGCTGCTCTGGTATGCCGGTGACCTCGCGCGGATCAGCGGTCCGGCGGCGCTGAGCCGGGCCGTGTCGACCTCCAGGGTCATACGGCTCATCGACTCCCTGGTGCCCAGCCAGGCCGCCGGCTTCTTCGCCACGGTTCGTGAGCTCGCCCAGGAGGGCTTCCCCCGGGTCTTCAACGACCTCGGGCCCGAGCCGATCCTCCAGGTCGACCCGCCGGAGACCGGGTCGGTGACGGCCGCGGCCAAGGCCGTAAGCTCGCGATCGGTCGTCAAGGTGACCGGGGTGGCGCCCAGCTGCGGGAAGGCGCTGGAGGGCAGCGGCTGGGTGGTGGCCCCAGAGCGGGTCGTGACGAATGCCCACGTCGTCGCGGGGGTGGACGAGCCGTCGGTCCAGCCCGGTGGGGTCGGCCCGACCTTCCACGCGCTCGTCGTCGTCTTCGACCCGGCCCGCGATCTCGCGGTCCTCGCCGTGCCTGGCCTCAAGGCGCCGGCGATCCCGCTCGGCACGGAGCTGTCCTCCGCCGACCCGGCCGTGGTCGCCGGCTTCCCCGGGGACGGCTCGCTGCGGCTCGGCGCTGCGCGGGTCCGCTCGGTCTTCACCGCAGTCGGGGCGGACATCTACGGCCAGCCCGGCGTCCGCCGGCAGATCTACTCGCTGTTCACCACGGTGCGCCCGGGCAGCTCGGGCGGCCCGCTGCTCGACGTCACCGGCCACGTCGTGGGCGTCGTCTTCGCCCGTTCACTGGAGGACGAGACGACCGGCTACGCGCTCACCCTCACGGAGGCGGCTCCGGTGCTCGAGCGGGCGTCGACAGGTGTCGCGGTGACGACCGGGCGCTGCCTGGCCTGACCGCCGGCCCCGCTCACCGCTGGCCGGGCGCGCTCAGGCCAGTCGCTTGACCCAGTCCACGAGCAGGGAGCTCACCCGCTCGGGGGCCTCCTCGGTGAGGAAGTGGCCCGCGTCGTCGACGACATAGTTCTCGTATGACGACACGACATACTGGTCCGAGCCGGAGGTGACCGAGGGGAGGACGCACCCGTCGGCGCCGCCCTGGAGGTGGAGCACTGGGACGTGGATCGGCGGCTTGAGCCGGTGGGCGAACAGCGGTCCGTCCTGGCGCAGCTGGCTGCGACCGAGCCACCGGTAGTGCTCTGCGGCGGAGTGCGCGACGAACGGAAGGGCCATCGCGGCGGCATACCGCTCGACATCCGCGGGAGTCGGGTAGGAGCCGCCGGGGGCCGCCCAGGCGCGCAGGACCTCCTCGACATACTGATGGTCCCGGGTCATGGCACGCTCCGGAACAAAAGGCACCTGGAGGCCGAGGATGTACGAGTTCGCGGCCAGCTGACGCCGGTCTGACAGGCTGGCCGAGCGCATCACCCGTGGGTGCGGCATCGACAACGAACCGATGGCCCGGGTCACCCCGGCCTGGAGGGTGGGCATGCTCCAGGTGATCCAGCCGCCGAGGCCCTGCCCGACGACCACCGCCTCCTGCTCCCCGAGCGCGCGGATGATCGCGGCCGTGTCCGCGCACCCGGTGTAGGTGTCATAGCCGCGGGGCGGTTTGTCGGAGGCGCCATACCCGCGCAGGTCGACCGCGACGGCACGGAATCCGGCGGAGGCGAGAGCGAGCATCTGGTGCCGCCAGGTGTACCAGAACTGTGGGAACCCGTGGAGAAGGACGACCAGCGGACCCTCGCCGATATCGGCGAGGTGGAAGCGCGCACCGTTCGCCGGAACGAAGCGATGCTCCCAAGGGCCGTCGAGGAGGACCGACGAGGCGTCCTGAGTCACCGCTTGAGCGTGGCGATCGTCTGCTGGGCCGAGGTGATCGCCTTCTGTGGCACAGGGGAGGCCGAGGACAGCGCCTTCTTCCCGACCAGCGCGAGGATGGCGGTGAGGAGGAGCAGTACGACGGCGACGATGAGATAGCCGGCCCAGACCGGCAGCCCGGCGGCGACCAGGCCGTAGGCGGCGGACTGAAGCAGCAGGATGAGCGCGAGCAGCGAAAGGAAGCCGGCCGCACCGAGCAGCCCGACACCCTTGCCCATGACCTTGGCGCCGGTGGTCACCTCGGCCTTGGCGAGGGCGATCTCCGTGCGCAGGATGGTGGAGAGGTCCTCCGAGGCCGACGCGACGAGCTGTCCGAGCGTCCGCTCCTCGCCAGGGCCACCCGTGGGCGTGCTCATGGTCATCGGATCCCTTCCTCTGTCAGGTCCGTTCGAGATGAGGCTACCCCTGGGAGTAGACGTCGGGTACACCGTCCGCGTCGCTGTCCAGATCTTCGGCCTCGACGAGGCGCCGGTAGACGGTGTTGCGGCGGCGCAGGATGACCGCCGCGGCAAGGGCGGCGAGGGCGGAGCCGAGGAGCACGGCGAGCTTGACCGCCCCGTCGAGCTGCGAGCCCGGCCCGAAGGCGAGCTCGCCGATGAGCAGGCTGACGGTGAACCCGATCCCGGCGAGGAAGGACAGCCCGAGCACGTCCGACCAGGCGAGGTCGTCGTCGAGGCTGGCGCGGGTGGACCGGTGGACGAGGTAGGTGCCACCGAAGACCCCGACAGCCTTGCCGACGACGAGGGCGGCGACGATGGCGATGACGACCGGGTGGCTGAGACTGCTCGCCAGCCCGCCGCTCACGGTCACCCCAGCGGCGAAGAAGGCGAAGACTGGCACGGCGAAGCCGGCGGAGACCGGCCGCAGGGCGTGTTCGATGCGCTCGGCCAGGCTGTCCAGATCCGCGTCGGCGGGGTCATGACCTGCCGGAACGAGCAGGCCGAGGACCACGCCTGCGACGGTCGCGTGGACTCCGGAGGCATGGACCAGGGTCCACGCGAGCACCGCTGGTATGGCGAGCAGCACCGGGTGAGTCCATCCCTTGCGGAGCAGGCCGGCCCAGATCCCGAGCGGGACCAGGGCGAGGGCCAGCCACTGCAGCGCGAGATCGGAGGAGTAGAAGACCGCGATGATCGTGATCGCGATGAGGTCGTCGACCACGGCCAGGGTCAGCAGGAAGGACCGCAGCGCGGACGGCAGGTGGGTCCCCAGGACCGCGAGCACGGCTAGAGCGAAGGCGATATCGGTCGCCGTGGGCACGGCCCAGCCGCGGAGCTGGTCGCTCCCCATCCCGGTGACGACTCCGACATAGACCAGCACGGGAACGATGACGCCACCGACCGCTGCGGCCACCGGCACGGCCGCCTTGACCCGGTCGGAGAGGTCACCGTCAACGAGCTCGCGCTTCAGCTCGATCCCGGCGACGAGGAAGAAGATCGCGAGGAGCCCGTCGGCGGCCCAGTGGCCGAGGGTGAGCCGAAGGTGCAGCGCCTCGACGCCGATATAGGTGTCCCGCACCTGGTGGTACCACTGGCTCCACGGGCTGTTGGCGACCACGAGGGCCAGGACGGCGGCGCCGAGGAGCAGGGCGCCACCGACGGTCTCCTGATGGAGTGCGCGGGCGACATACCTGGCATTGCGCCAGCTGGACCGGGCGAACAGGCGGGCGGCAGCGGCAGGGGTGCTCATGGGCTCCTCAGCGAGGGGGAAGGGCCCATTTTCGCATCATCGTGGCCGGGCCGCTGCGTTGGCGGCCAGGCCACGAGTGCCCTCAGGCCGTTGCTGGGGCTGCGGGGATCGCGCCGACCAGACGCTCGGCCATGGCGGTGAAGCGAGCCGGCAGGTCACGCGATGCCTCCGGGTCCCAGACGCCCTGGACGCTCAGCTCGCCGCCGAACTGGAGCTGGACGCCCTCGACCTCGACGAGCTTGACGTTGGCGAGCACGGGCGTCAGGGCCGTCATGACGCGGCGCCCGCCGTGCCAGCCGTAGGCGACGACCGCTACCGGCTTGCCCTGCCACTGCGCGTAGAGGAAGTCGATGGCGTTCTTGAGCACGGCGGGGTAGCCCGCGTTGTACTCGGGGGTGACGATGACGACGGCATCGAGCGGCTCGACCCGGCGGCCCCACGCCTTGGTGTGCTCGTGGACCGGCTCGCCGGCGGCGGCCGGCTTCGGCTCGTCGTAGAACGGCAGACCCACCTCGGCAAGGTCGATGAGGTCGATCTCGCCATATGCCGAGAGCTGCTCGACCACACTCGCCGCGACGGTCGCAGAGAGGCGGTTCGGCCTGGTGCTGCCGAGGACGACGCCGATTCGGGGCATGGAGGCTCCTGATGGAAGTGGTTGACAGATCAACGACACAACGCCGCAGGGGCGGGCGGGTATTCCCCGCCCGCCCCCGCAACCGTCGCGGTCAGCCCGACTGGAGGTTGGTCTTGATGAAGTCCATGACCGTGGAGTCGGCCAGCGTCGTGACGTCGCCGACCTCACGTTTCTCGGCGACATCGCGCAGCAGGCGCCGCATGATCTTGCCGGACCTTGTCTTGGGCAGCTCCTTGACGAGCATGATCGACTTCGGCTTGGCGATCGGACCGATCTCCTTGGCCACGTGGTTGCGCAGCGCGGTGATGATGTCGCCCGAGGTGTCGGCCCCCTCGCGGAGGATGACGAAGGCGGCGACGGCCTGACCGGTCATCTCGTCGGATGCCCCGACGACCGCGGCCTCGGCGACCGCCGGGTGGGAGACCAGGGCGGACTCGATCTCGGTGGTCGAGAGCCGGTGGCCCGAGACGTTCATGACGTCATCGACCCGGCCGAGCAGCCAGATATTGCCCTCCTCGTCCTTCTTCGCGCCGTCACCTGCGAAGTAGACGCCCTCGAACCGGGACCAGTACGTGTCGCGGTAGCGCTGCGGGTCGCCCCAGATGCCGCGCAGCATCGCCGGCCACGGCTTGTTGAGGACGAGGTAGCCGCCGCCACCGTTGGGCACTGCGTGGCCGGCGTCGTCGACGACCTCGGCGCCGATGCCAGGGATCGGCCGCTGCGCCGAGCCGGGCTTGAGCGCGGTGACGCCCGGCAGCGGGCTGATCATGATGCCGCCGGTCTCGGTCTGCCACCAGGTGTCCACGATCGGGCAGCGCCCGCCGCCGATGTGGTCGCGGTACCACATCCAGGCCTCCGGGTTGATCGGCTCGCCGACCGACCCGAGCACCCGCAGCGAGGACAGGTCGAAGCCCGCCGGAATGGCGTCACCCCACTTCATGAAGGTGCGGATCGCCGTCGGCGCGGTGTAGAGGACGGTCACGCCATACTGCTGGACGATCTCCCACCACCGGCCCTGGTGCGGCGTGTCCGGGGTGCCTTCGTACATAACCTGGGTCGCGCCCAGGGCCATCGGGCCGTAGACGATATAGGAGTGCCCGGTCACCCAGCCGATGTCGGCGGTGCACCAGTAGACATCGGTGTCGGGGTGGACGTCGTGGACGACGGCGTTGGTGTAGGCGGCCTGGGTGAGATAGCCGCCAGTGGTGTGGAAGATGCCCTTCGGCTTCCCGGTCGTGCCCGAGGTGTAGAGGATGAACAGTGGGTGTTCGGCCTCCATTGGCTGGGCCTCGTGGGTGTCCGCGGCAGCGGCGAGCGCGTCGTCCCACCAGATGTCGCGGCCCTGCGTCCACGGGGTGTCCTGCCCGGTGCGGCGGATGACGAGGACCTTCTCGACGCTGGACTCGCCCGCAGCGAGGGCGTCGTCGACGGCCGGCTTGAGCGCGCTCGGCGTGCCGCGTCGATAGCCGCCGTCGGAGGTGATGACGACCTTGGCCTGGGCGTCGGCGATCCGGGTGAGCAAGGCCTCGGCGGAGAAGCCGCCGAAGACGACCGAGTGGGGTGCGCCGATCCGGGCGCAGGCCAGCAATGCGACGACGGCCTCGGGGATCATCGGCAGGTAGATCATCACCGTGTCGCCCTTGCCGATGCCGAGGTCGGTCAACGCATTGGCGGCCTTCTGCACCTCGCGGTGCAGGTCGGCATAGGTGACGGTGCGCGTGTCGCCGGGTTCGCCGACGAAGTGGATGGCCACCTTGTCGCCGCGCCCCGCCGCGACGTGCCGGTCCAGGCAGTTGTATGACGCATTGAGCGTGCCGTCGGCGAACCATGTCGCGAAGGGGGCATTCGACCAGTCGAGGACCTGGCTGAACGGGGTCGCCCAGCTGACATACCGGCGGGCCTGGTCGGCCCAGAAGCCCTCGTGGTCGGCATCGGCGGCCGCATAGAGCTCGGCCTGGCCGTTAGCGGCCGCGCTGAAGGCCGGGTCGGGTGGGAACGAGCGGTCCTCGTGGAGCAGGTTCTCAAGGGCTTCGTTGGACACAGGTCCTCCTGCGGTGCGCGGCAGCGGGTTCGTCCACTCTGGCCGGGCTGTGACCTGTGCGACAAGTGCTGCGTGGAGCACCCGCGGCGGGCGGCGCGTTCGGCCTGCCGAACGGCTGGGCGCCCGATCCGTGAGCGGTAGGCGTCTGCGCGGCTCAGGACTTCGGGACGATGACCGGGTAGATGTGTTCGAAGGAGATCGTCTTGCCCAGGCCGGAGGCGACGACATACGTGATCCCGACGACGACCCCGGCGAGGACGAGACCGAAGCACAGGACCGCGAGGAGCCGACCGAGGGGATGGGCGCGGGAGCGGCTCACCTCGGCGTCACCGCCGACGCCGTATGCCGCAGCACGGATCCCGAGGGCGAAGACCGCCGGGAGTCCGGCGCCGAGGACGAGCCCGACGAGCAGCACTCGCCAGGCGCCGCTGAGGGCGAACCCGATGTTGGTCATGACCGACCTTTCAGTGGACTGGGACAGGGGTTGTCGCGGCGGCCGGATCCGGCGCCGTCCAGTCGGCGTTGACATTGGTGTGGTCGACCGGAGCGCGCCGCGAACGCCGCCACATCCAGGACGCGAGGCCGATGAGGATCGCGCAGACCGTGAAGGCGCCGGCGAGCCCTCCGACCGCGTGGCCGACATACCAGGTGATGGCGCCGACCAGACCGGCGGCCGGGAAGGTGACGAACCAGGCCAGGACCATCCGCCCGGCGACACCCCACCGGACCGTGGCACCCCGGCCGATCCCCGTGCCGAGGATGGAGCCGGTGGCCACGTGGGTGGTCGACAAGGCGAAGCCGAGGTGACTCGAAGCGAGGATGACCGCGGCCGACGAGCTCTCGGCGGCCATGCCCTGGGGGGAGTCGATCTCGACCAGGCCCTTGCCGAGGGTGCGGATGATCCGCCAGCCCCCGAGATAGGTGCCCAGGGCGATGGCCAGGGCGCAGGTCAGCTTGACCCAGAACGGGACGGACTTCGTGTCCGACCAGCTGCCGCTGGCGATGAGCGCGAGGGTGATGACGCCCATCGTCTTCTGGGCGTCGTTGGTGCCATGGGCGAGCGACACCAGCGAGGCGGACCCGATCTGGCCCCAGCGGAAGCCGCGCTCCTGGAACCGGCGCTCGACCCCAGCCGTGATGCGGTAGATCAGCCACGTGCCGACGCCGGCGATGGCGACGGCGATGAGCGGCGAGAGCAGGGCCGGCATGACGACCTTGCCGATGACGCCGTCGAGCTTGGTGCCATTCCCCACCCAGTTGACCCCGCTCATCCCCAGCCCGGCAATGGTCGCCCCGACCAGTCCGCCGAACAGGGCGTGCGAGGAGGACGAGGGCAGGCCGAGCAGCCAGGTCAGCAGGTTCCAGATGATGCCGCCGACCAGGCCGGCGAGGACGATGAGCAGCAGGCCCTGCCCCTGGTCGACCAGCAGTGCCTGAGCGGGCGCTCCAGTGGAGTCCTGCAGCTTGACCACAGCATTCGTCACCGTGACGGCGACCTCGACGGAGAGGAAGGCGCCGACGAGGTTGAGGACGGCGGAGAGGGCGACTGCGGCCTTGGGGCGCAGCGCACCTGTGGCGATCGAGGTCGCCATCGCGTTGGCCGTGTCATGGAAGCCGTTGGTGAAGTCGAAGGTCAACGCCACGACGACCACGAGCGCCAAGATCACTGCGGCTGAGCTCATGTCTCCATGGTGCGACCCTCGAGAGGGTGCTCTCTCCCGGCGGGGAGCCAGTTTGCCGTAACGTCAACCGTTGTTCTCGGCCCGGTACTCTGGCTCCCCACCGAAGGTTCACCAGGTGTGCGCGACGTCGATGACCAGCCGCGACCCGTCACCTGGGCCGGCGAGGGTGAAGACGCGGAACGGTAGCCGGGCTCGGACGCCGAGACCGACCGTCGTGCGGCCCTCGAAGCTGCCCGCCCACGCGACCTGGCGGAAGGTGCGGTAGCCCGTCACGTTGGTCAGCTCCTTGACGTTGACCGGGCGGTATGTCGGCTGGCCAGCAGAGTCGTATGCCGGTACGAGAACGACGACGGCGAGACGGGCTCCACCGCGGAGCGGGATCGGCGTGCCGCTGCCGTCGGCCCGCACGGTGTCGACATAGCGGACGTCATACCCGACGATCGGGCCGCGGAGGTCGATGACGAGCCGGTCGTAGCACGCGTGCTGACCCGAGCGGACCCCGGTGAGGACCGCACTGGAGCTGCGCGAGGAGCCTTTGGGCAGCGATCCCCAGGTCACCGAGCAGGTCGACGATGTCACCGCGGTGCTCAGGGTCGTGGCGAGCTTGGGTGCGGGGGTGGGCGTCGCCGCCGCAACGGCGGCGGTCGGGACGAGGACGGCGAGGGAGACAGTGGCGAGGGTGGTGAGAGTGCGTGACATGACGTCCTCCGGTGTGGCTGGTCGGCGGATGCCGACACCATCCAGACGCGCAGCGGGCCGCCGGGGTTGACCCGGCTGGGGCGCACGGCCTCCGGACACCCGCAGGGCCCGGACCGGCAACGGTCCGGGCCCTGCGCTGTCAAGGCGCGCAAACTCAGTGCTTGAGCGCGGCCTTCTCGGCGCCCGCGCCGGTGAGGGAGCGGACCTCCATCTCGGCGAACTTGGCGTCATTGACCTCGTTCTTGCTGGTCACCGAGCCGAGCCAGCCGAGGAAGAAGGCCAGCGGCACGGAGATCAGGCCAGGGTTGTCCAGTGGGAACCAGTGGAAGTCCACGCCCTGGATCATCGAGGCCGACACCCCTGTCGCCTTGTCGACCGGCTTCCCGCTGACGACCGGGCTGAAGATGATCAGCGTCAGCGAGGCGATGAGGCCGCCATACATGCTCCACAGCGCGCCCCGGGTGGTGAAGTTCTTCCAGAACAGCGAGTAGAGGATCGTCGGCAGGTTGGCGCTCGCCGCCACGGCGAAGGCCAGGGCCACGAGGAAGGCAATATTCTGGCCGTTGGCGAAGATGCCGCCAATGATGGCCACGATGCCGATGACGACGGCGGTACGCCGGGCAACCCGGACCTCGGAGTCGGCGTCGATCTCGCCCTTCTTGATGACGTGGGCGTAGATGTCGTGCGCGAAGGAGGCCGACGCGGTGATGGTCAGACCGGCAACCACGGCAAGGATCGTCGCGAACGCCACGGCCGAGATGACGCCGAGGAGGATCTCCCCGCCGAGGTGGTAGGCGAGCAGCGGAGCCGCCGAGTTCTGCTTGCCCGGTGCCGCCTTGATGGCGTCGGGGCCGACGAGCGCCGCGGCGCCATACCCGAGAACCAGGGTGAGCAGGTAGAACAGGCCGATGAGCCAGATGGCCCAGACGACCGAACGACGGGCCTCCTTGCTCGTTGGCACCGTGTAGAACCGCATGAGGACGTGCGGCAGACCGGCGGTGCCGAGGACCAGGGCGATGGACAGCGAGATGAAGTCGATCGGGTTCTTGTACTGCAGACCCGGCTGGAGGATCTTGTCGCTGCCGCCGGAGTTCTTGATGGCGTCGTCGAACAGGCCGGAGAGGTTGAAGCCGTACTTCACCCCGACCATGACGGTGATGACGATGGCGCCGATAATGAGCAGGCTCGCCTTGATGATCTGCACCCAGGTGGTGCCCTTCATGCCGCCGATGAGGACGTAGACGATCATCAGCGCGCCGACGACCGCGATGACCAGGCTCTGGCCGGTGCGGTCGGTGATGCCGAGGAGCAACGCGACCAGGCCACCGGCGCCGGCCATCTGGGCGAGCAGGTAGAAGGCGGACACGGCTAGGGTCGAGACGGCGGCCGCGGTGCGCACCGGGCGCTGGCGCAGCCGGAACGAGAGGACATCGGCCATGGTGAACCGGCCGGTGTTCCGCAGCAGCTCAGCCACGAGGAGCAGGGCGACGAGCCACGCGACGAGGAAGCCGATGGAGTAGAGGAAGCCGTCATACCCGTTGACCGCGATCGCGCCGGCGATGCCGAGGAAGGACGCGGCGGAGAGGTAGTCACCGGTGATGGCGATGCCGTTCTGGCGCCCGGAGAAGGCGCGGCCACCGGCGTAGTAGTCGGCGGCGGTCTGGTTCTGCCGGGAGACCCGGATGACGATGGCCAAGGTGACCACGACGAACAGTCCGAAGATGACGATATTGAGGGTCGTGTTGCCGACCTGGGTCGCCATGGGCGCGAGGGTGGTCATGAGAGCGAACCCCCTTCCATGTGCTCGGCGAGCTTGGCGGCGGCGGGGTCGAGCTCACGGTCGGCCCACCGGGCGTAGATCATCGTGATGGCGAAGGTGGAGGCGAACTGCAGCAGCCCGAGGATCAGGCCAATGGTGATATTGCCGAGGACCTTGGTCGCCATGAAGCTCGGGGCGTATGTCGCAAGGACGACGTAGAGGAAGTACCACGCGAGGAAGAGCGCGGTCATGGGGAAGACGAACCGGCGGAACTTGGCCCGCAGCTCGCCGAACTCTGCGGACTGCTGCACCTCGATATATCGCTGGGTGCGGGCCTCGTCGATGTCCTGTGCCACCGACGCACCTCCTTCAGGGTGTGGGGGCAGGTGCCACCGGCACCTGCGGACGGTCCCAGTGGGCCCGGTCACGTCCGCGACCTACAGTGACGGGACGCCCAGGGCTTGCCAAGGTGCGCCGCGCCGTGCGGAGGGGTCCATCTGTGACCGGCGTCATAGCGGTCGCTCAACGGTCGGCGTATGCCGCCCAGCGGTCCGCGCGGCTCAGGCCACCGGGTCGGCGGCGCCGGTCAATGCCTCCGGGGCGTGCAGCCGCACCATGGTCCGCAGTGCCCCCGCTGGCACCCGGGAGGGGGTGGCGAGCGAGACGATGACCGAGACGGCGAAGGCGATCGGGATGGTCCACGCTGCGGGCTGAGCCAACAGCGCTCCTGCCCACCCGGAGCCGCCCACGCCGAACATCGTCGCGATGGCGGCGGCTGAGGCGAGAAGGCCGCCGGTGAGCATCCCCGCCGCGGCACCGGGAACCGAGAGCCGAGGCCACCACACGCCGAGGAGCAGCAACGGGCAGAAGGTGGACGCGGCGACGGCGAAGGCCAGGCCGACGATATCGGCGAGGGGGACCTCTGGGGTGACCGAGGAGGCGACATACGGGACGGCAACGGCGACGACCGAGGCGATCCGGAACTGCTGGATCCGGGTGGTGTCCCCGCCGATGTGCCGGCTGAGCAAGGGGTCGATGAGGTCCTGGTCGATGACCCCGGTGACCGAGACGGTCAGGCCCGAGGCGGTGGACAGGAAGGCCGCGAAGGCACCTCCGGCGAGGACGGCGCCCAGGACGTCACCGAGGACCCCCGGCACCACCGCCTGGGGGAGCAGCAGGGTGACCGAGTCGGCCCGAACGCCGGCCCCCAGGCTCGGCAGGTAGATCCGCCCGAGGACCCCGTAGACCGGCGTGAAGATGTAAAAGGCGCCGAGCAGGGCGATCACGGTGACGGTCGTCCGGCGGGCGGCGCGCCCGTCGGGGTTGGTGTAGAAGCGAACGAGGACGTGCGGCAGGCCCATCGTCCCCAGACACAAGGCCAGCAACGTCGAGTAGGTCGTATAGGTCGCGTGCTGGCGGGGGCCGTGGTCGACGAGGGGCCGGGACCACTCGGCGAGGGTGCCACCGCCGACATCCCAGGGCGCCGGCTGCCCCCCGCGGGCCCAGACCCACAGCAGGATGAAGGCCGGGATGGAGATAGCGGTGAGCTTGATCCAGTACTGGACCGCCTGGACGAAGGTGATCGAGCGCATCCCGCCGGCGCCGACGGCGGCGAGGACGATCGCGGCGACGACGGTCCGGCCGACCCAGGGTGGGGCACCGGCAACGGTGGCCAGGGTGAGGCCGGCCCCCTGGAACTGGGGGAGGAGGTAGAGCCAGCCGATTCCGACGACGAGCAGGCTCGCCATCAACCGGACCGCCCGGGACTCCAGCCGCGCCTCGGCGAAGTCGGGCAGGGTGTAGGCCCCGCTGCGTCGAAGCGGCGCGGCGACGAGGACGAGCAGGACGAGGTACCCGACGGTATAGCCGACGGGGTACCAGAGCATGTCGACACCATTGGTGTAGACCAGCCCGGCGACGCCGAGGAAGGAGGCCGCTGAGAGGTACTCACCGCAGATCGCCGCGGCATTCCAGCCGGGGGAGACGACCCGGCTCGCCACATAGAAGTCGCTGGTCGTCCGGGACAGCCGCAGCCCCACCGCGCCGATGACCAGCGTGGCCAGACAGACCAGGGTGACCGCGGACACGGCATACGCGGAGTTCACTGCTGGGACACCAGCTCGACGAAGTCCCGCTCGAGCCGCTCGCACTGGGCGACGTAGAAGCGGGCGCCAAAGGCGACGACGGGATAGACGACGAGCCCGACGACCACCCACGGCAGGGGGGCGGGGCCGATCCGCGTGGTCGCTACCTGGGGGACGAGGAGGAAGAGCAGAGGTATGCCGGCGAGCACCACGGCCGCGACGGAGAGGACGGCGAGGCCGAGCCGGAGCTGGGCGCGCAGCAGGGCCGCGAGGTAGATCTCGCCGAGGGCGGTCTGCTGGGCGAGCTCGGCGCTTCGGGACGGCCGGTCGGCGCGGCGGCGCGCGTCGCGTTGCGGGGCGGTGACGCGGACCCGGTGGGGGACCTCGCCCGGACCTGGCTCGGGGCCGGCGCCGGTCCCCCGACCTGGGGTCATGCGCGGGGGCTGAGCCGAGCCAGCCGCTCGCGGAGGTGGCGGGTATGACGCCGGCTGACCTGGAGGACGACGTCGTCGAGAGTGACCGTGCACCGTCCATGAGACATCGTCACCGCGGTGATATGGGCCATCGAGGCCAAGGTGCTGCGGTGGATGCGCACAAAGCCGTACTGACCCCAGCGCTCCTCGAGGGCGTTGAGCGAGACCCGGACGAGGTGCGAGTCGGTGGCGGTGTGCAGTCGGGCGTAGTCGCCTTGGGCCTGGGCGAAGCGGATGTGGCTGCGCTGGACGAAGGTCGTCACGCCGGCCAGTTCGACGGGGATGACCTCGTCGGGGACCGGGACGGGGGCCTGCGGCGTGCTGAGTCGGGCCCCCTGCCCGGTGGTGGGGTCGACGCTGTCGAGGGTGGGCACCGACTTCTCGGTCTGCCGGTCCAGCACCCGGCGCACCGCCTCGGCGAGGCGTTCTGGGCGCACCGGCTTCATGACGTAGTCGGTCGCGTCGAGGTCGAAGGCGTCGACGGCATACCCGTCGTAGGCGGTGACGAAGACGACCTGCGGCCGGTCGGCGAAGCGGGCCAGCACCCGGGCCAGATCCATCCCGTCGAGGCCGGGCATCGAGATGTCCGAGAAGACGACATCGACCGGGGTGTCGTCGAGGGCGCGCAGCGCCTCGGTCGCGGAGGCAGCGGTGCGGATCGAGCCGACCCGGGGGTCCTCGCCGAGGAGGAAGGCCAGCTCGGACAGGGTCGGAGCCTCGTCGTCGACCAGCAGCGCCCGCAGGCCCGGGCTCGCCCCGGGCCCGTCGGCGCCGCGGGTCGGCTCGACGGATGGCTCCGTTGTCACAGGGGGAAGGGTAACGACCACGACCGGGCCACGTCACCAGGCTGGGCCGTCGTCCCGCGGGCGGTCACTGGCCGGCCCGGATGCCAGGGGCGAACTTCGGCACCCGGAAGCTCACCTTGGTCCCGGCGCCCGGGGCGGTCTCGACGACGAGGCCGTGCTGGTCGCCGAAGGCCTGGCGGAGCCGGGCGTCGACATTGCCCATGCCGACGCTGTCGGTTGCATTCTCGCCGGCGAGGACCGCGCGGATCACCTCGGGGTCGGAGCCGACGCCATTGTCCTCGATGACGATCTCGGCGTTCTGCCCGACGTCGGCGGCGGTGATCGTCACCTGCCCCCGACCGCTGCCGGACTGCAGCCCGTGACGTACGGCGTTCTCGACGAGGGGCTGGACGGCAAGGAAGGGAACCGACACCTGGAGCACCTCGGGGGCGATGGTCAAGGTCACGGTGAGCCGATCCCCGAAGCGGGCCTGCTCGAGGGCGAGATAGCGCTCGATATTGCGCAGCTCGTCCGCGAGGGTGGTGTATGCGCCACCCCTTCTGAAGGAGTACCTCGTGAAGTCCGCGAACTCCAGGAGCAGCTCGCGGGCGCGGTCCGGGTCGGTCCGGACGAAGGAGGCGATCGCGGCGAGGCAGTTGTAGACGAAGTGCGGGCTGATCTGGGCCCGCAGGGCGCGCAGCTCGGCCTCCATCGCGCGGGTCCGCTCTCGGCCGAGGTCGGCGAGCTCGGCCTGGGTGGCCAGCCACACGGCGAGCTCCTCGGTGGCCCTGACCAGTCCCGGCGAGCTCGACGGTCCGTACGCGGCCAGCGCGGCGACGACGCGGTCACGCGCGACGACCGGGGCGATGACGGCGAAGCGCAGCTCGCACTCCGGGTCGCCGCAGGCCACCTCTGACGGGCCGAGGACGACAGTGCGGCTCCCGACCAGGGCGGCCTGGGCGTGCCCAACGACGTCCCTGCGATGGTGCTCGCCCGGCCCGTCCCAGGCGAGGACGCCGCTGGGGTCGGTCACGGCGATCGACGGCGCGGCGAGGAGGGTCCGTAGGTGCTTGGCGGCCTTTCCCACGCCCGCGGGGGTGAGTCCCTCACGCAGGGTCGCCGCCGCCCGCGAGGCCGTATGCAGGGTCCGGTATGTCGCCTCATCGACGTCGCTGCCGAAGCGCCTGCGCCTCGAGGCGCCGACGAGGGCCAGCGTCCCCAGCGCCGCGAGCGCTGCGGCGACGAGGACGACCAGCGCCTCGGATGCCCTCACGGCGGTCACTCTACGCAGCGCAGGGTCCGGGGCGGCAGACGTCCGGGGCGGCATACGCTGACCGGGTGAGCACCCGGCCCGGCACCCACCCCGCGCATACCGCCCTGCTCCGGCTGGCTGCCGACCCAGCCGTCGCCGACGCGGCCCAGCAGGCCCGGGACGCCTGCGCGCAGCTGCGCTGGCACCAGGCGCTGCGGCGGCGGATCCCCGAGGCGGCGGCCGAGTCGCGGGTCCGGGGGGCCCATGCCTCGGCGGCGCTCGACGGTGCTGAGCTGCCGGTCGACCTGGTCCGGGCCATGGTCGTCGGGGTGCGTGAGCTGTCCGGCGCGGACCTCGACCCGGTCGACAAGGTGGTGGCCGGGGCGGTCCGGGCGACTGCGGAGAGCGAGCATGTCGCCACCCTTGTGGCGTCCGCGCCGCTGCAGGCCCTGGCCCGGCTGCATGTCGCGGCGGCGACCGGGCTGGTCCCGGCCGAGCAGCTCGGACGCCCCCGGCAGGCCGGTGAGGGGTGCACCGAGGCGCGTGACCTGGGTCCGGCGCCGGACGCTGCCGAGGTGGCTGACCGGCTCGGTTCGCTGGTGCTGATGCTGCAGGCCCGGAGCGACGTCCCGGCTCTGGTCGTCGCCGGCCTGGCGCACGCCGAGGTCGCGGTGCTCCGGCCGTTCACCGCCGGCAACGCCCTCGTGGCGCGGGCGTTGGAGCGGGCCATCATCGTCGGCCGCGGGCTCGACGCGACGGGGGTGGTCGTCCCGGAGGCGGGGCACCGGCGGGTTGCTGGTGACCTGGCGTACCGTGCGGCGCTCGGCGGGTACGCGTCGGGGTCCGTTCGTGGTGTCGTCGGCTGGCTGGAGCGGTGCGGTCGGGCTGTCGTCGCCGGGGCCGCGGCGGGCACCGAGGTCGCCGACGCGGTCCTCGTGGGTCGCACCTCCTAGGACAGCTCGCCCGGTGGGGGGCGAAGGCCGCCAGCAGAGCGAATTTCCTCGCGGAGTCGTTTGCGTTTCACGCTTCTGGGACGGACAATGAGATGTGTCGCTCCCCCTCTGGGGTTGAGCGCACGCACTGGCCCCTCCCCCCCGGAGCCAGCGCGGAGGACGGCCCCCGTTGTCCCCCCGACGGGGGCCGTCGCATGTCCGGACGCGGTCCGGCGCCGGGATCTCCACGAAGCTCTGCCTGTGCCGCGGTGCCGCACGCCCCAGGTTGTCCACAGTCACCGGGTCGCTTGTCCCACCGTCCACAGGGCGGGCGCCGGCCCTGGCGCGGGCTGCTCCCTCGGGCGAGCCTGGGCCTCATGGGTGAACTTGTCGTCGTGACCGGAGCCAGCGGGGGCCTAGGCGTGTCGACTGTGGCGGTCGCGATCGCGGTGCGGGCCGCTCGCCGTGGCCTGTCCGCGGTCGTGGTGGACACCGACCCCGAGGGCGGTGGCCTCGACCTCGTCGCGGGGCTGGAGGACGAGCCAGGGGTGCGCTGGGAGGACCTCGACGGGCTCTCCGGCGACGTGGACGGGCCGGCCCTGGCGGCCGACCTCCCTCAGCACGAGGGCGTGGCGGTGCTGTCCTTCTCTGGTGCTCGAGCCCTCGCTCGTTCGGACCCGGTGGGCGACCGGCTGGACGCGGTGGTGGCGGCGTTGCGGGGCGTTGTCGATGTCGTCGTGGTCGACGCGACCCGGTCGACGCGGCGCCGGTGGCAGGGGCTGGGCGGTCGCGGGGACCACGTCGTCGTGGTGGTCGGTGTCGGGGTGCGGTCGGTGGCCGCCGCTCGGGATCTCGTCGACGAGCTTGCTCGCGGCTCCGCCGAGGTCTGCGCGGTGGTCCGGGCCCGCCGGCCCAGCCGTGGGCTGTGCGACGCAGTCGCCGAGGTCCTCGAGGTGCCGGTGCTTGGGGGGCTCGCCCACGACGCTCGGGTCCACACCGCAGAGGAGCGCGGCACGCTGCCCGGACGCGGACGGGGCGTCATCGGTGGCCTGGCCGATACGGTCCTCGACCACTGCCTCTCGGCCGGTGACTCGGCGGGTGCGCTCCGTCCGCGACCGGTGGCGGGCTCTGGTGAGGCACCCGCCCGGGCGGCGCGCGACGAGGTGGGCTCGGAGGATCGGGTCGAGCTGCCGTGGGCGGTCGTGACGGTCCCGAATGGCGGTGGAGACGACCGGGCGGGCCCGTCAGGTGATCGGTCCGGTCCTCCGGGCCGGGGACGAAGTGCGCCGCGGCCGCCCGCGCGCCACCGGGCGGCATGAGCGTCGAGCGCGCCCGGCTCCGCTCGGTCCTTGCGGGTGTGCCTCCCACCGAGGCGTCCGTCGGCGCCCTCGCGGCCGCCGAGGCGGCCCGGTTGGGCTCGGAGGGAGTCAGGCGGCGCCGCTCCGAGCTGCGCTCGGAGCTGCTGGGCCTTGGACCGCTCGACGATCTCGTCCACGATCCTGCCGTCTCCGATGTCGCCGTCAACGGGGACGGCTCGGTGTGGTGCGACGACGGCGGCGGTATGTCGCCCCGCGGGTTCCTTCCGGGAGGCAGCCAGGACGTCCGCCGACTGGCGGTCCGCCTCGCCGCGATGGCCGGGCGGCGGCTGGACGACGCCGCGCCATATGTCGACGGCCTGCTCCCCGGTGGGGTACGGCTGCACGCGGTCCTGCCCCCACTGGTGGCCGACGGGGCACACGTGACCTTGCGGGTCCCCGCCCGCCGCGAGCTCAGCCTGGCCGACCTCGCAGCCCTCGGGTCGTTCCCGAGGGAGTGGGTGCCGCTGCTGGTCGCGCTGGTCCGTCGGCGGGTGGCCTTCCTTGTCTCGGGCGGCACCGGCGCAGGGAAGACGACCCTGCTGGCCGCGTTGCTCGGCGCCGGCGACTCGGGTGACCGGGTGGTCGTGGTGGAGGACGTCCGCGAGCTGCTCGTCGATCGCCCGCATGTCGTGCGGATGGAGGCCCGCCCGCCGAATGTCGAGGGGGTCGGCGCGGTGACCCTGTCCGTCCTGGTCCGGCAGGCGCTGCGGATGCGACCCGACCGGCTCGTCGTCGGCGAGGTCCGCGGGCCCGAGGTGCGCGAGCTGCTCACCGCTCTCAACACTGGGCACGAGGGTGGGTGCGGCACGCTTCACGCGAACGCCGCCGAGGATGTTGTCACCCGGCTGGTCGCGCTCGGCGCGCTGGCCGACCTGACTCCGGCCGCCGTGCACGCCCAGGTGGCCAGTGCCGTTCAGGTCGTCCTGCATCTGCGACGGGAGGGCGCCGCCCGGGTGCTGGACGCCTGGGGCATCGTGACCGGCGAGGACCCGCCTCGGGTGCATCGGGCCCTGGACCGCGATGGCCCTGGGCCGACGTGGCCGCGCCTGGCCGAGCTGCTCGGGGTCTCGACGTGCTGACCTTCTCGGCGGCGGTGTGCGCGCTCGGTGCCGTTCTGTCGTGGCCGGGCCCGGCTCGCTGGAGTGCGCGGCCGCGGGGGCCGCGCTCCGGTGGAGGTGGCGCGCCATCGGGCCGGGGCCCGCGGGGTGCTGTGGCGAGGCTCGTCGACTGGGTGGGGGAGCGTGCGGCACCGGGGCGGTGGCCGGCATACCGCGGGGTGGGGGGTACTCGTGCCGGCTTGGCCTGGGGGAGGGGCGGCTCCGCCGCCGGTGCCGAGGTGGCGGCTTCCGTCGCGGCGCTGGCTGCGGGGCTGCGGGCCGGGCTTCCCACCGTGGCCGCAGCGCGGGCGGCCCTAGGCGGCGCGACTGCTCCGGGCGCGGGCGCGACCTTCTTGGCGGTCGTGGCCGCAGCGGCGAGCAGCGGTGACCCGGTGGGGCCTCGGCTCATCGCGCTGGCGCGGGAGCGTCCTGAGCTGGCCTTCCTCGCACAGGCCTGGGTGGTCGCCGAGAATACGGGCGCGCCGCTCGCCCCCACGCTGAGCTCGGCGGCCCGGGAGACCCGCGCGCGCCTGGCCCGGCAGCGGCGCATGGCCGCCTTGGCGGCCGGGCCCCGTGCGACCATGCACCTGCTCACGGTGCTGCCGATTCTCGGGCCCCTGGCCATGGTGGGGCTCGCCGGCCTCGACCGTCCTTGGGCCACCCCGGCGGCCCGGGCGGCGGTCCTTGTCGGGGTCCTGCTCCTGTGGCTGGGCCGCCGGTGGTCGGCCTGGCTGATCCGTCGGGCGCTGCGAGCGCCCGGCGTGCCGCCCCCGTCAGGAGCGCCGCAGTGACCCCGCTCATCGGGGCGGTTCTCGCCCTGGCGTCGGTCCTGACCTGGCCGGATCCGCGGCCATCTCTCGGCCCTGCCACTGCGGGTCCATGGCGTGGTCGAGGGGTGGGGCATTGGGCGGGGCGTCGGGCGGGGCGTCGGGCGGGGGACGCATGGGCCGCCCGGACGGCCGGCTCCGTTCGTGCGCTGGGAGAGGTAGGGCGACCCACGGTCGACCATGTCGTCGACGCGATGTCGCTGGTTGCCATGGCGCTGTCCGGCGGCTGCGCCCCGATCGACGCGATCGAGGTGGTGACCGACGTGAGCCCAGCCTGGGTGGCTCAACAGCTGCGCACCGTGACCACAGGGTTGCGCTGGGGCCTGGGCCCGGACCAGTGCTGGGCGCAGGTGTCGCCGGCGTGGAACGGGCTGGCCCGGGCGATCGCCCTGGCCACTGAGGCGGGCGTCCCAGCGGCCGGCCTGATCCTCGACGCGGCCGAGGAGCTCCGTGCGCGGTCCGACGGTGATCTCGATGCGCGGGTCTCGGCGCTCGGCGTGCACCTGGTGCTGCCCCTCGGCTTGGCCTTCCTCCCGGCTTTCGTCCTCACCACCGTCGTTCCCTTCGTCCTGGCCCTAGTGGCGTCGGTGTTCGGGTAGGCCGTCCACAGGGGGCACCGGCGAACCTCACCGTCCACAGGCCCAGAACTCGGCCTGGTCCGGCGCTCGGTCGCGGCATGGACTGGGGTGGTCAGGTTCCATCGGAAGGAGAGAGTCGATGACCACGTGGTTGAGTCGGTGGGGACGCATCCTTGCCATCGCTGTTCGCAGGGTGCGCCGCGGCGCCGAGGCCGGGATGACCACGGCGGAGTATGCCGTTGGGACGATCGCGGCCGTCGCGTTCGCTGGGTTGCTCCTCGCCATCGTCCGGTCGCCGACCGTCCGGTCGGCGCTCATGCACATCATCACGACTGCGCTGGGCACCCGGGGATGAGCAGGTCCAGTGGGGAGGCCGGGATGGTGACGGCCGAGTCCGCAGTCGTCATCCCGGTCCTCCTCCTGGTCCTGGCCCTTGTGCTCAGCGCGCTCAGCGTGGGCGTGGACCAGCTGAGGTGCGTCGACGCGGCGAGGGTCGGGGCGCGATCGGCCGCACGAGGGGACTCCACCGCCAAGTCCACCGACCTCGCCCGGGCGAGTGCACCGACGGGCGCGCGGGTCGGCGTCCAGGTCGGCGGTGAGCTCGCCGTCGTGTCGGTTGCGGTGCATCGGCGGGTCGCCTGGCTCGTCGGGGTCGACGTGGCGTCCACGGCGACCGCCCCGGTCGAACAGTGAGCCCTCCACGCCCGTGGCGAGGGGTTCGGGCGCGCAGTGGCGGCCGTCGCGAGCGGGGTTCGGCGACGGTGCTGGGCCTCGGTATCGCGGTCGCGCTGCTCGCCGTCGCCGTCGGGGGGATGCTGGTCGTCTCCGCGGTGCTCGGTGCGCATCGGGCCGCAAGTGCTGCCGACCTCGCTGCCCTGGCGGCTGCTGGGGCTGCGGCTCGTGCCGAAGGGGAGCGCGTCGCCTGCGCTGCCGCGGCCGGGCTGGCTCGGCGGAACGGGGCCGTGCTCGAGCGCTGCCGGGTCGGGACCGACGGGTCGGCGACGGTCGAGGTCGTGGTGGCGGTCGCCGGCCTGGGCGGCGCACGGGCAACCGCCCGCGCCGGTCCGGTCAGCGCCAGACTCCCAGCGGTCTGGGAGTCAGCGGTGGGGTCTGGTGCTCAGGACGGTACGCAACAGGGCCAGGGCGCCGGGCTTGTCCAGCGGCTCGTTGCCGTTGCCGCACTTGGGGGACTGGACACACGACGGGCACCCGCGCTCGCACCGGCACGCCTCGATCGCGTCGGCCGTCGCCTCGAGCCAGGTCGCGGCGGCGCGATAGCCGCGGTGGGCGAAGCCCGCGCCGCCGGGGTATCCGTCATACACGAGGATCGTCGGCAGCCCGGTGTCCGGATGCAGCGCGGTCGACACCCCGCCGATGTCCCATCGGTCGGCGGTGGCGACCAGGGGGAGCAGCCCGATCGCGGCGTGCTCGGCGGCGTGGGCGGCCCCGGGGATCGCCGCCTCGGCGACCCCGGCCGCGACCAGGAGTTCGGGCGGCATCGTCCACCACACGCCCTCGGTCACCAGTCGGTGCTGGGGCAGGTCGAGCGGGTGCTCGCCGAGCACCTCGCCGGAGTGCAGCCGGCGCCGGAAGGAGACCACCTGGCTGGTCACTTCGACCGAGCCCACCGAGAGCCGCACCGACCCCCACCGCTGGTGCTCGCGTTCGGTGACGAGGGTGAACTCGCTGACCGACTGGGCCTGGGTCGACCAGCCGGGGTCGCCCTCGACCACCAGGGCCGTCCGCGCCTCAAGGTCGAGCGCGGAGACGACATACGTCCGGCCCTGGTGGAGGTGGACTGCGCCTGCGTGGACGTGCGCCGGCGCGCGACCCTCGTCGACGGTCCCGATGACCCGCCCGGAGCCGCGGTCGACGATAGCGACCGCCTCACCCACCCCGCGCAGCCGGACGTGGTCGGCCGCCCGGTCGTCCCGGGCCCAGTACCACCCGGTCGGCCGCCGCCGCAGCACTCCAGCCCGCGTCAGGGCTCCGGCGAGCGGGACGGTCTGCGCACCGAAGTAGGCGCTGTCCGCCTCGGTCAGCGGCAGCTCGGCGGCGGCCGCGGCGAGGTGCGGGGCGAGGATGTTCGGGTTCTCCGGGTCGATGACGCTCGCCTCCACCGGAGCGCCGAAGACCGCCTCGGGGTGGCTGACCAGGTACGTGTCGAGCGGGTCGTCCGCGGCGATGAGCAGCGCGCTCGCCGGGCTCTGGTCGCGACCGGCGCGCCCCACCTGCTGCCAGAACGAGGCCCGCCGCCCCGGCCAGCCCGCGACGAGGACCGCGTCGAGACCGGAGATGTCGATGCCTAGCTCGAGGGCTGTCGTCGCGGCCATCCCGAGGATGCGTCGCTCCCGCAGGGCCCGCTCCAGCAGGCGCCGCTCCTCGGGTAGGTACCCCCCGCGGTATGCCGCCACGGCGTCGTCGAGCCCCTGGGAGGTCAGCCGGCCCCTGGCCGCGGAGGCGAGGACCTCGACCCCACCGCGGGACCGGGCGAAGGCGACCGTCTGGACGTCCGAGCGGACCAGCTCGGCCAACAGGTCCGCGGCCTCGGCGACCGCGCTGCGCCTGCCCCCGTCGACCGGCAGTGGCTCCCACAGGCCGACCGTCAGCGGCGCCCGGCGCGACCCGTCGTCGACGACCGCCCGAACCGACCGGCCGGTCAGCGCGGCCGCATGCCCGGAGGGATCCGCCACGGTGGCGGAGGCCAGGACGACAGCGGGGCGGGCGCCATACCGCGCAGCGACCCGCAGGAGGCGACGCAGGACGAGGGCGACGTGCGAGCCGAAGACCCCGCGGTAGGCGTGGCACTCGTCGACGACGACCACCCGCAGGGCGCGGAGAAAGGGCGACCACCGCTCGTGCCCGGGCAGGAGGGAGAAGTGGACGAGGTCGGGGTTGGTGAGGACGTAGCCGGCGTGCTCGCGGATCCACCGTCGCTCGTCAGGCGGGGTGTCCCCGTCATAGGTGGCCACCCGCAGCCCCGGCAGGGTCAGCGCGTCGACCCTGGCCCGTTGGTCCTCCGCCAAGGCCTTGGTCGGCGCGAGGTAGAGGGCGGTCGCGCCCCGCCCGGACGGCGCCGAAGTGCCGTCGAGCACCGCCGTGAGCAGGGGCAGGAGGTAGCCCAGGCTCTTGCCCGACGCTGTCCCGGTCGCCAGGACGACATCCTCGCCTCGGCGGACCACCTCGGCGGCCTCGACCTGGTGGCTCCAGGGTCGGCCGATCCCCGCCCCGACCAGCGCGGCGACCAGCGCGGGGGCTGTCCAGGCCGGCCACTCACTATGACGTCCATCACGCCCCGGGAGGTGCTCGACGTGGCGCAGCGCGCTGTCCGGACGGGTGGCAGCCAGCGCTTGGAGCAGGTCGGCGTGGGGGAGCGCGCCTGCGACCGGGTCGTTTGCAGGCGGTTCCGTGCTCGGCTCGGCACCTCCCATGGTCCCCCCACGGTACGGGCCTGGGCCCTCCTTCCCTTTGAGCCCACCCCGTTCCGTCGATAAGGTTCCCGCGACACCGCTCGACCACCGTGCCCCCACCGGAGGGTGCAGGTCAGCCCGTCATCGCTCGACGAAGAGCACCGGCGGGCCGTCTAGGAGGATCACATGCCAGGTTCGATCCGCGCTGTATCGGCCATCACGCTCGCCGGCAGCAACTACTCACTCGTGCTCGTCGTCGCCGCCATCGCGGTGGTCGCGCTGGTCATGGGTCTGCAGTTCCGTCGTGAGGTGCTGGCCGCCGACGCCGGGACCCCCAACATGCAGACCATCGGCGCCGCCGTCGAGGAGGGCGCCCAGGCGTACCTCCAGCGCCAGTTCAAGACGCTGGGCGGCTTCGTCGTCCTCGTCTTCTTTCTGCTCCTGCTGCTGCCCGCCGACACGGGGGTCAAGGTCGGCCGCTCGGTCTTCTTCGTCGTCGGTGCGCTCTTCTCCGCCTCGATCGGCTACCTGGGAATGTCACTGGCGGTCAAGGCCAACGTCCGGGTCGCCTCGGCGGCGCGCCGCGGAGACCGCGATGCGGGCATGCGGATCGCCTTCCGCACCGGCGGTGTCGTCGGTATGGCGACGGTCGGCCTAGGCCTGCTCGGGGCCTCGGTTGTCGTTCTGCTCTACAAGGCCGAGGCGCCCAAGGTGCTCGAGGGCTTTGGCTTCGGGGCCGCACTGCTCGCGATGTTCATGCGTGTCGGCGGCGGCATCTTCACCAAGGCGGCCGACGTCGGTGCCGACCTCGTCGGCAAGGTTGAGGCCGGCATACCTGAGGACGACCCCCGCAACGCGGCCACCATCGCCGACAATGTCGGTGACAACGTCGGTGACTGCGCCGGTATGGCGGCCGACCTCTTCGAGTCATATGCCGTCACCCTCGTCGCCGCGCTCATCCTCGGCTCGGTCGCCTTCGGCAGCCAGGGCCTGGTCTTCCCGCTCCTCGTCCCGGCCATCGGGGCCGTCACGGCGATCATCGGCGTCTTCATCACCAAGGTCCGCCCCGGCGAGAACGCCCTCAAGGCGATCAACCGCGGGTTCTACACCTCGGCCGCCATCTCGGCGGTCCTCGCGGCCATCGCGGCCTTCGTCTACCTGCCCGACACCTTCGCCAAGCTCGACGGTGTGGGCCCGGAGATCGCCGCCGTCGGCGGCAACCCGCGCCTCATCGCCATCGCCGCGGTCATCATCGGCATCGTCCTCGCCGGCGTCATCCTCTGGCTCACCGGCCACTTCACCGGCACCCATGCCCGGCCCACCCGCGACGTCGCCCGCACCTCGCTAACCGGCCCGGCGACTGTGGTCCTCTCCGGCATCGGCGTCGGCCTGGAGTCCGCGGTCTACACCGCGGCGATCATCGGGCTGGCCGTCTACCTCGCCTTCCTCCTCGGCGGCGGCTCGCTCGCGGTCGCGCTCTTCCTCGTCGCGCTCGCCGGGTGCGGCCTGCTCACCACCGTTGGCGTCATCGTTGCGATGGACACCTTCGGCCCGGTCTCCGACAACGCCCAGGGCATCGCCGAGATGTCCGGCGATGTCGACGGCGAGGGCGCGAAGATCCTCACCGACCTCGACGCGGTCGGCAACACGACCAAGGCGATCACCAAGGGCATCGCGATCGCGACCGCCGTCCTGGCGGCCACGGCCCTGTTCGGCTCGTACCAGGACGCGGTGAGCACGGGCCTGGCCCAGGCGACCGGCGTCAGTCCGGCCGAGCTGCGCGACCTCAGCCAGCGCTTCCTCGTCTTCCACCCGGCCGCCCTCGTCGGCCTCATCCTCGGTGCCGCGACGGTCTTCCTCTTCTCGGGCCTGGCGATCAACGCGGTCACCCGGGCCGCCGGCGCCATCGTCTTCGAGGTGCGCCGCCAGTTCCGCGAGATCCCCGGGATCATGGAGGGCACCGCCCGTCCCGAGTACGGCAAGGTCGTCGACATCTGCACGCGCGACTCGCTGCGTGAGCTGGCCACCCCCGGTCTGCTCGCCGCTCTCATGCCGATCGTCGTCGGCTTCGGGCTCGGGGTCGGCGCGCTCGCCGGATTCCTCGGTGGGGCGATCAGCTCCGGCGCCCTCATGGCAGTCTTCCTGGCGAACTCCGGCGGGTCGTGGGACAACGCCAAGAAGCTCGTCGAGGATGGCCTGCACGGCGGCAAGGGCTCGCCCGCGCATGCCGCGACGGTCATCGGTGACACCGTCGGTGACCCGTTCAAGGACACCGCCGGCCCGGCGATCAACCCGCTGATCAAGGTGATGAACCTCGTCTCGGTGCTCATCGCCCCGGCGATCATCACGACGAGCCTCGGCTCTGGCTCCAGCGCACTGCGCTATGTCATCGCCATCGTCGCCTTCGCCGTCGTCATCGGCGCGGTCTACGTCTCGAAGAAGCGGGACCTCGCCGTCGGCGGACCTGCGGAGTCGGCGGTCGAGCGCGTCGGCTAGCCCTTCTGCTCGACCGCCGAAAGGCCGGCGCCTCAATGGAGGCGTCGGCCTTTCGGTTTCGTGACGTCGATGTCGTTCTTTCGGTTCGTCTTCGGCTCGTGCGGCCCCACCCTGAGGGCGGCGTCACCCGGGTCTCAGAACCGGATGTACCGGACCGCGGCGGTGATCTGGGCGCCCGCGGCAAGGGTCCCGATCTGGAACTGCTGGGTGTTGCCGAAGTCGCCGTGGGCCGGTAGCGAGATGACCTGCGTGCTCGCCGTGCAGGTCGAGTCGAGGATATTGCCGGTGACCTTGGCGAAGTGGCCCTTGGCGAAGTTGCCCGCGTACTGGAGCATCATCGCGTGCGCCTCGGAGCCGGCCGGAGCCAACGACGGGTCGTTGAACGCGAACGAGCTCGTGTGGGTGTCATTGGCGTGCCAGTTGGCGAAGTCCGCCCACCCGTTCGCCCCGCCGGTGTCGACGTCGAAGTCGACCTGCCGCCGGAGGATGATGCCGCCGATCGAGGCGGCGGTGTTGTTCTTCACCGTCATGTCGACATTGATCGCCCGGTTCGGACCGTCGAAGGTGAACAGCTGCGTCATCGTCAGCCGGCCGTCGGCTGTGCTCCGGACGACACGTGACGAGGTGGCGCTGAGGCTGGTGAAGGTCGGCGTGCCCCAGCCGCTCATCGCGACCCCGGTGTCGTAGGTGTTCACCTGGCCGGCCGTGGTGTTGTAGCACAGGACGTATCCTTCGCCCTCAGCCCCGACTCCGATGTGCTCGTAGACGGCACCGGCCTTGTCGGGCCCGCGGTAGGACACGATATTGCCGTCCGAGCTCAGGCTGACGGTCGTGCTACCACCGGCCGCCGAGTGGTAGGTGACGACCTCGATCTCGGACAGCGCGCTGGCGGCCCGGTCGGCCGACCGTTGCGATGTCCCGGATGCGGCTGCGCCCCCGTCGGACGAGGTTCCGTGGGCAGCGATAGCCGGAGTGGCGACGATCAGACCCGCCGCGGCCAGTGCGCCGATGAGGTTTCGTGCGTTCATCTGTCGTTCCCCCTTGCCAGACGGACCGCCACAGCTGCGGGCTGGGCGGCCGGAGAGTCGGGCGCCCAGAGGCGGGATGCCCGTGCTGGAGAGGGCAGTCGCCCCAGCCGGTGATACCGCTGCCGGGGCCTGACTTACGCTCGGGGAGTGGTTCATGACCCCGCTCTCGTCGCATCCCTTCGCGACGACCTCGCGGCTGCCTTCACGCTCGACCTGGTCGCAGACCTGCTCGGAGGTATGGCGGCCAGCGCACTGGGCCGGGAGCAGAACCTCCCCGCCGACCGGGCGACCCGAGGCCGTACCGACCCCACCGCCACCCTGGTCCGCCTGTTCACCCTAGGGCTGCCCGTCGCCCGCCCGGCCGTCGACCACGCGCTGCCGCGGACCGGCGCGGCTGGGCTGGGCGAGCTGGGGCTGGCTCGGCACCGGCAGGTCGGCGACGAGGTCGTCGCGGAGGTCGACGTGCGGCCCTATGGCGACGACGCCGGACACCAGTGGTGGCTCGTCTCGGACTTCGGGGAGCCGGTGCGGCGGGCACCGCTGGCGACCGACCACGTCCTCGGGGCCGGCGGCGCGTCGCTCACCCTGGCCTCGTGGACGCCGAGGCGGCCGGTCGGCACGGCCCTCGACGTCGGCACCGGGTGCGGCGTCCAGACCCTGCACCTGGCCACGCACGCCCGAACCCTGGTGGCCACGGATCTGTCTGTTCGGGCGCTGCAGATGGCCGCCCTCACCGCGGCGCTCGCGGGCGTCGAGGTCGACCTGCGCCACGGCGACCTGCTGGACCCGGTCGCCGGGCAGCGTTTCGACCTCGTCGTGTCGAACCCCCCCTTCGTCATCACGCCGCGACGTCGTGGCCTACCGCGGTACGAGTATCGCGACGGTGGACTGGCGGGGGACGCCGTCGTCGAACGGCTGATCCGCTCGGTCGGTGACCATCTGGAACCGGGCGGGGTCGCACAGCTGCTCGGCAACTGGGAGATCCCGGCCGGCGGGCGCTGGACCGACCGGGTCGGTGAGTGGGTGGCCGGGTCCGGCCTGGACGCCTGGGTGGTCCAGCGCGAGGAGCAGGACATCGCCGAGTATGCCGAGACCTGGGCCCGGGACGGCGGAGCGCATCCGGGCACCGACGACCACGACCGGCTCTACAACGCCTGGCTGGACGACTTCGAGCAACGCGGCATCGAACGGGTCGGCTTCGGGGTGGTGACCCTGCGCCGTCCTGGCACCGCCGCGCCCTCTCGTCGGCCCTGGACCCACCTGGAAGAGCTCCGCGGCCCGGTCGCCCCAGCCCTGGGCGAGACCGTGGCCACCACCCTCGACGCCTGGACCGCCCTCGCCGACACCCGTGCCGAGGGCAGGCTCGAGCAGGCCCTCCTCGACACCACGTGGGTCGTCGCCGCCGATGTCACCGAGGAACGACACTTCCGGCCCGGCGCCGACGACCCCGCGGCGATCCTGCTGCGACAGGGCTCTGGCCTGCGCCGGACCCGGGTCGTCGACACGGCAACGGCCGCGCTGGTCGGGGTGTGTGACGGGTCGCTCCCCGCCGGCGCCGCGATCGACGCCATCGCGGCCCTGCTCGACCGAGCGCCCGGCGACGTCCGCCGCGAGGTCCTCCCGACCCTCGAAGCTCTCGTCGCTGAAGGCTTCGTCGGTGCCGGTGCCCCCCAGG
>WBZP01000737.1_pt1 | contig 42842 bp, 50 predicted proteins | sample 5204301 | NCBI WGS metagenome assembly WBZP01 (sample SAMN12412401, study PRJNA552823) | activated sludge metagenome | isolation source: activated sludge from nitrification reactor of wastewater treatment plant... | place: USA: Pennsylvania | collected 2017
GGCAACCTGCAGAAGTACGCCGCGGACGTCAAGGAAGCCCAACGCCTAGTCGACCAAGCCCTGGCCCAGTCGAAGAAGTAGCGGAGCATGGGTTCAGCAGCGCCCAAGCCCAAACCGCTGGTTGAGCAGCGCCCGAAGGGCGCGTGACGAAACCAACCCACCCGTCGGTTGAGCCTGTCGAAACCCGCCCGCTGGTTGAGCCTGTCGAAACCCGCCCGCTGGTTGAGCCTGTCGAAACCCGCCCGCTGGTTGAGCCTGTCGAGACGCGCCCGCTGGTTGAGCCTGTCGAGACGCGCCCGCTGGTTGAGCCTGTCGAGACGCGCCCGCTGGTTGAGCCTGTCGAGACGCGCCCGCTGGTTGAGCCTGTCGAGACCCGCCCGCTGGTTGAGCCTGTCGAGACCCGCCCGCTGGTTGAGCCTGTCGTGACCCGCCCGTCGGTTGAGCCTGTCGAAACCCGCCCGTCGGTTGAGCCTGTCGAAACCACGGTCTTCCCCGACGATTTGGGTCAACCGCATCGGTGACGTTAAGCTACCCAAGCCGACGCGGGGTGGAGCAGCTCGGTAGCTCGCTGGGCTCATAACCCAGAGGTCGTTGGTTCAAATCCAACTCCCGCTACGAATTCAGGCCTGGAAACGCTCAGTTTCCGGGCCTGAAAGCGTTAGAGACTTGAACCTCCCTCCAAAAACCCTCCACAAACTCTGCTGTGGAGGCACCTTCTCGGTCTCTGCTGCTGAGGTGTGCCGACTGGTCCCGGTTGACACCGGGCGGTGCGGTTCCACGAGCACACCTGAGCAGCATGGAGACCACTACGCCAACGATGGGCGGCCTGGAGCCGCTGCTGAGCGTCGAGGAACTCTCGGAGTATCTCGGCGTCCCGATCAAGACGATCTACGACTGGCGACGTACCGGCCACGGCCCCTGCGCCATCAGGATGGGTCGCCACCTGAAGTACGCCAGCTCCGACGTCCGCGACTGGATCGCGCAGCAGCGCGAGCCACGGCCGGGCACTCCCGCCGACAGGCGGTGAGGTGAGATGGCACGCCCTCGTACGCCGATCGGAACGTTCGGCAACATCGAGTTCACCACACTGCCCAATGGCGTCGTTCGTGCCCGGACTCGGGTGCGCGACTACGACGGCCGTGTTCGTCGTATCGAGGCCAGCGGTCCGACTAGGACGCTGGCGGAGCACCGGCTCAAGGAGCGCGTTCTCGATCGCACCAAGAGCGGACCCGGAAGCGATGAGCTGACTGCCGATAGCTCGTTCCCGCACCTGGTGACTGTCTGGCTGGAGGACCTCGACCTCGAAGGCCGGGTCGCGCAGACGACGCGCGACCTGTACGAGCGCAACATGCGCCGGCTCGTGATGCCCGAGTTCGCGAGCTACTCGCTGCGCGAGATCACGGTCGGGCGCGTCGACCGGTTCCTCAAGCGGCTCGCGACGGAGAAGAGCTACAGCACTTCCAAGCAGGCCAAGACCGTGCTCAGCCTCGCGTTCGGTCTGGCCGTTCGTTACGAAGCGGTCCAGCGCAACCCTGTACGCGAAACCTCCAAGCTCCGCAAGCCGGCCTCGACGACGAAGGCGCTGAGCCTGGTGGAGATCGACATGGTCCGGCAGGCCGTGAAGACGTGGCGTCGCGGGAAGGGGCTGTCGGGTCCGAAGCCAGATGGACAGTTGGAGGCGATCATCGAGGTCATGCTCGGCACGTCCGCGCGGATCGGCGAGGTGCTGGCCGTACGCAAGTGCGACGTCGACGTGACTGCATCGCCTGCGACCGTCCGCCTGTGCGGCACGATCATCACTCGTCGTGGTGTGCCGACCTATCGGCAGGACCACGGCAAGTCCTCGAAGTCCACGCGCACGGTCGCTGTCCCGGCATTCACGGCCGAGGTGCTTCGGCAGCGCCTCGTCGCCGCAGCCAAGGAGGATCCCGAGCACCTGCTGTTCTTCAGCCGCAATCACACGCCGCTGTTGACCAACAACGTCCGCCGCCGGCTTCGCGCAGCACTTTCCGATGTCGAGGTCAATGGAGTCACACCGCACTCGTTTCGGCGCACGGTGGCCACGGTGCTCGACCGAGCCGGAGGCGCGGAACTCGCCGCCGAGATGTTGGGGCACACCTCGTCGGACATCACCAAGGAGCACTACATCGAGCATGACGACAAGGTGAACCCGGTGACCGCCGAGATTCTGGAGTCGCTCGCTCCGAAGGGAGAAGGCAGTGATTGATCTCCTGTCGTGTGCGGTTCCGTATCTTTTTGATACGCTAGAGCACATGAACGTCAGGGATCGAGTGTTGGAGCGGGCTGCCGAGCAGCACGGGTACATCACCACGCGGGATGCTCGCGACCTTGACATCGACCCTACTCAATTGCGCCTGATGGCTGCCCGTGGACGGCTGGAGCGTGTCGGGCGAGGCGTCTACCGCGTCCCGATGCTGCCTCGCACTGAGCATGACGAACTCGCCGAGGCCGTCGCTTGGACGCTGGGACGCGGGGTGATCTCGCACGAGTCGGCGCTTGTCTTGTACGGGTTGTCGGACGTGAGCCCTTCGCGCGTCCACCTCACGGTGCCCCGCGACAACCACCCTCGTACTGCGGGCGGCGAGCTGTATCGGCTGCACCGCCGCGACCTCGACCCCGCTGAGATCACCGAGCGTGATGACATCGCGGTCACAACGGTAGCCCGCACCATTCGTGACTGCCTGGCCGACGGAACCGACCCCTACCAGTTGCGTCTCGCCGTCGACGAGGCGGAAACGCAGGGCCTCCTACGGCGCACCGGGGCCGACGACCTACGCATCCAGATCGACGCGCGTGGTCTCGCCAGGGGAAGGAGGCGAGCATGAGCGGCCGCTACGAGTCATCACCGGTGAACCTTCGGGCGCTCCGCGACCGGCTGACGGCCGCCGCGAAGCGGGAAGGTGTGGTCTTCGGCCGGCTTCAACAGCACGTCGGTGTCCTGGTCGTCACCCAGTTCATGGAGTCGCTGACCGACGAGCAGGGCGGCCCACTCCTGTTGGTCAAGGGCGGCGCTTCGCTGGAGCTGCGGCGCGGAATCCCCGGCTCACGTACCTCCAAGGATCTCGACACGGTCATCCGTGGTGACATGCCCGCGGTCCATGATCGTCTCGCTGACGCGGGTGCCGATGGGTGGGAAGGTTTCACGGCGGTGTTCACGCCGGCGGTGCCGTTCGAGGTGCCTGGATTGGTCTCCAACCCGCACCGGTTCACCGCCAAGCTCAGCTATCAGGGCAAGCCGTTCGTCTCGGTGCCGATCGAGGTCTCTCCCATCGAGGCAGGCAACGCCGACGACCACGACAAGATCGCCTCGGAGGCGCTGGCGCTCGTGGGGCTGCCTATCAGTGCGGCTGTACCGTGCATGACCTTGCCGTGGCAGATCGCACAGAAGATCCACGCCTGCACAGCAGCGTTGGAGCCGCCACGGACCAACGACCGGGCCCACGACCTCGTGGATCTCCAACTCCTGGAAGCGCTGGTGGTCGACGAACCGCTCGGCCAGGCGAGGCAAGCGTGCATCGCAGTGTTCGAGGCTCGTGCTCAGCACGACTGGCCGCCCACGGTCGAGGCGCAGCCGCACTGGGGACCGATCTACACCCGCGCCCTCGAAGGGTTGGACGAACTCGAACTGGCGCTCACCCTTGAGGAGGCCGTGGAGCGAGTTCAGGCATTCGTCGACCAGATCGACGGCGCGTAGGTCATCTAGATCCCGATGTCGGGGCCGCCGGGGCGGTGGTGGATCGCGGCCTCGAAGTCGAGGCGGTTCTGCGCTGCACCCTTTGGCGGGTTGTGGTCCGCGGGCACAGGGCGCAGATCGGCGCGAACGAGGCGCAGCAATTCGGTCTGAACGGGGCCGGTGATGGGCTGCCACCCGCGCAGTGGCCCTTTGACCAGTTCGCCGTCGTCGTTCTCAACGGCGGGTATCAGGACTCGCTGGAAGTAGAGGCGTTCCTTGATGCCGTGCTCGACGGCGGTGCACACGCGCTCGTCGATGCCCGCGCTGAGCCGTTCGAGGCGACGCACCTTCTGGAGGTCCTGTAGCCCGTCGGCGGGGAGCTTTTGCATGCGCGCCGCTGCGACGGAGCCTTGGCCGGCGGCGGGTCCGCCGTTGCCGTAGAGGCCACCGACGTCACGGGTTTGGTGAACGAGGCGTCCGTAGGTCTCGGCACGCCGTTGCCAGCGGACTGCAAGGTCCGCGTCGCTGGCGTCGAGCCGTCGGGCGGCGTCGAGGGAGACGATGCGTTGGGAGTCTATGATCACCCGGAGGCTCTGGGCGTCGGGGAACTTGATCAGGTGGAGCAGCAGGTTGTGCTGGGCTTGCAGAACCCCACCGATTCCGGGCAGGCCGGGGCCTTCGATGAGCCGGGCGGGTGGCTTCCAGCCACGTCGGTCGACCGAGTAGTCGGGGTCGCCGTAGCCGGAGTACGCCGCACAGACCTCCGCGGCGCGGCCGAGACGGCCTGGGTCCTTCAACTGCTGCCAGCCGGGAATCCTGGCGTAGCGCCGGTCGAGTCCGACCAACGCGCGGGTGACTTCAGCAGCATCGTGGATCACGGTCATGCACTGGGCCTCGGAGAGTCGTCCGTAGCCGACGCCGGCGTCGAAGTCGTGCTCGCCGAGTGCGCACGCGCGGGCGGCTCGACGCCACAGGTCGACCATCTCGAAGCGCTGCTCGGTGACCAGCTCTTCCATCGTCGGCAACGCGGCGGGGTCAGCCTTGACGGAGGCTTCGAGGCGGTAGCGCAGTTCTTCGGCCGGCCCGCGGGTGCGTCCGGTGGTCCCGTCGAGGTTGATGCGCGGGTTCGCTGCCCGCACGGCCTGGTGGCACCACACGAGCACCGTGTGGCGGTAGCGGGCGATCTGCTCGCCGATCTCCTTGCGCTCGGCGACTGTGGTGGTCTCGGGCACGGTGTGGAGGCCAGGGCCGCCGATACGTTGCTGGATGCGGTGCTGGGTCAGCAGCTCGCGCATCGAGTCGCGCAAGAGACCGGAGTTCTCGCCATACATCAGGGCGCGTCCAGTTCGCGCGCGGCGTAGAGCATGTCAAGGACGAGCTCGACAGTCAGGCCGTCGATGCCGTGGTCGACGAGGTGCTCGATCGCCGACTCCGCAACGCCGAACAACGCGTCGCCGTCGGTGACACGGACCGGACTGATCGCGGGGATGAGATCGCCGTGGATGAAGTCGATCTGGAGCAGGACGCGGTCGTACTCGATCGAGGCGTCGATGGAGACGGCGTTGTCGGCCAGGGCTGCGACGTACGAGCGCGCCTCGGCGAGGGTGATGGCGTGGGCGAGCAGCATGATGGGGGGTCCTATCGATAGGGGTGGCTGACCATCCACCGTGGCGCCGGAGCAGAGTGACCTCGGCGGCAAGTTGTGCTGGGTGTGGAAAACCCGGTGGATAGGACGGCCGTGTGCGGCGGCGTTGGTCTCACGCGGCAGCGCGGACCTGTTCCTCGATGGCTCGTCGGGCGGCTACGTCGTCGCGGACGAAGAGGTAGAAGTCGGCCTTGCGGTCGACGATCTCGACCTCGGCAGCCGACTCGATCGGAGCCTCGCCCGGCCAGACGGTCTGGCGGGTGGGCCGATCGCGGTCCAGGCGCGTCCCGCACAGGGATACCCATTCGCGGAGTCGGTTCTTGGCCTCGTGGAAGTCGCGCAGCCACCCGATCGGTCCCGAGGGTGTGCCCTCGGAGTCGTAGGCGTTGAGCCAGTGGGTGTGCAGCGCGGACAGTTCCCACACCAGCTCGTCGTGGCGATGCCACAGCGGTGGTACGACGGTGGGCGGAAGGCCAAACGACTTGCGCAGCCAGTCGATCCACTCGTCGAGATCCATCCACTCGACCAGCGCCTCGTCTGCGGTGAGCAGGTTCCAGTTGATCGGGCGTAGCGGCCGGTCGTCGTCGAAGTCGGCGGTCCCGAACACCTCGTCGGGACCGCCGTACTCCTCATGATCGACCGAGTCGCCGGCCTCGATGTCCAGCAGCGCGGGCTGGTCGATGTCGGTCCTCATCGTTCGGCCCTCAGAGGCTGACGGCCTGGGGCGGCTCGTTGACCACCGTCATCTCGCCTGCCGGCGGGTCGGGCTGGGTCGCCGGAGTGCGGTCCACGGCGTAGCGGGTGCGGGCGCAGTCGTGCCCAATGCGCCGGGCGACGAACTGCTCACGGATCTCACTGGGACCGCCGGGCCGCTCCTGCTCGTACTCGTGGATGTAGCCCGAAGCAACGATCTGGTCGCCCGGCTTGAACCGCGAGTACGCCCGCTCGGCCGTACGGTCGAACAGCACCAGGTCACAGAACGCCGGGTCCAGCTTCGTGAACGACCCGTCGACCTCCTTGCGGTGCTGCTCGATGCCGACCCGGCAGTAGAACCGCGCATGACCCTTGTTGCCGAAGGTCAGCTCGGGCGCGGTGGCGACAAAGCCTTGGAGGCTCATCTGGGTGGGGATCGTCATCACTGACTCCTGGTCTTGGGCGGTGCCCGAATGGCAACCGCTCTCAGGAGTCAGGTGTGCGCGCTACTCCGCAGAAGTAGGAACTCCCGGTGACGTGTCATCGCCGAACGCGCTCCGCATGCGCAGATCCTTGGCTGGATCGGCAGGGGCGCAACAGCCGGCGCCAGCGGAGAACTTGATCCGACCTGTCAGCCCGCCGTAGACGAGCAGAGCGAGGAACAGCAGGACGGGAATCCCGACGACGACGGCCATGGAATCCACCCTAGGCGAGCGCGTAGCCGGCTTCTTCGACGGCGCCGCGGACAGCAACAGGGTCGAGGGGAACGTCGCTCGTCACCTCGACCCGGCCGCTACCGAGGTCGACGACGACGTCCAGGACCCCGGCGATGCTCTTGAGTTCCTCGGTGACCGAGGCGACGCAGTGGCCGCATGTCATGCCGTTGACGGTGTAGGTCGTGGTGTTCACGGTCATTCCTTCGCTTGTGTTCAGTAAGGCTTGGTCAAGAGGTCGACACGCCCTTGCTGGCGGATCTCCAGGGCGATTGCCGCGACAAGGATCAGCGCAAACGCGGCCCATCGCAGGTGAGGGGTCCAGCGGACCTTGAGGTTCACCCAACGGCGCGTGCCCACTCCAAGGACGAGACGCAAGCCAACGGCCGCAGCCGCGGCCGTTGCGACGATCCCGAGCGGGTTGTAGGTCCAGGCGGCTCCGAGGCGGCCCTGGGCGGTCAGGCGTGCGGCACGGGTTCCGCCGCACAGCGGATCCATGATCCCGAACCGGTGCAACGGCCCGTGAAGGTCGATCGGCGGGAGCCCGAAGCGTGCCATTGCGACTGCTGCGACCAGACCGACTATCCCCGCCCAGGTAACGAGCCGCATGCCGTCGTGGCGCGACCACTCCAGACCTACGATGCGGTCCGAGGGGGCGTCCGTATCGACCACTTGACGCTCCTCTCTTTTCGACACGCGCGGTTTGGCTGCCGCCATCCGTATCAACTATGTTTCATAGTAGAGCAGGGCGTTGTCCCACCCAGGTGGGTGTCCAGCTCTTCCCCGTTTTGGGCACCCACCATCCCCTCTTGCCCGGGCAGGGCCATGTTGTTGGGAGGCGGAAGGGAAGTGTGTGGGACGGCATCGCCACGCGAGTCCGAGCAAGCAGCAGGCGGACGCCTATCCCGAAGCCGGGAAGCGTCGGAGGACTACTGAGCGGACAGTCCAGGGGCGCCATCGAGCAGCGCCGAACCCGCCGGGGTCTGTCCCAGGCTCTTATCCGACGTTGGTTGGTGCTGCCGTCGTTGTGGGCGTACTCGGCGGAAGTGCGGCGATCGCGGCTCAGGGCGAAGTCGGCGCAGTAGGGTCCAGCGCAGCTTCGGCTCCCTCGGTCGAAACGACTCCGCGGGTTCAGCCGGGCTTGATCGAACGGCGCGAGTTGGGGGTCAGCAGGTCCTCAAGCAGGAGTGCTCTGACGCCCGCCGACGCGGTCGATCAAGCTGCTCGGCAGCGTGCCCGGGCCCTCCGGAAGCAGGAGGCGGCGGCACGTGAGCATGCCCGCGAAGTAGAAGTGCGGCAGTGGGTACTCCCGGTTGCGAACTACCACCTGACTGGGACGTTTGGCGAGGCAAGTTCGCTGTGGAGTTCGACCCACACGGGCCTGGACTTCGCGACGTCCTACGGAACCGACATCCACGCCGTTGCCGGGGGCACGATCACGGAAACTGGCTGGGCTGGCTCGTACGGGTACCGCACCATCGAGACGCTGCCCGACGGCACAGAGATCTGGTACGCGCACCAGTCGAAGATCCTCGTGAATGTCGGCGATCGCGTTGGCCGCAATGACGTCATCGGCGAGGTTGGAAGCACCGGCAACAGCACTGGATCCCACGTTCACCTGGAGGTCCGGCCCCACGGCGGCGACCCGATCGACCCGCAGATCGCGCTACCGGAGCACGGCGTCACGCCGTGACCGTCCTGGACGCTGACGGCCTGCCGGAGACTCTGAGGCTGACGGGCGATATCATCGCTATATGGCGATGATCCTTTCGGTAGAGCAAGTCGAGTCCCACGGCCTCGATGAGGCGGCGGCTAGTCGAGCGGCTGCTTGCCTGTTCCGCGGAATGAGCGATCCGTCGAGAGTGGCAATCTTGCGACATCTACTCCTGGGCGAGCACAACGTGGCGGACCTGACGGGCCATCTGGGTCTTGCGCAGTCGACCGTCTCGAAGCACCTCGCGTGCCTGCGCGACTGCGGGCTGGTGGAGTCCCGTCCGTCCGGGCGGGCGTCGGTGTTCTCCTTGACCCACCCAGGCGCAGTAGTCAAGGTATTCGCGGCCGCCGAGGAACTCCTGGCGGCGACGGGTGACGCCGTAGTTCTGTGCCCCACCTACGGCGACAAGTCGGCGCCATGAGCGCACAAGCGCCCGCGATGACATACGTCGCAGATCCGGTGAGTCGGGCACAACTGGTCCGTCGGGCCCGACTGATGGCGGCGACGTCAGTGTCGTACAACCTCGTGGAGGCGGTCGTAGCAGTCAGCGCTGGCCTCGGGGCCGGGTCTATCGCGCTGGTCGGGTTCGGGCTGGACTCGAGCGTGGAGATCAGCAGCGGCTTGATCATCTTGTGGCAGTTCCGCCGTCCACTCCCGGAAGCTCGCGAGCGTCGAGCGCTTCAGTTGATGGCATTCTCCTTCTTCGCTCTGGCGCTGTACGTGACGGTCGGATCGGCGCGCGCCTTGTTCAGCGGCCACCGTCCCGACCCGTCGCCGGTGGGCATCGCGCTGGCGGTCGCCTCGTTGGCGATCATGCCGCTTCTTTCGTGGCAACAGCGGCGCACTGGCGCGAGGCTCGGCTCAACCGCGGTGATCGCAGACTCCAAGCAAACGCTGTTGTGTACATATCTGTCGGCGGTGCTACTCGCCGGCCTGATCCTGAACGCCATGCTTGGGTGGTCGTGGGCTGACCCCGTCGCCGGACTAATGATCGCGGCAGTGGCGATCCGTGAGGGAATCGCTGCCTGGCGAGGAGAAGGGTGTGGCTGTTCGCCGTCACTGAATGCGCAGTCACGGGCGCCTGTCATCGCTGGCAGCTGCGGCGAGGAACTCTGCTGCAACCTGTCCCACACAGTTCGCACTCAAGGAGACCGGGAATGACTGAGGATCAGACGGAGCCAGTAGAGGCACTTTGTGACGGCCCACGCGAGCACGGCTCGCTCGCGACCGAGACGGAGCACGAGGATCACGACCACGGTCCGGGTGGCGGAGGGCACGATGGCCACTCGCACGGCGTGAGTGCTGACGCCGATCGGCGCTACCTAGTGTTGGCGCTGGGGCTGCTGCTGCTGTTCATGATCATCGAGGTGGTCGTCGCAATCGCCTCGGGTTCGTTGGCTTTGCTCTCCGACGCGGGCCACATGCTTTCCGATGTCGGCGCCATTGGAGCAGCGTTGTGGGCAATGCGCCTCGCTGCCCGGCCACACACTGATCAGTGGACGTTCGGCTTGAAACGTGCCGAGATCCTGTCGGCAGCCGGAAACGGAATCACCCTGCTCGTCATCTCCGGCATCGTTGGCTACGAGGCCGTCCGACGCCTGCTTACGCCACCGCCGGTCGAGGGAGGCCCCGTGCTCGCAGTCGCGCTGGTCGGCATCGCGGTGAACGTGATCGCGGCCTGGACGCTCGCGAAGGCCAACCGCACGAGCCTCAATATCGAAGGTGCCTACCAGCACATTCTCACCGACCTGTACGGGTTCATCGGCACCGTCGTCGCGGGGATCGTCATCCTCACCACCGGCTTCACCCGCGCTGACTCCATTGCCTCCCTTGTCGTGGTCGGCCTCATGCTGCACGCCGCGTGGGGGCTACTGCGCGACAGCGGGAGGATCCTGCTTGAGGGCACGCCCGAGGGCACCGACGTGTCTGAGGTTCGGGCGCACATCCTGGACCTGGAGCACGTTCACGACGTGCACGACGTCCACATATGGACTGTCACATCGGGGTTGCCCGCAGTGTCCGCACACGTGGTGATCGACGACACCTGTTTCCTGGATGGCCACGCCCCCAGGCTGCTCGATGAACTACAGGCGTGCCTTGGTGAGCACTTCGATGTGGAGCATTCGACGTTTCAACTCGAACCCGCCGTGCACGCGGATCACGAGGAAGGCGCGCACTGAGCGAGTAAGGGCTCCGCATGGGCAGCGGCTGGGTGGCTACTTGCCTGCGTAGGAGTGCAGGCCGCCGCCCCAGAGGTTGATCCCGACGAAGTTGAACAACAGCGCCGCGAATCCGATGAGCGCCAGAATCGCGGCGCGGCGACCTCGCCAGCCGGCGGTGGCGCGGGCGTGGAGGTAGGCCGCGTACGCCACCCAGGTGATGAACGCCCAGACCTCCTTGGGGTCCCAGCCCCAGTAACGGCCCCAGGCAAAGCGCGCCCAGATAGGACCGGCGATGAGCGCCGCGAAGGTCCACACGGGGAAGCCGAAGGCATGGACGCGGTAGGCCAACTTGTCGATCGCTTCAGCCTCGGGTAGCCGCGCTGCCAGGCCCGTAAGCGCGGCGCCACGGGCTTCGGCGCGGGAACGATACAGATAGAGCACGGACGCGAGCGCGCCGACAGTAAACGCTCCGGTGGCCAGCAGCGCGGCTGTGACGTGGATGTAGAGCCAGTACGAGTGCAGTGCCGGCACGAGGGGCCCCGCGGGGATGTCGAGCAGGAGCACGGCGATCATCAGCAAGACCACGACGAGCCCGGTCATCGGGAGACCTAGCCAACGGATCGGCTGGAATCGGAGGAGCAGGAGGTACGTGCCGACTGCCGCGACACATCCCGTGATGACGAACTCGTACATGTTGCCCCACGGGACGCGGTCGGCCGCGAGCCCGCGCGTCACCATCCCGGCAAGGTTGAGCGCGAAGCCGATCACGGTCAGCGCGACGCCGAAGTGACCTGCGAACTCATGTCGGTATGAGGGCTCGGCGTCTGATGCGCGGCTGGCTACGCCGGCACCAGCTGGGACGAGCTCACGCACGGGTGCGCGGTGCCATGCCCACTCCGCAATGTGGGCCAGAAGGGCGAGGCTGTACACCACCGCGGCGAACATGATCGCGGTGTTGCTGAACTGCGAGTACTGAGCGCTGGTCACGTGAGTGCCTTCTCTAGGTCGACGAGCAACTCATCGAGTGCTCCTTGGAGTCCGTGCCCTTCGAGCCGGTCGAGGCCCGCTACCTCGATGTCGGCCCCGGTGTTAGTTGACCGCGCGCGCAGCCAGATCCTGCGGGGCCGGATGAACAGCGAGGCCAACAGCCCAAGCAGCCCGAATACGACCCCGCCGAGGGCGAACCGCTCGGCCGGAGTCGAACTGATCTGGAGCTTCGTCCAGCGGCGCAGTCCATCGAACGTGATCGTCCCGAGGCCATTGGGCAGGATGCGCGTGGCGCCCATAGGGATCGTCATGGTCAGGGGCCTGCCGTCCGCTCCAGTCACGGCCTTCAGCTTCCGCTTGTTGAGGTCGTACACGGACTGTGGGACACCAGAACCCAAGCCGAGGTCCCCTGAGAACGCCGCGAGTGAGAGTGTCGGCGCCAGTGGTTGCGGGAACTGCGAGACCGGGCCGGTAGCCTTGCTGGTGGCGTAGGTGGGAAGGAACTGGCCCTCGAAGCCGAGCTGGGTCGGCTTCGCGTCAGGAACCTTCACCACACCCCAGGACGCATAGCTTGCATTCTCGGGCAGGAACACGGTCGGTCCCGAATAGACCACTTTGCCGTGGCCGTCACGCACGGTGATCACCGGTGCGTACCCGTTGCCGACGAGGAAGACGCTGGTGCCGTCGATATCGAGCGGCTGGTTGACTTGCAGGGTCTGCTGGCGCTTCGGCTTGCCAGGGCCGGCTTGATAGGTCAGGTCCGCCTTGAATGACGTCGGCTGGCCCATCGTCGGGCCGTTCGGCATGAAGTCGGCGGTGAAGTCGTCGAGGGTGAAGTTGAACGGTGACAATTCGCTGTCGCGGAAGAAGGCCCCGGGGGCGAAATCGTCGTAGGACTGCCGGGAGTTCGTAAAGGTCTGCCCGGCCACCACAATCACGCCGCCGCGGAATCCGAACAGATTCCCCGCCGCGAAAGAAACCAGCACGACGACCAAGCTGAGGTGGAAGAGGAGATTTCCGGCCTCGCGCAGGTAGCCACGCTGGGCCGCGACCGTGACGACCCCATCCTCGGCGGTGGTCACGACGCGGTAATGCTTCTGCCGCAGCAGCTTCCGCGCCGAGTCGGCAACCTCCTGAGCTGGGCGGGCACTGCTCGCGGAGGCCGAAGCAGGAAGGCGTATCAGGTTGCGCGGAGCTCGTGGCGGCGCGGCGATGGCAGCTCGCCAGTAGACCTTGAGTCGGGGCAGGATGCAGCCGACTAGGGAGACCATCAGCAGGATGTAGATCGCGCTGAACCAGACCGACCCGTAGACATGAAAGAGCCCGAGCCATTCGTAGGTCGGCGTGAGCGACGGGTGCGTTGTCTTCCACATCGCCACAGCGCGTGCATCGACACGGTCCTGCGGGATCAACGACCCCGGGATCGCCGCGAGCATCAGCAGAAGAAGAAGGATCAGAGCCGTGCGCATCGAGGTCAGCTGACGCCAGGCCCAGCGCGCGAGCTCGCCCGCAGACAGCGAAGCGGGGCCGATGGGCGGTTCGGCCGGCTGCGTGGTGAGCGGAGGTGTCTCGACGGTTTCGGTCACAGCGCGGTGGCCGCCTCGGACGAGGACTCGGGCAAACTCGACCTGGACCTGCGGCCGGCCATCACGAAGTAGACGGCAGCGCCGAGGAAGACGATGACGCTGGTCCATACGTTGAGCCGCAGCCCAAGAACGTGGTTGACCGTGTCGATCCGCAGGTACTCGATCCATCCGCGACCCGCGGTGTAGCCCATGACGTAGACAGCGAACAGGCGACCACCGGCGATCTGGAAACGCCGCTCGACCCAGAGCACCAGTCCGACGACGCCAAGATCCCACAGCGACTCGTACAGGAACGTCGGATGGAACGTGGCGTCATTCTCGTAGCCGGACGGGCGATGATCCGGCGCGATCCGCAGGCCCCACGGCAGATCGGTCGGACCGCCAAACAACTCCTGGTTGAACCAATTGCCCCAGCGCCCGATCGCCTGCGCCAACGGCAGCGCAGGTGCGAGCACACCGGCGATCTCGCCCAGTCGAACGCCGCCGCGCCGGGCGCCAATCCATGCGCCAACGGCGCCAAGGGCGATCGCGCCCCAGATGCCGAGCCCGCCGTGCCAGATGTACAGCGCGTTGATCGGATCCCGGCCGCTGCCGAAGTAGAGCTCGGGGTCGGTGACCACGTGGTACAGCCGCCCGCCGACGATTCCGAACGGAACCGCCCACAGGGCGATGTCCTGGATGACGCCTGGCTTCCCACCGCGTGCGACCCAGCGCCTGTCGGCGAGCCAGACGGCGGCGACGATGCACAGCGCGTACGCGCGCACCGGGAAAGGGCCGAGGTGCCAAACGCCCTGACCAGGACTCGGCAACGACAGAGCGATCACGCCAGAGACCTCAGACCCGGGGGTTGGGGTCGAGCGCGATCCCGCCGATGATCGCGATGACGATGGCCGTTGGGTAGCCGATCAGAAGGTCCTGCCAGCCCATCGAGATCGGAACCGGACGGAATCCACCGTGAGCCAGCACGTGCTGCACCGCTATCAGGCCCGCCAGGCCGAACAAAGACCAAGACAGGATGCGGCGCTTGCTCCAGTTGGAGAGTTGCCTGTCGATGTCGCTCTTCCTCGCGCGGCGACGAATGCTGCTCATGTTGAGCCGACCTCCTCGGGCGTGGTCAGACCCCATCGGCCTAACTACTAAGAATCATAGTAGTTGGTCGAAGTGGCGACGCACTCGGTCAGCCCAGCAGGCAGATCCCTTCCCAAGCCATCGCAAGCGCGGGCCCGGCCGCGAGCAGAAGTGGAACGACGATTGCGGCGCCGATACCGAGGGCGCCGAGCGTGGTCGACCCGCGAGTCAGCCTGCGCTCGTCGGCGTCCAGGCGCAGCAGGCGGGTCTCGACGTCGAGCGCGCTTGCTGCCAACGTCGCCGCTGGGGCAGGCAGGCATGCGAGCCGGAGAAGGGCGTTGCGCAGTGAACTCGTGTCGACCTGCTGTCGAGCGCAGTCGTCGGCACAGAGTTCGGCGTACATGCGCACTTGGGGCATGGACCGCCGGAACGCCGGAAGGAAGGGCGCCAGGGTCGCGAAGAGGATGCGACAGCTGGACAGCGCGAGGTGGTGCCGCTGGCGCAGGTGGGCATGTTCGTGCGCGAGGACGGCGTCGAGCTCGTCGCGGTTGAGTGTTGCCAGCAGGCCGCTGGTCACAACGATGCGATGGCGGCGACCCCCGATGCAGAAGGCGTACGGCGCGTCATGGTCGACGACGAGGGCTCCGGGCAGGACATCGGAGCGTCCGACCACGTCGAGGGCCTCGATCCGGGCCGTCCGCTCCTTGCGATCAGCCGAGGTCGTCCGGAGCGCACACCATGCCGTCCGTGAGAACAGGCCGAGGAAAAGCGTGAGGCCGACGAAAGCGGTCAGCGTGCCGCCGGGCGAGGCATAGCCGTGGCGCAGGTTGGTTGCACAGAGGTTGAAGAGTTCAGCCAGGTCCGCGCTGACATGTGGAAACGAGATAGCTAGGGCGAGTCCCGCCGCGGCGAGGGCCAGTAGCACGGAGACCGCCAGAGCCTGCCACGCGGCGATGGCCAAGCGAGGCGCGCGTGTCGGCCAGCGGGCGTCTCGCAGCCAGCCGGCACCGAGCGTTCCTGCGGTGACCGCGTAGGACGCCAGCAGGATGGCGCTAATCATCGAGCGCTCGTTTCAACCGCTTGACCTCAGCCGGCGTCATCTGGTCGAGGAATCGCAACAAGGTCACCGAGGAGTCGCCGCTTCCCGTGAGCAGCTCATGCATCAGTTCCGCGGCGTGCGCCGACCGGTCCTTGCTGGGCTGATATCGGAAGGCGCGGCCAGCCTTCTCGCGGGTGAGGAATCCCTTGCGGTGCAGGTTGTCCATCACCGTCAAGACGGTCGTGTACGCGAGTGGCCGGTCACGGTCGATCCGTTCGAGGACTTCGCGGACGGTCAGCGGCTCGCCATTGGACCACAGGTGATCCATCACCACGGCCTCAAGATCCCCGAACTGGCGCATTCCGCCAGACCCCCTTCTCTTCGTTGCCCCGCGCTGTCTCGTCGCACTCACGCGAGCGGATCCCAGCCGTTCGCCGTCTGCCGAAAGACATTGGCTCGATCCCCGGAGAGCACGGCGACGACCAGATCTCCATCCGAAGTGTACGAGGCAGCGCTGGTCCCCTTGGGAACCGAGAAGGCACTCCAGGCATTGCCTCCATCCGTGCTCCGCTGCGCTCCGTCCATCCCGAGCGCGATCAGGTTCTTCCCTGGCGCGTCCACGGCCACGGCCATCGATCCCATCGTGCTGCCCAGCGCGCTCCAGGTTCGGCCGCCGTCGGTGGTCTTCACGGCACCCTGCTGCATTGAGGGCGCGATTGCGACATCAGGGTTGGCGGGATCGATCCAGATCGTGCCCATGAAGTCCTGTCCCGTGTCGCCGCGCAACGCAAAGGTCTTGCCTCCGTCGGTCGAGACCAGGGTCCCCGCCTCGGGCGATGCGACGTACACCGTGTCGCCGGCCGCCCCCAGGCCGTGCACGTCGGAGACCGGGAGGCCCGCGACTGACGAGAACGTCGAACCGTCGTCGGTCGAGGCATAAAGACCGGCGTGGCCACCGGCGAGGAGGGTCGTACCACTCTTCGCCCATCCCATGACGTCCTTGTTGTCCAAGGACGCGATCTGAGTCCAGCCTCCGGTGGTCACCCAGTAGCCGGCCCCGCCGTGACCGCCGACGAACAGGCGATCGCCCAGTTGACCCACGGCGTGGAGGTCTCCGCCGACGACCGGCCCCGTTCCGCTCGTTGAGTCCGAGCTCCGGTTGACGTAGGTCCCGATCACGATGATCGCGACCAGAGCGATGAACACCGGGATCACGAAGCGCCGTGCGCGGGGCGTGAGGCCGAGGAGGCGCTTATCGACGGAGTTGCTCATGGCTGGCGTGTTTCCTTCGCTGGACCGGTTTCGAGATGGCCGGGACATCCCATCTACTATCAACTACTAACGATAGTAGATGGGTAGAGGGTTGAACGAGACACTCCGGAAGGTGCGCACGGGGATCGTGCTGCTCATCGTTGTCTCCGTGATCGGCGTGGGCTGGTGGCAGGTCAAGCACCTGAAGGCAACCGCCGGTGCCGACGGCTCCAACGCGGGGATCGGGCTCACTCTGTACAAGGGGAATGACGGGATCCCCCTCCCTGTGATCGCAGGCAGGACGGTTGACGGTCAATCGCTCGATCTCGCTGAACTGCGTGGACACGTGCTCGTCCTCAACGTTTGGGGCTCATGGTGCGCGCCATGTCGAGCCGAAGCCCCTGACCTGGCGAAGATCTCGGCCGACACCGCGGCTCGCGGCGTCCGATTCGTCGGCATCGACGTACGCGACAACCCGGCGGCCGCTCGCGCCTTCGCGCGCAACTACGGGATCACGTATCCCAGCTTCGACGACCAGAACGGACTCGTGTTGGCTCAGTTCACCGGCATCATCCCCGTTAGCGCGGTCCCGTCCACGCTGGTCGTCGACAGGAACGGCGTCATTAGAGCCCGTGTCGTCGGCCGGATCGACGGCGCCACGTTGCGCGGCCTCATCGAGGACGCGGAGAAGCTCCGATGATCCATGCCATGTCCGTAGGCACGACCGTGGCCTACGGCCCTCTGTTGGTTGCCCTCCCAATCGCCGTTCTGGCAGGCCTGGTCTCCTTCCTCAGTCCGTGCTGTCTGCCCTTGGTCCCCGGTTACCTCGCCTACGTGACCGGAGCCGCAGGCGCCGACGCCTCCAGCCAGCCCGCCTCCGCGCGCCGCTCGGTAGCGGTCGCAGGCACCGGCTTGTTCGTGCTCGGCTTCGCCGCCGTGTTCACCAGCTACGGACTCTTCTTCGGAGCGCTGGGCAGCACTCTCGTTCGCCATCAGGACGTGATTCTGCGGATCCTCGGGGCAGTGACCATCGCCCTCGGCCTCATGTTCGCGGGAGTGCTCGGCGCCGTGCCGTGGCTCTCGCGCAGCTTCAGGATGACCTACAAGCCGCGAATCGGCCTCGCTGGAGCGCCCCTCCTCGGCGTCATGTTCGGCGTCGGCTGGACCCCCTGCATCGGCCCGACGCTCGCCGCCGTGCTCTCGCTGGCGACCACCACTGGAACAGCGGGTCGCGGCGCCGCGCTTTCGTTTGCCTACAGCCTCGGCCTCGGCATCCCCTTCCTGCTGGCCGCCCTGGGGATCACTCGCGCCTTCCGCGTGTTTGCCTTCGCCAGGAGGCACGCGCTCGCCGTCATGCGGGTTGGCGGGGGGTTCCTGATCCTGCTCGGAGTCCTAGAGGTGACCGGAGTCTGGGGAGCGTGGCTGGCGAGTATGCGCACCCTCATCGGGACTTGGCAGCCGCCGCTGTGAGGGCGCGGATCATCCTTTGGTTGCTCCGGCACCCAATGACGGCAGTGTTTGTCGCGCTTGCAATCTTCGCGGGCACGGGGTTCGGGCTGGCAGGCATGTTCGCCGGCGGACGAACGGATCCGGCCGCAACCCGGCCGGTGGTCGTTGGCGGTACCGCCGAGTCCACTCTCCCCGTACCCACCCAGTTCCCGCCGAAAGCCCGAGTCGAGGAGGCACATCGCGCACTCCACGCAATGGGACGCGCCTGCGAGAAGCCAAGTTCGACCCGCGACCCGGCAGCGGTTCGGCAACCGGTCGAAGTGATGGAACGGTTCGCCCGCGACTTCCCCAACGGCGGCTTCACCATCGACGACGAGCCAGGCAGCACGCTGTCCCTGCTGGTAGTTCTTCGCTACGAGTTGCAGAACTGCGATCCGACACTGGTCCCGAGCGTTGAGGAGCTGCTGCCAACGCGATTCCGGGACCCGTCGTAAGCAGCCGTGACGAGGGCCCGTCAAAGCACGTCAGTCGTGAACCGGCTCGCCGGTGACTTGGTGATCGGCGTGGAACAGCGCCTCCGTCAGCAAGGTGCGTACGTGACCGCCACGGAGTCGATAGAGGACCCGACGCCCGGCACGCTCGCCGGCCACGAGACCGGCGAACCGCAGCTTCGAGAGATGTTGACTGGCCGCGGTCGGCGTGCATTCAGCCACTTCGGCAAGCGACGCCACGTCGAGCTCGCCGTCGCGCAGTGCCCACAACATCCGCACCCGGGTCGCATCCGCCAGGAGCGAGAACGCCACCACGGCCGCCTCGACCTGGTCGCGACTCGGATCATCTGGGTGAGGAGCCGGGGCTCCTTGGCTCGGCGATGATGTCCGCGACGGCATGACTCCATCGTACCGGAGGCTGCACACCTGCACATATGCGCAGGTGAGATATGGTGGAGTCACCATGACTCACAAGACGTCGTACGCCGAGCACGCTCATGACCATCACGAGCACAGTGGTCATGAGCACGATCACAGTGGTCATGAGCACGATCACAAGCACGGCGACCGCGAGCACCCCAGCCGGTGGCGCGACCGACTTGCTCACTCGCTGAGCGAATTCTTCGGCGGGCACAGCCATGACGCGGCCGATCAAGTCGACGAAGCGCTTGAAGCTGACAGCGCCGGTCGGCGCGCACTGCTGATCTCGCTCGTCGCTCTCCTTGTGACCGCGACAGCGCAGGCATTCGTCGTGGCGCTCTCGGGATCGGTGGCACTGCTCGGAGACACGCTGCACAACTTCGCCGACGCGCTGACCGCGATTCCTCTGTTGATCGCCTTCCGCCTCGCCCGTCGTGCGCCCAACAGCCGCTTCACCTACGGATACGGGCGCGCCGAAGACCTCGCCGGCCTCTTCGTCGTCGCCATGATCACGTTGTCCTCGTTGCTCGCGGGATACACCGCGATCCGCAGGTTGATCGAGCCGCAGTCAGTCGATCATCTGTGGGCCGTCGTAGGCGCGGCACTGCTGGGTTTCATCGGCAACGAACTGGTCGCGCGCTATCGAATCACCGTCGGTCGAAAGATCGGGTCAGCTGCCCTGGTTGCTGACGGTCTGCACGCTCGAACGGACGGCTTCACCAGCCTCGCGGTCCTGGTTGGGGCAGGCGGCATCGCGCTGGGCTGGGACTGGGCAGACCCCGTGGTTGGCATCCTGATCACCCTGGCCATACTCGGCGTCCTGCGCTCGGCCGTCGGACAGGTCGGCGCACGGCTATTGGATGCCGTGGATCCCGGACTCGTCGAGCAGGCGCGCGGCGCAGTCTCGACCGTCGACGGCGTCCGGGACGTCCGCGACCTGCGCATCCGATGGATCGGGCACACCTTGCGCGCCGAGGTTGACCTCACCGTCGATCCAGACCTGACGCTCGTAGCTGGGCATGAACTTGCTCATCACGCCGAGGAGCACCTCCTGGAGACGGTACGTCGGCTCAGCGCCGCGACCGTGCATGTAAGCCCGGACGGCGCTCACGCCCACTGAGCCCATCGCTTCGGACCGAGGTAACCGCCGGACCTGTGCTCAGCGTTCGCGTTTCGCATGGAGCTCTGGCTCGAAGGCGAAGCGTCGGACGCAATCAAGCGAGCAGAACCAGTACTCGTCTTCCTGGTAGCGCAGGTGCCCGGCCGCCGCGGCCCGGTCGACCCACATCCGACACACCGGATCGACGCTACCTACCCGAGGCACGAGACCGATCCCGACCTCGAACAGCTCCTGATGCTCGGCGACGTTGCGGAGAGCGATCGTGCCGATGCAGGCGACCGGGTGGCCGATCTCCCGAGCCACGTCCGCGACCCCTCGGGTTACGAGTGTCTGGCCTCCCGCTGCTTGCCCCGCTACACGCGCTGCAAGGTTGACTGCGGCACCAAACATGTCACCGTCGCGTTCGACCGCCGGACCGTGGTGCAGTCCCGCCCTGGCTAGCGGGAAGCCGTCGAGCTCCGCGGTCGCCGTCAGCAAACGGTCAACGAGCGTCAGGGCCGCACCCGGTCCGTTTGAGGCCAGGAGCACCGCGTCGCCGATCGGCTTCACCAGGCGGTCCCCATCGGAGAGGTTGGATCGCGCCAGATCCGCGAATGCCACGGCTAGGTCGGCCGCCATTTCGTCACCGTGGGTCTCGGTGAGCGCTGTGTAGCCGGCAAGGTCGACCATCGCGAACGTCCAACTCGTCATAGGTGGCGATTCTTTCGCGAGTCGACCGGGAGCGCGAGGACGAATGAAGACCCGGTGCCAAGGCCACGGCTGGCCGCGTTGAGGGTTCCGCCGTGGGCCTCGGCGATTGCCCTGCTGATCGTGAGCCCGATTCCCGAGCCCTGCTGTTCCCAGCTCCGGGCGGTGTCGCCGCGGTAGAAGCGTTCGAAAACGTGCGGGAGCTGCTCTGGCGAGATGCCTTCGCCGGTGTCGCTGACGGAGATCGACGCGTGGCTAAGGTCGACCGCCCACGCAAGCATCACCTGCCCACCCGGGGGCGTGTGGCGGAGGGCATTGAGGAGCAGGTTCGTGAGTACCTGCTGAATTCGGTCCACGTCGACGGCGACGATCGCGGGCGGTCCTCCTCGGACTTGGAGGACGACGCCCTTGGACTCGTAGGCCTTGCTGTGGGAATGGAGTGCAGACTCGACGAGCTCGGATATCGGCGTCGCGACGAGGTCAAGGTTGAGGCGCCCTTCCTCTGCGCGTGACACCGCATCGATGTCCCGAGCCAAGCGCGAGAGCCGGGAGACCTGTTCGGAGAGCACGGTTCGGGTGGTGTCGTCCCATGCTCGTACGCCGTCATCGAGCCCTTCCAGATAGGCACCGAGCGTCGCGATCGGCGTACGGAGCTCGTGGGCCAGATCGGACAGGAGGCGGCGACGGGTGTCTTCGGTATGGGCAAGTTTGAGGGCCATCGTGTTGAAGGCGGTGGCGAGCGTGTCGAGTTCGGGCCCAGCGCCGGCGGCGGTGACTCGGGTGTCGTAGGAGCCGCCAGACACTTCCTTGGCGGCGTTGGTCAGGTCGGTGAGCGGTCGTTGGAAGCGTCGGGTGAGATACCAGCTGACGAGAAGCGCGAGCGCCAGTGCGGTGAGTACGGCCAGCCCGAGGGAGATCGCACTAGCGGCACGATAGGCCTCCTCGACGTGCATGCGTTCGGACGGATCAGGCGTGTGGTCGGCCTTGAGCATGTGCTCATGGAAGAGCGGCGGCCCGACGAGCGCCGCGATGACTGCTGCCGTAGCAATGGCGGCGACGAGCACCAGCATCTGGGCTAGCAAGAGGCGGGTGCCGATCCGCCACGTCGGGCGCCTCATCGGATTGGTTCCGCGACGAAGCGGTATCCGACGCCGCGGACGGTATCGATGAACCGCGGGGCACTGGCATCGTCGTCGATCTTGCGACGCAGGTGGGTGATATGAACATCGACGATGTGTTCATCGCCTCCCCAGCCTTCACCCCAGACCGCATCGACGAGCTGGCGGCGGGAGAAGACCCGGCGCGGTGCCGCTGCGATGGCGGCCAGGATGTCGAACTCGGTTCGGGTCAATGCCACGTCGCGGCCGTCGACGGCGACTTCGCGTGTGGCCGTGTTCAGCCGCAACGCGTCGAACAGGGCTTCGGCTGTCGACGCAGGGGTCGCGGCCAGCTTGCTGGCCCGCGGCCGGCGAAGTGCGGCCTGGATCCGGGCGATGAGCTCGCGCGGTGAGAACGGTTTGGTGATGTAGTCGTCAGCCCCGACACCAAGGCCAATGAGCTTGTCTATCTCGTCGTCACGGGCGGTCACCATGATGACGTAGCAGTCGGAGAAGGTGCGGATCTCGCGGCAGACCTCCACACCGTCCATCCCGGGAAGACCGAGGTCGAGCACGACAAGGTCTGGGTCGACCTCGCGCGCCGATAAGACGCCGTCGGGTCCGTTGTGGACCTGGATCGGGTCAAACCCAGCCTTGGCCAAGTAGTCGGCGACGATCTGCGCGAGCGCCCTCTCGTCCTCGACCACCAGGATTGGCGTCGCCTGGTCGTGGGTCTTCATGACACCAGTCTCCCGGGTGTGGTGCGAGTGCCGGCTATCCGAGGTGCGCGGTGTTGAGCCGCAGCGCGTTGGTGATCACGCTGACCGACGAGAGAGCCATCGCCGCGGCCGCGATGATCGGCGACAGCAGCAACCCCGTGAAGGGATAGAGCACGCCGGCCGCGATCGGGATACCGGCAACGTTGTACACGAACGCGAACAGCAGGTTCTGCCGGATATTGCGCATCGTCTTCGCCGAGAGCCGCCGTGCCCGCGCGATCCCCATCAAGTCGCCGTTCAGAAGCGTCACGCCGGCCGACTCCATTGCGACGTCGGTTCCCGAACTCATCGCCAGACCGACGTCGGCGGCAGCGAGCGCGGGTGCGTCGTTGACGCCGTCACCCGCCATCGCCACGACCTTTCCCTGCGACTGGAGCCTCTGCACAACTTCCGCCTTGCGGTCGGGCAGGACGCCGGCCTCGATGTGTTCGATCCCGAGCGTGCGGGCTACCGCCTCGGCGGTGGTGCGGTTGTCTCCGGTGAGCATCACCACGTCGACGCCCTGGTCGCGCAAGTCCTTGACCGCAGCCGGCGTGGTGGGTTTGACCGGGTCGGCGATCGCGATCACCGCTTGCACCTGGTCGCCAACCGCGACGAATACCGCGGTGGCTCCGGTCGATCGGAGTGCCTCGGCCTTGGCGGCGAGCGGGCTGGCATCGACGAACTCGCTGGCGAGGAACTCCGCACTCCCGAGCCGTACCTTGCGTCCCTCCACGGTGCCGACGACACCTCGTCCGACCGGTGAGTCGAAGTCTGTGACGTCCGGCAGGACAAGATCGCGAGAGTCTGCGGCCTCGATGACGGCACGTGCCAGCGGATGCTCCGAGGCGCGCTCGACGGCGGCGGCCAGTCGGAGCACCTCTTCGAGCGTGGTTCCCGATCCGTCGGCAAGCTCCACACTCGTGACGGCGGGACGACCTTCGGTCAGGGTTCCGGTCTTGTCGACGACGACGGTGTCGACCTTCTCCATCCGTTCCAGCGCTTCGGCGTTCTTGATCAGCACGCCGTGCGCGGCACCCCGCCCGACCCCGACCTTGATGCTGATCGGTGTCGCCAGGCCGAGTGCGCAGGGGCAAGCGATGATCAGAACTGCCACCGCGACGATCAGCCCGTGCGCGAACCGGGGGTCCGGTCCGACCAGCAGCCACACCACGAACGCCAGCACCGCGATGCCAATGACCGCGGGCACGAAGATCCCGGCCACCCGATCGGCCATCCGCTGGATCGGCGCCCGCGAGCGTTGCGCTTCGGCGACCAGGGCCACGATCCGCGACAGCATCGTGTCCTTCCCGACTCGCTGTGCCTCGATCACCAGGGCGCCGGTCGTGTTAATGGTGCCCCCGATGACCGGGTCGCCGACATCCTTGGTGACCGGCATCGACTCGCCGGTCACCAGCGCCTCATCCAGCGCGGAACGGCCCTCGACCACCATCCCGTCCGTCGGCACCTTCTCGCCGGGACGCACGCGGAGCCGATCTCCAGGCTGAACCTCTTCCAGGCCCACCTCCTGTTCGGAGCCGTCGGCGGCGATCCGCCGGGCGGTCGTGGGGGTTAGATCCAGCAGCGCACGGATCGCGCCGGAGGTCTGCTCGCGGGCGCGAAGTTCGAGCACCTGGCCCAGCAGTACCAACACCGTGATGACGGCCGCTGCCTCGAAGTAGACGTCGACCGCTCCGGAGGTCATGCCGTCGCCCATGTCCTTGTGGAAGGAAGCCGGAAAGATCCCCGGCGCGACGGTGGCGACGATGCTGTAGATCCACGCGGCGCCGGTGCCCATCGCGATGAGTGTGAACATGTTGAGATTGCGGGTGCACAGCGATGCCCAGCCGCGCACGAAGAATGGCCAGCCAGCCCACAACACCACCGGCGTCGCGAGCGCCAGCTGGATCCAGTTCGACGTTTGCGAGCTCACCAGGTCGCCGATGAATCCGAAGAGGTGGCCGCCCATCTCCAGGGCCAGCACTGGCACGCTCAGCGCGAGCCCGATCCAGAAGCGTCGCGTCATGTCCCGCAGCTCTGGACTTGGACCGTCGTCCAAGCTGACCGATACCGGCTCCAACGCCATCCCGCAGATCGGGCAGGCACCGGGTCCGGGGCGCCGGATCTCCGGATGCATCGGGCAGGTCCACTCGGTGGCCTCGGCGGTCGGCTTCACCGCGGTGGGAAGGTCGGTGGTTGCGGTGCGAGCCACGATCCGGTGCGCTGAGTGGTCCTGGGCGTTGTGGTCGTGCCCGGCGTGGTCGTGCGACGGATGCTCGTGTGCCTGAGCGGGCGCCGGTGCCGCGGAGACGTACCGGGACGGATTCTCCTCAAACTTCGACCGGCAGCCCGGTGAGCAGAAGTAGTAGGTCTCGCCCTCGTACAACGCGGTGTTCGTCGCCGTGGAAGGGTCGACGCTCATCCCGCAGACGGGGTCCAGCACGGTACGCGCCACGGGGACCTCGTCCTCGGCAGGCGAAGGGCTACTCATGGCCCCAATCCTGTCCCTCGTCGAATCTCGGATGAAGGCAACGGCGGCGTCCGGTGATGGTCTTAGTCAAACCTTCATGGAATCTCTGGTCGAACCACAATCCGACGCACGCAGGCTGAGCACCGTGATGATGACGGGCTTGGGCGGCATGTGGCTGTGGATGATTCTCGGCCTCGTCGCGCTCTGGGCACTGGTCGCCTGCGCCATCCGCTGGACCATCGGCCCCCGCAGCCATGCGCCAGAACTCGACCCGATCAAACTCCTCGACGCGCGCCTTGCTCGCGGCGAGATCACCACCGAGGAGTACCGCCGCGTGCGTGAGCTTCTCGCGACTGGACACTGACGTGAGCGACCGCCCCATGGACCTTTCCCGGCGCACCCTGCTCTTCGGCGGCCTCGCGATTGCTGGCGGCGGAGTGCTCGCCGCATGTTCCGGCAAGTCCGGTGGCACCTCCGGTTTGGTGCTCCCGTCGCAGTCTCCGCTGAGTCCCAGCCCAGGACAAAACGTGGTCTCCAAGACCCTGACCGCACGACCGACCACCCTCGACCTCGGCGGCCCCAAGGTCGCCACCTGGGCGTACGGCGACACGCTCCCCGGGCCGGTAGTGCGTGCCACAGCAGGCGACCTACTCCGCATCACCCTCGACAACCAGCTGCCGACCGACACCACGATCCATTGGCACGGCGTCGCGTTGCGCAACGCCGCCGACGGTGTCCCCGGCCTGACCCAGGATCCCGTGGCGAGCGGGAAGCGATTCGTCTACGAGTTCATCGCCCCCGACCCCGGCACCTACTTCTACCACCCACACGTCGGAGTTCAGCTGGACCGAGGCCTCTACGCCCCACTGGTCATCGACGACCCGAACGAACCCGGTGACTACGACGCCGAGTGGATCGTGGTGCTCGATGACTGGCTCGATGGGACCGGCACCACCCCCGACGACGTTCTCGCCAAGCTCACCGGCTCCTCCTCATCCGGCGGCATGGGCGGCATGGACATGGGCAGTCATTCCTCCGGTGACATGGACATGGGCGGTTCTTCCTCCGGCGGCATGGACATGTCGGGCATGGGAGGAATGAGCATGGGCGCCGGAGATTCGCCATTCGGCGATGCCGGTGACGTCACCTATCCGTACTTCCTCCTCAACGGTCGCGTGAACACCGCTCCGGACACCCTCGCGGCCAAGCCCGGCCAGCGGGTCCGGATCCGCCTGATCAACGCGGCCGCCGACACCATCTTCGCCGTCGCGTTGGCCGACCACCGCCTCGCGATCACCCACACCGACGGCTACGCCGTCAAGATACAAGGCGCTGGTGCGCTCTACATCGGGATGGGCGAACGGTACGACGTCGTCGTCACCCTCAAGGACGGCGTCTATCCGCTAGTGGCAAAGCCGGTCGGCAAGGACGGCATCGCCCTCGGAGCGATCCGCACCGGGGCAGGCACGCTGCCGACGCCCGACCGCGCCGCCGCGATTCCCGAACTCACCGGTCCCGTGATGTTGGGCTCCGATCTGTTCCCAGCCGAGTCGTCACGACTGCCGGTCAAGGACGTCGGCCAGAACGTCACGCTCACCCTGAGCGGTCAGATGAGCCCGTACGCCTGGGCAATCAACGGAGCGCCGTACGGCAAGAACAAGCCGGTCACGATCGCGGCCGGAAATCGGGTTTCGGTGGCGCTCAACAACATGACGATGATGACCCATCCGATGCACCTGCACGGGCACACCTTCGCGCTGCCCAACGGCCTGCGTAAGGACACGGTTCTGATCAAGCCGATGCAGAACCTGGCTGTTCAACTCGAAGCCGACAACCCGGGCAACTGGATGGCCCACTGCCACAACATCTACCACGCCGAGGCCGGAATGATGGCCGCCCTCGTCTACGACAAAGCGCGCTGAGGAGACCACGATGAACCATGACCCCGCTTCGACCACAAGCCGCGGTCACCGCTGGCTGATGGCGCTCATGTGTGCCCCGATGCTCCTCATCGTTGGACTCCTGATTGCCACCGGCGCCGTCGGCGCAGGCGCGCTGCTTCCCGCGCTCCTCTGTGTCGGAGGAATGGCTTTCATGATGTTCGTCATGGGGCGGACACACCGCAGTTGACCTGCCTCGCCGCCATCGACGCCGGCCCTCGAACCAACTCCCACCCAACAAGGAGAAGCGCCTTGCGTAAGAAGACCATCGCCCTGACCGCCCTCGCGATCGCCGGAACGCTCACCCTCGCCGGCTGTGGCGGCAGCACGGCCTCGCATTCCGGGATGTCCGGCATGGAATCGACCTCGACACCCACCTCGACCCGGTCGACGGCCGCGATGTCGGACTTCAACGACGCCGACGTCACGTTCGCCACCGGCATGATTCCCCACCACCGCCAGGCCGTCGAGATGGCCAAGCTCGCCGGCACCCGCGCGAAGAGCCCCCAGGTCAAAGCGCTCGCCATGCAGATCATGAACGCCCAGGACCCCGAGATCCGGACTATGTCGAACTGGCTCACCACCTGGGGCAAGCCGGTCCCCTCGGACCACTCCTCAATGAGCGGAATGGACATGAGTAGCAGCGGTTCGATGCCTGGAATGATGAGCGGTGCCGACATGGACAAGCTTAAGAAGGCGACCGGTGCCGACTTCGACCAGATGTTCCTCACCATGATGATCGCCCACCACCAGGGCGCCATCGAGATGGCCAACACTGAGAAGTCCTCCGGGATGAACGCCGACGCCATCGCTCTGGCTCAGCAGATCGAGGAAGCGCAGACCACCGAGATCACGACCATGCAGGGCCTACTCAAATAGAACCCGGCATCGGCATCGAGGAGTTCTGAACCATGCCTGTCATGTCAGCCATCGAAGGCGCGTTCTGCCGCAGCAGCCCATGGCGCTCGTTCGCTCGGCGTAGCGTCCTGCCCTGGGCGCTGGACGGCCACCCGCTCGCCGGGGAGGTCCTGGAAATCGGAGGAGGCAGCGGCGCGATGGCCACCGGCGTCGCGCGCACTTATCCGGAGGCCCGCCTGACCGTTACCGACGTCGACGACGCCATGCTCGCCGCCGCACGTCACCGGCTCGCGCAGTTCCCCAATGTGGAGGTCGCCAAGGCCGACGTCACGAACCTGCCGTTCGAACCGGCCCGCTTCGACATCGTGACCTCTTACCTGATGCTGCACCACGTCATCGACTGGGTGGACGCACTCGCCGAGGTCGCTAGGGTGCTCAAGCCAGGTGGCGCCTTCGTCGGCTACGACCTCACCAACACCCGTCTTGCCCGGGCGATCCATAGAGCCGACGGCTCACCACATCGGATCATCGCGCCTGATGAGTTGGCCGACGGACTCGCCGTCGCCGGGTTCGCCGAGATCACCATCCACCCAACCTGGCAAGGGCACCTGATGCGCTTCCATGCCTATCGGCCCAGCGCGAGTTGACGGGATGCCTCTGGAACTCGTCTGCGACGTCTGCGAAGTCTGCCTCCAGGCCACGACCGAGGACGAGCTCGTGGCACTTGGCATCCGGCACGCGCTGAGCATCCACGGATGCTCACTGCCACCTGAGTACGTCTCACCCGCATCCGGAACCAGAATCGGTGAGCGCGAAGCATCGTGGAGTTCGCGGCGGCCGACGTCGCGGCAACCGGCGTCTGGCCCGATTCGTGACCGCATCGACCGCCGTCGTCATCACCGCCGTTGCGATCGGGGGTCGACTCCTACTCAGTGGTGGGGCGGAGCAGAGCCTCGTCGAGGTCGAAGCGCGCATGGGTCGTACGGACGAGATCGAGCTGAACCGGGCAACCACTCCAAGCCCGGCTGAGACCACGCGGCCTCAAGAGAGTCGGGCCGCAGCTCCACCAGAACCGGCACGTAGGGCTGACGGGCGTTCTGCCAGCGGTCAGCACTCTCCGAGACCGGTGCCGGAGGTGGGCTCGGGTCGGTTCGCGGTGGCTGACGGTTCCTCGGACATCGCTGGGCACGGTGACCTGGTCACCTACAGCGTCGAGGTGGAGCAAGGTCTTGCGATCGACGCCGATGCCCTGGCACGGATCGTCGACAACGTGTTGGATGACCGGCGCGGGTGGACGACGGTGGTCGGTCGCTCACTTCAGCGAGTCGAGACCAACTCGACCGTCCAGATCAGACTGGCTACGCCGGGGACGACCGACGAGCTCTGCTCGCCGCTCGACACAGGAGGCAGGTTGTCCTGGCCGTATGGAGGTCGTCCCTCGCCAGCGCGCCGACCACGACGATGTGCGCTGTGTCGACGATCGCGTGGCCGATCGTCTCGTGGACTCGCTCTGTGTCGAGCAACCACGTCCAGCCCTTGTCGCGGAGGTTGCTGAACGGGACGCCGGCGACGAGTCGGAGAGCCGCGCCTAGGTCCGCGATGCCGTCAGCTCCCCGTGCCTGCCCGCGGGTACGCAGTCGTCGGAACAGGTCGACGTCGCAGAGCACGTCCTCGACCTGATAGGTCCGAACGCCGGTCTCCTTGAACGCCGGAGACTTGTACGCCTGTGGCAGGTGCTCCTGTCCCGAGCGCGGGTTCATGCCCAGCCAGTCGCGGAGCGTCCCAAGGTCGGTTCGCGCGCGCGAGGGTGCCACTGCGAAGGCATCCGCCACGGCGGCTCCCGTCGCGCCCTTCGGATGGAGGACGAGGTAGGCGAGCATCTCGACGAAGTACGGCTTTCGTTTCGTGATGGCGGTGCCGATCACTCCGAAGGCTTTGGCGTTGACGGCTCCGAAAAGCGTCAGACGAGGCCGCTTGTTGTCCTCGTCGAACCAGTCGGCGACGTCGTCATCGAGCGTGGGGTCGGCTTCCTCGACGGTGCGGCGGACTTGCTCGGGGACTACCGGGGCGAGGGTTTCCACGTCTTCGACGGTGGTTGCCGCCGCCTCGACGTAAGCCTCGGCCGGCTCGGGCAACAGCGAGCCGTCTCCGGCGGGACCTTCCTCGCGGACGTCGGTCAGCCCTTCCCGAAGCGCTCCGGCCTGGTCTGCGAACGCCTGCCAGCCGTCTGCTGCCTGCTCGAACGGCGGAACCTTCACCGGCTGGCTCTCGCGGGTCAGGTCCACGATGGCTGCACAGGCAGTGGCTTCCTCGCTGGTCAGCCCGGTCGCCTGGACGTCGAGTTGCAGGACAGGCGCACGCAGCCGCCCCGTACGATCGAGCTCGAACACGCTCGATTCGGCGACGGGCGCAGCCAGCGAGATCAGCGCAGTTCCGATCCGCGAGGTGGGCGAGGCGAGGAGGGGCGCGAGTTCTACCGTCCCGTCGCCGGTCGTGATGACCACGCGGTAGGGGTCGGGGTCGCCCCAACCGTTCTCCAGCGACACCGCGACGTCCCGTGCGGTGGTGGCAACTATCCGCTCGCCGCCGGCGTGGTGGTGCAGTCGGAGCGCGTCGAGCGGGGTGAGTTCCTCGCCGAGCCCGATGACGTTGACCTCGACGATGGTCGACCACGGGTTCAGCGCCAACTCGGCCGCGATGTGCCGGGCCAGGGCCTTGCCGCGCTCGGGATCGCCGACGAGAGCTACGACGCCGAGGTGCTCCAGGTTGACGAGGTGGAGACCGTCGCCGTCCTGCCCGACCGTGACGAGCAGTGGGTACGGCGGGAGCACATCACCGCGCTCGGACAGGGGTTCGCCGAGCTTGAGGGACCACTCGGAGCCTGCCCCCCTCCACGGCTCGGGCAGCACGGCATCCTCGGCGAGATGCAGAGTCACGGTGCGCTCGGTGAGCGTCACAGTGACGACGCGCGGCAGCGCCCGTCCCGAGTCGGAGCACTCACCGGCGAGGTGCATCAACGCCCGGTCCAGATCCTCGATGGTGGTCGTCAGCGGTGCGCCGGAGACGAACGCCGTCTTCTCGACCGCGCGCAGCTCTTCGGGAGGAGGGGCGATGGTCTGTCCGGGGCGGCGGTAGCGGAGTTGGGTGTTGCGATGGGCACGTACGGCCAGCAGGACCAGTGCGGCGAGGACCGCACCGGCGCCGGTCAGTCCTGGCACCAGCCAGCCCGGCGCGGATGAGTCGACGTCGTCGTCGGCTTGGTCGGCAGTGGTGACCACCGGCTCCGGCTCAGCGGTCGCAGTCGGCTCTGGAGTTGGTTCGGGAGGTGGCTCGACAGGCGGAGTCTCGGCCGGCGGTTCCACATCGACAGGTGGCACTACCTCGCCGGGAGACTCCTCGGGCACGTCGATCTTGTGCTTGGCCGGCCCGGGAATGGTGATCTCCCAGCCCGGCCGGATGAGGTCCGGATCGGTCAGGGTCGCGCCGTCCGGCTGCACGGTGTCGCGGGATTCCGCGAAGAGTTCCGGGTAGCGCATCGGGTCACCGAGCTCCGCGTCGGCGATCTCAGACAAGGTGTCCCCGGGCTGTACGACGTACTCCTCGGCCGGACGATCCGCGGCCGGCTCGGGCGCCACGTACGGCACCTTCAGCACGGTGCCCGAGACGATGAAGTCGGGTCGGCCATTGAGCACGTCCCTGTTGAGCGCGACGATCTCGGGAAACCGTGCACCGTCCCCAAGCATGCGCTCGGCGATCCTCCACAGGCTGTCGCCGCGCTTGACCGTGTAGTCGATAGTCGACTTCTCCGGGGTCGTGGCATCGGCTGCGACGAGGACGGGCGCAGCCTCCGCGAGGAGGGGCGCAGTCTCGACGGTCGCGAGACGAGGGGTTTCGAGCACTGGCGCAGCGGCTGCGGCGTGGGCGGGCGGAGCCGGGAACGCCGCGACCACAGTCGGCGTGGCGACGAACAACAGAGCTGCCACCGTCACCAGCTGACCGACGGCCCGCTGCGGAGCGCCGAGACCGGGCAGGGTTGGAGTCGGCAGGCCCCGTACCTGCGAGACGACTTCCAGCACCACAGAGACCGCGACGAACCCCGACGCGATCCAGGCGACCGCCGCGATCACGACCATCGCAAGCGTGCCATCGTCGGGACTCGTCAGCAGGGTCCGCAGCTCGCCGAGGTCGGCTTTCCACGGGGCGGCGCCGATCGCGATGAGCAGGAACGGCACGCCGGCGACGAGCAGCAGGATGAGCAGCGTGGCCCCGAGCCCTTGGAGTCGCTGGGCGAGAGTGGGCTGGGTCATTGTTCGCTCCCTCCGAGGCTGCGGATGAGTCGTGCTGAGGCATGACTCGTGACGGTGAGGTCGCCGATACCGATGACTCCCAGGAACTTCGGGCTGTAGGTGTCGGTGACGTTGACCGTGATGGTGTCGCCGCCCGTGATGGTCACCGTCCCGGTGACACCTGCGGCGGCGAGGTAGTCCTCTGCCGCGTTCCGGGCAGCGACCGCGTCGACGGCGACGTACTGGCCCTTGATCGCGGGAGCGGCCTGCACCTGCTCACCGCCCGTCCGGGCGGCTTCGGCGGCGATGTCGTGGGCGCGTTGCTTGGCGTGGACCTGCCCGCCGAGGTCGACGGCGAGCCCGACCAGAATCATCATCACCAAGCTCGACACCGCTAGCCAGATGCTGATGGAGCCGCGCTCGTCGCGAGTACGTCGCGTCATCCGCGCTCCCTGAAGGTGTCCAGGGGCGAGGTGCTGGTGGCCTTGATGAGGCGACTGCCGGGGATGCCCGGCACGGACAAGTCGCCCAGGTCGAGGAGGCATTCCACCGTCGCAGAGACCGAACCGGCTTGCCCAACGGTCCTGGCGAAGTCGGAGACGTCGACCGACACGGTGACGCTCAAGCAGTGAATGTCTTGGTTCGCCAAGCTCGCCTCGGCGGCCGTCGTGGCATCGGTCCTCGCCTCAGATGCCGTACGCGCGATCGAGGCGGTCCGCGCGGCATCGGCGGCGGCGGACTCGACGGCAGAGTGGGTGGTAGCCGTGCGGCCACCGAAGATGATCAGACCGACGAACAGCACGAAGGCAGGCACGCCGACAGCGGCCTCGACCGCCGCCGCGCCACGCTCGTCCCTCACGCGTCGCCAGGCCATCACGGAGCCGTGACCCTCTCCACCGGAAGCGAGGCCGACTGGACGATGGCGGGGTTCCACCCCGGAATCACGCTCAGGCTGTGCCCGCGAACTGTCACGGTAACGGTGGTCGCGGTGCGGTTGGCCGTCGCGGTCGCGCCTGTCAGTACGTCGTCGCCACCGGCTTCTCCTACGAACGAGGAGGCCGCCGAGACGCCGTCGGCTTCCTTGCCGTTCTCGCCGGCAGCGGCCTTCGCGCCCTCCTGCGCGGCAGCGATCGCCACGGTCCGGGCGTGGTAGAACAGCGCGGCCTGCATCCCGAGGAACATCACCGCGAACAGAGCGGGCAGCAGGATGACGAGCTCGATCGAGACCGAGCCGCGCTCGTCCCGCCGCCTACTTGATGTTGCCGGCTTGGCTTTCAACGTAAGCCTTGATCGCCGCGACCACGATGCCGACGATGGCGATGACCGCCACCGCCCAGAGCACGTGCTCAGTAGTGACGGAGCCTCGCTCGTTGCGGACACGCAGGCGCGCATCGACGCCCATGTGGAGTGTGAGCAGGAGTGCAAGCAATCGGTTCATGCTGGCGTTTCCTTTCCTGGATCGGTCCCTTTCGTAGGGGTCTTGGTTGTCAGGTGTTGCTGAACATCCGCAGCAGGGATGGCGCAACCAGCAGCGCCATGAAGATGACGCCGAGCAGGGAGCCGGGGATGGTCATGCGCTCGCCGACGGCGTTGGCTTCGGCAATCTCGTCGTTGAGCATCGCGGTGCGCATGGCGGCTGAGCGGGCGCGCAGGTTGGTGTAGACCGACGCGCCTTCCTCGCCGGAGAGCCGCATGATGTCGGCGAAGTCGTCCAACTCGGGTAGCCCAAGTTCGTCAGCCAGTGAGTGCAGGGCATCCCACGGCGGTTGGCCCGACCAGCGTGAGCGGGTCAGCTCCTCTGACAGCCGGGTGAAGACCCACGAGTCGCCGACCTCGGCAGCGGCTTCCATCGCCTGTCGTACGCCCGAGCCGTTGTTGCGCTCCAGCGCGACGAGGTCGATGTACGCGCCGAGGGCTCGGGTGAACTCCAGTCGAGCCTTGCGGGCGTCGTCGACGGCGTTGTAGTTGGGCAGGAAGAACATCACGATGGCCAGGCCGACCGAGGCGATGGCCGGGATCGCCACCGGGAACCCAAGACCGATCAGACCGAAGAACCACGCCATGAGCGGTGGGATCACCAGTCCCATAAGCGCCATGACGATCTTGTCGCCGTAGAACCGCGCCAGCGGGACGCGCAGCAGCGCCAGCTCGCGAGTCGGTGTCCTGATCCAGATGGCGGGTGGCAGAGCCTTGATCGCCCACACCCCGATCCGCTCCTTGCCCTTCGCAGCGGTGACCGGCCCAACGGCGTGAGCCCGTCCCCGCGTCGGGGTGAGCCGGGTGAGTGCGTCGGCGAGGTCAGGTTCGGCGGGCATCAGTCGGGCAATGAGCAGCACGACGCCGAGCCCGAGGAATGCCCCTCCCAGCAGGGCGATCTGGAGTCCGGTGGTCACGCTCCGACCTCCCTCGTGACGGGGACGGGCGACAGGAACCGGGGCATCGCCCGTCCGATCGCCATGCGCTTCATCCAGACCAGAGTGGCGACGTACATCACCAGCAGCGCGACGAGGATGACTTGCCCCAGCGGGCTCTGGTACGGCTTCACATACGTCCCCGATACCGCGAGGATCACTAGTACGCCGACGCTGATGAGGGTCACCCAGCGGGCGGTCGCGCGAGGCTTGGCACGATCGGCCTCGACCTGGCGACGGGCGCGGACGTCGGCCGCGACCGACTCGGCCAGACCTTCGAGCACGGATGCCAGTCCTGCGCCCCTCCTGCGGGCACCAAGGATCAGGTTCGCCGCCACGAGGTCGCCGGTCGCGTCGTCGAGCTCGTCGGCGAACGCCCGCAGCGCATCCTCGGTCACCCACCGAGCTCGGAGCCGCGCCACGAGCCGGGTGACCTCGGGAGCAATCGCCGCGGGGGTGGAGCGGAGGGTGGCGACCAGCGCCTGCTCCAGGCCGACGCCGACGGTCAGCACGCCAGGCAGGGAGCGGGTCCATTCCTCCATCGCTTCGAGCCGCTCGATCCGCTGAGCGGCCGAGGACGAGGAGAGCAGGATGGGCAGGCCCACGAAGGCGACAGGAACAACCAGGAGCGCGAGCACCCAGCCGGTCACGAGGAACGCCACCACCCCGGCGGCGAACCCTCCGAGCAGCAGCATCCGGGTCTGCTTCGTGATCGTCTGGACCTGGCGTGGCCGGGACGGGCGTTCGACCACCGGGGACGGGCGCAACCCCACGACGAGTGCGATCAGGCCACCGACAACGAGGGCTCCGGCCAAGGCAGGGACGAGGACGATCATGGCCGCACCTCCTGCTGGGCCAGGTAGGTGTTGAGGTCGAAGCCGTGCCCCGCCAGCGCCCGATAGGCATCGGGCAACACCGCCGGAACGGCGGACCCGTCGAGGTCGGGTGCGAAGACGTGGGTGGTGGCGTAGCCGGTCTCGCGTTCGCCAGGGTCCAGGGCGATGATCTCGGCAACCCGACGGCGTCGGGTCGAGTGCCCGCCGTCGGCGATGGTGCGTAGGTCAAGGTGGACGATCACGTCGATGGTCGCCGCGAGCTTGCTCGTCGCGAGGGCGTGGGTGACGCTCGGCCCGGCCTCCATTGCGCAGGTGACCAGCTTGCGGATCGCCGCGACCGCGTCGGCGGCGTGGGTGGTGGAGATGGAGCCGGTGCCGGATTCCATCGCCTTGATCATCGCCCAGACCTCCTTGCCCCTGACCTCGCCGACGATCTGGCGGGAGAGGTTGAAGCGGAAGGAGTCGACGAGTGCGTCGTCGAGGGTGAACTCGCCGGCCATGCGCCCGTCCATGGCGCGCTCGCCGGAGCCGGGCCGGGCTTCCCACGGGTGGACGATGCGGTGTCGTCCCAGCTCGTGCAGGTGCAGTTCGTACTCGGTCTCGAAGGTGCCGATGGCCTCCAGCGGGTCGATCTCGGCGCACAGCGCCCGGACCAGGGTCGTCTTGCCTGCGCCCTGAGACCCGGACACCACGATCGACTTCCGTGCCCGTACCGCAGCGCGCAGGAACGACGCGGCGACCGGCGAGAGCATCTGCCTGGCGACGAGGTCATCGAGGGTCACCTCCATCAGCCGGTGGCGCCGAATCACGATGGACGGGCGCGGTGTGACCCACGCGGCAGCGGCCAGACGCGAGCCGCCGTCGAGGCGCAGGTGCAGCCGCGGCTGGGCTTCGGAGAACCCACGCGCATTGACCTCGGAACGCGAGGCGAGGAAGACCAAGAAGTCGATCAACTCCTCGTCGGAGTCGGCCACAGGAGGGCCGTCGACGAGCGAGCCGTCGGTGAGTTCGAGCAGGACGTTGTCGTATCCGGTGATGATGATGTTCTCGACCCGGTCGTCGTCCACCAGCGGCTGGAGCCGGCCGAGCCGGAACAGCGAGTCGAAGACGGCCCGTGCCAGGCCGTCCTGCTCGACACCGGGCAAGGTCGTCATCCCGGCGTTCACCCGGTCGGCCACCGTGGTCTCAATGAGGTCGAGCACGATCGTCCGGCCCAACTCCTCCTGCGCCACCTTGTCCAGCCGACCCCGATCGGCGGCAACTGCCTGACTGAGCTGCTCGGACGCTTGGGCGCGAAGGGCGGACACCAGCGACCAATCGAGGGCCCCGGTGATCGGCGCAGTCGTGCTCACGGTCGACAGGTGTGCCACCGATGTCAGCGGACGGGCGACCTCGCGCTGCTCTCGGACTGCCGTCACCGTCTGCGTGAACAGCGGCAGCCCGGTGATCGGAGTCTCGTAGTCCTCGGACGGTTCCGTCGTCATGACCGGGTTCCTTCGAGTAGCTCGTTGCGACGGTGGGTGATCGTCGAGTGGATCGCGGCGATGGTTGCGGTGAGTGCCCGGGCGAGTGGTCCGATCTCGAACTTCTTGGGTGGCTGTGCCCCTCGGGAGAACACCGCCGCCGACTCGGGGTCGTCGGGCAGGGCGCCGAGCACCGGCAGCTTCACTGCGGCGCTGACATCGCGGGAGTTGTAGGGCTGGCCCTCGCCGACGAGCAGCACCGCCGATTGGTGCCAGTCGAGTGCAGGGCGTTGGAACGCCTCGGCCCACGACCGCAAAGATGACAGGTTCGGCAGCGTTGACCGGCTGACCAGCAGGGCCAAGTCGGAGGCATCGAGCAACGGCTCCGGCGACCCGTGGAGCCCGAGACGACCAGCGTCGACGATGACGTCCTGCCCGGTGGTCTCCAACTCCGACAGCACCTCGGCCAACGGAGCCCACAGATCCCGCAGCGCACTGGACTGGGTGTGGGAGCGAGTCCCAGCGACGAACGAGACCGCGGTGCGCTCGATGGGACGGGCGACGTCGGCAAGGGTATCGCTGAGGTTGCTCGCGGTCAGAGCCAGCTCGATGAGTCCGGCGTCGTACTCCCGCGTGCCGCGGAAGTAGCCCGCCAGGAGGCCGGAGCCACCGGTGGGATCGGCCTCGACGAGCAGGACCGGTCGCGGCCACAGCATGGCCAGCCCGAGCGCGGTCGTCGTGACCCCGGGCGAACCGGACGCAGAGGCAAGTGCGATGACGGCCATCAGCGCTCCCGCGAGTCCAAGACCAGTGCGACGTTGCCGGTCGCGATTCGGGTGGCGAGCACCGCCGCGACGGCCTTGGGAACCAGGAGGTCGACCACAGTCTGCCCGGTGTCCTCGGCTGTATGGACTCCGACGACAGTGGCATCGGTGGACAGCGGCGTCCCTGCCGGGAGTTCCTCGCCCTGGGTCGGAGTCACCACGACGCGCACGTGGTCGCCGTACTCAAGATGGAGCCCCGGCGCCTGCGCCGGAGTCAGCGCCACCCCGACCACCGACTGTCCTTCGCCGGGCACGACCTCGGCGGTGAACGAACCTGGGGTCAGCATCCCGCCCTCTGCGATGTCCGTCGACGCCCGCTGCCCGACGACCGCGTTGAACTGAGACGCGGCGACCGGCTTGAGCGCAGGGTCGGCACTGAGCCGCACCCGAGCCAGATCGTCGGCCTCGATCACCGAGCCGCGCTCGATGGAGTGCCGAGCGACGAGCACCTCCTGGGTGTTCGTCGTCGCCGTCCACGCCCAGCCGGCGAGCAGCGCACCGATGCAGACGGCACCGATGGCAGAAGCGATGAGAGCCGGACGTCGCCGCAGCTTCGGCGGCGGCGCGAGGGCAGCTGCGGCCGGACCCTCCTGGTTTAGAGTCCCGTCGATTCGGGTCGCTGTACTCATACCTCGCTGCCTCTCCGCTGCCCGCTATTGCACGAGCACCTGCGCTTCCCCGACCGCGATCGCGACCGTCCGTGTGAGGCCGTTCAGCCGGATCGTTCCGGTCTGCCCTGCCCCTTCCCATGTGATGACCCATTCCGAGGTGGCAGTCACCGTGTACTTCCCGGCGGGCTTCTTCGAGCTGGACTTCTCGTAGACGTAGCCGCAGTCGGGCGACTTCGCATCGCCGTACGACGACTTGTACGCCGTGCCGGCGCTCGTGCAGGTCACCTCGGTCCCGTCGCCCATGTTCCAGGTGACCTTGTGGAGTTTCGCCGTGGCGGTGACCGTGATCCCGCCCGCGCTGGCGGACTCGGTGATCGGCCCGACGGTGTGCTCGTTGGGATTGGCCGCCCACAACCACGCGGGCATGCCGACGATCCCGATGCTGTCCTCACCTGGCTCAGGTGTGATGCCGATGTCGATGGCCCGCAGGTCCATCTGCTCGATCGCGATCTGCGCGACCTCCCGCGGGGTCGGCCCGGCGCCAGAGTTCGGTGGCGGGTCCTGAGACCAGACCCAGATGAGTAGGTCCGTCTGCGGTTGGTAGCAGCTGTAGACCGCCCCGTCGCCCGGCTCGTGGCCCTGCCAGTTCGGATCGCCCGCTGGAGGCTGTGGGTCGAGCAGCGAGATGTAGCAGCGGTAGCCGTTGGACCAGTAGCCGAACTCGCTGGTGCACGGGACTGGGCCCGGTGGTGGCTTCGTGATGCCTTGCGAGGTCCCGTCCCAGTAGCAAGCGGCACCAGAGCCTGTGTCCTTCGGGCCGTCGTCACCACCGTCGCCGGGGTCGCCGGGCGTGCCCGGGACCTCGACGTAGATCAGGCAGACGCCGGTCTCAGGGTCGGTGACCTGGCAGACGGTGTCGGCGAAAGACGGCGCCGGGGCGAGGATCAATAGACCCGCTGCTGCGAGTGAGAGTGCGAGGACTCGGGTTACAAGGCGTCGCATGGCGTGCGCTCGATGTCCTGGCTGGAGGCGACGCGCCATCCGCCCTCGGGATCGTTGTCCCATTGGTAGTTCGATACCAGGAACCGAATCCATCCGGTGTCGGGGCGGTCGGGGCTGATGACCGACTTGCCGTTCTTATCGACGACATCGACGCCGCTGACGTCGAAGCACAAGTCGATCTGGACGGTCGGCACCTTGCCGACCTTTGGGTCTGAGTTGTCGAGGTTGACCGATGTCACGTCGATCTTCGCGACCTTCGTCTCACCGATCTGATGGAGGCCCTGCTTGCGCTCCATCTTGAAGAGGTTCTTCTGGGCGGCCAGCTCGGTGCTGATCGCCACCTCGTCGAGGCGGTCCAACGGCAGGCTGGGGTCCTGGCGGAGCTGGTTCCGGACGTCGTAGAACTTCCGCAGCACGACAGACGCCGCCTCTGAGGCGACTTCACTGTCAGATGGCGGCGTTGGTGTGGATGTGGTCGGGGCCGACGAACTCGGGGAAGCACTCGGGTTCGTCGCGGGATCATTGCCGTCGTCGGCACAGGCGGTCACCGCGACCAGCAGCAGCACCGCAGTCGCTACCCGAGTTGCTCCTCGTGCGTACGTCATGTCCGAGATTCCCTGCTCCCGCTGGGGTGGGAGCGCACGCCGCCATGCCGACTGGCCGGCTTGGTCGCCGCTCTCGCATCCTACGACACATTTCGGACTCTGAATCTGGCTGCTTCTCACGCCCTCCTCCTTCTGTCTTGCGGCCGAGACCGCCGCCTCTGCTCCACAGGTGGTCCGTGCCCCACCTACGCCGCCTGCGCCCGTCCCGCGCGCTCCTGCCCTCCTTCTCGACATACACGTCATGCAGAACGAGGTGGGCTCCGTGGCCGGGCCTTGTGGACAACTCGGCTGGAACCGGGGGCTGAGGACCTGCGCGAACACCTTCACGCCAAGGAGGTGTGCGGCGATGACAGTGTCGATGAGGAAGATCCGGGCTGGCCGGGGCTACGACTACCTGCTCAAGAGCGTGGTCCGCGGTGACGCCAACATGGCCGACCCCAACCCGGTCACGCGCTACTACACCGAGGAAGGCACCCCGCCCGGTCGCTGGATGGGCTCGGCCCTCCACGCCTTCGGCGACGGCGAAATCAAGCGCGGCGACCAGGTGACGTCGCAGCAGCTTCAACTCCTGATCGGCGCCGGTCTCGACCCGGTCACCGGCGAGAAGTTGGGGCGGGCCTTCCCGGTCTTCCCGCCCGTCGAAGTGCGCATCGCTGCTCGGGTGGCCGACCTAAGTCCAAGCCTCACTACCGAGCAGCGTTCGGAGGCGGAGAGGCAGATCAAGGCCGAGGAGTCGGTCAAGCCGTCCAGCGGGGTAGCCGGCTTCGACTACACGTTCAGCGTCCCCAAGTCGGTCTCGGCGCTCTGGGGTGTGGCTGACGCGGGGACGCAAGCACTCATCGTCGGCGCCCACCACGAGGCGGTCGCCGAAGTGCTCGACTTCATGGAGCGGGAGGTCGTCGCGACCAGGAGGGGCGTTGCCGCCGGGAACGGTGCGGTGATGCAGGCGGACGTCATCGGGGTCGCCGCGGCGGCGTACGACCACTGGGACTCTCGGCTCGGCGACCCGCAGCTCCACACCCATGTCGTTATTTCCAACAAGGTCAGGACGACTGTGGAGGGGCGCTGGCGGAGCTTGGACGGCACTGCCATGTACGAGGCCAACGTGCCGATTTCGGAGCATTACAACGCCGTGCTAGCCGACCGCCTCACTCGGCTCTTCGGCATCGAGTGGGAGCAGCGGGAGCGCGGCGTCGAACGCAACGCCGCCTGGGAGCTCGTACCCGTCCCCGAGACGCTCATCCGCGAGTTCTCCAGCCGGTCCAGTCACATCGACAAGGAGAAGGATCGGCTGATCGACGAGTACATCGAACGCACTGGGCATCGCCCGTCCTCTGCGCGGATCATCCAGTTGCGGGCCAAGGCCACGCTCGCCACGCGCCCCGAGAAGGAGATCCACTCCTTGTTCGACCTGACGACTGCATGGCGAGGACGGGCGCAGAAGATCCTCGGGAGGGGCGCCGTCGAGTGGGCGAAGGAAGTCACCGCCCGTCCCATCGCCCGTCCTACTCTCCGGGCTGATGATGTGTCCCTAGACGTGATCGGCGAGGTGGCGGTTTCGGTGGTCGGTGCAGTTGAGGAGAAGCGCTCGACCTGGAAGCACTGGAACCTCTGGGCCGAGGCATCGCGACAGACGATGGGCTGGCGCTTCGCCAGCGCCGAGGACCGCGAGGCCGTCGTCGCGATGATCGTCGACGCCGCGAAGCAGGAGTCGCTCGCGATCACGCCGCCCGAACTTGTGGCCGTGCCCGAGGTTTTCCGGCGATCCGACGGATCGTCTCGCTTCCGACCCCGGCACTCGGTCGTCTTCACGTCCGAGACCTTGCTCTCCGCCGAGGACCGCCTGCTGAGCCGTGCCGAAGACATGACCGCCCCGGAGATCGACCTGGACGTGATCGAGCGGGTGACCCGTAAGGAACACCTGCTCTCGGCTGAGCAGTCCGAGACGCTGGCGGGCATCGCTGTGTCCGGACGCCAGGTCGACCTGCTCGTCGGCCCGGCTGGTGCGGGCAAGACCACCGCGATGCACGCACTGAAGACCGCGTGGACGAAGACTCGCGGCAAGGACAGCGTCGTCGGCCTCGCCCCAAGTGCCGTCGCCGCGCAGGTGCTCGCAGAGGACCTGCGCATCGGTTGCGAGAACACCGCCAAGTGGCTCCACGAGTTCGACCGAGGACGGGCGCGGTTCCGACAGGGCCAGCTCATCATCATCGACGAAGCCACGCTCGCCGGCACGCTGGCTCTCGACCGGCTCACCTCACTCGCAGCCGACGCGGGCGCGAAGGTGCTGCTCGTCGGCGACTGGGCACAGCTCCACTCGGTGGACGCAGGAGGGGCGTTCAGCCTGTTGGCCTCCGCCCGTCCCGACACTCCCGAACTGACTGAGGTCCACCGCTTCACCTACGAGTGGGAGAAGACCGCCTCGCTCGATCTCCGGTTCGGACGGGCGGAGGTCATCAGCACCTATATCGCGAAGGACCGTGTGCAGGAGGGCACGACCGACGAGATGATGGATGCCGCCTACCTAGCGTGGGCGGCCGACGTGCAGCAGGGGCGCTCGTCGATCCTGGTCGCCGAGGCGACGGACATGGTGATCCGCCTCAACCGGCGCGCCCGCGCCGACCGAATCGTCGCCAACCCGGTCGGCGACATCGAGGTCAACCTCGTCGACGGCACCCAGGCCTCCGAAGGCGACCTTGTCATCACCCGGCACAACGACCGCCGCCTCAACACTTCGCGCGGCGGCTGGGTCCGCAACGGCGACCGTTGGACAGTCACCCGCGTCCACAAGGACGGTTCGATGCAGGTCCAGCGTCTTGGCATCGACTTCGGCGGCTCCGTCACCCTGCCCGCGGCGTACGTCGCCGAGCACGTCGACCTCGGCTACGCCGTCACCGCCCACCGAGCCCAGGGCATGACCGTCGACACCTCACACGTCGTCGTGATCGGCTCGACGACCCGA
>WBZP01000423.1_pt2 | contig 42768 bp, 42 predicted proteins | sample 5204301 | NCBI WGS metagenome assembly WBZP01 (sample SAMN12412401, study PRJNA552823) | activated sludge metagenome | isolation source: activated sludge from nitrification reactor of wastewater treatment plant... | place: USA: Pennsylvania | collected 2017
GGTCACCGGCCGGGCGCCGGGAACCGCGGCGCCGGTCGCGGTGAATATGGTGCTGACCGATGACAGTCTGTTCGGCGATGCGGAGGACGCGGCCCGGCTGGCCGGGTACGGGCCGATCCCGGCCGGGGTGGCGCGCGCAATGGTCGCGGCCGCCGACGCCGCGGGGTGTGCGACGTTGCGACGGCTGTATGCGCACCCGAAGTCCGGAGCCCTGGTGGCGATGGAGTCGCGATCCCGGCTGTTCCCGCGTGGGCTGGCCGGCTTCATCCGGCTGCGCGACGACACCTGCCGGACACCGTGCTGCGACGCCCCGATCCGCCATATCGACCACGTGCACTCCGCCGGGACGGGCGGCAAGACGGCGGCGAGTAATGGTGCGGGGGTTTGCGAGGCCTGCAATTACACGAAAGAGGCCGACGGTTGGCAAGTTAGCGCTCGGACCGACGAAAATGGCTCGCACACAACGGAATTGACCACCCCGACCGGTGCCCGGCACCGAACCAAGGCGCCCCCACTACCGGGCAGTCCCCACATCGACATCAGCCGCGTCGAATGGCTGCTGAGCACCCACATCGGCAACAACGCCGCTTAAGCGGGTGCGGCGAAACTCCACTTGTCGGGATTCTTCGCCGAGTAGACCACCGGATAGAGCTGACCCATGGTCGGCCAGGTGTTCACGTCGACGGCCATCTGCTGGTACACGACGTGCTCGTTGACGGTCGGTCCGCTGATGACGCCGGTGATCGTCACCCATTGCTGACCGTCGGCGTCGGGCCGGGGGCTGACGCCGGTGACCAACAAGGTCCCCCGCTCCGAATCGGCAGCCGGGGTGCGCCGCATGAACCGAGGCCCGATCAGCACCGCCAGGGCGCCGAGCAACATCAGCAGTATGCCGATCTCCCACACCATGAACCCATGGTAGGACTCCCTGTATGGACGATCTCGCCTTTGCGCTCGAGCTGGCCGATCGCGCCGACACCGTGACCATGCAACGGTTCGGCGCACTGGATCTGCGGATCGACACCAAACCCGACCTGACGCCGGTGACCGATGCCGACGAATCCGCCGAACGCGTACTGCGCGAGCTGCTGGCCGAGCACCGGCCCGGCGACAGCGTCTTCGGCGAGGAGTTCGGCGGCAGCGAGGGCGCCCGGCAGTGGGTGATCGATCCCATCGACGGCACCAAGAACTTCGTCCGCGGCGTGCCGGTGTGGTGCACCCTGATCGCCCTGCTCGAAGACGGCGTGCCCACGGTCGGTGTGGTCAGCGCGCCCGCGTTGAGCCGACGGTGGTGGGCCGGCCTGGGCCGGGGCGCACATACATCGTTCGCGGGCACGCAACGTCAGATCTCGGTATCCGGTGTGCGCGACCTGGCCGCCGCAAGCCTGTCCTACTCGGACCTGACCACGGGATGGAATGCCCGCCGCGACCGTTTCGTGGCGCTGCTCGACGAGGTCTGGCGCGTCCGCGCGTACGGGGATTTCTGGTCCTACTGCCTGGTCGCCGAGGGCGCGGTCGACATCGCGGCCGAACCCGAGGTCAAGCTGTGGGACATCGCGCCGCTGGACATCCTGATCCGGGAGGCCGGCGGAACGTTCACCAGCATCGACGGGCAGCCGGGGCCCCATCATGGCAGCGCACTGGCCACCAACGGGTTGCTGCACGACGAGGTCGCGCGCCGCCTGGTGTGAAATTAGTAACAAAACGCCCGTACCTTACTCCAGAGTAAGATACGGTGGGTGCCATGACCAGCCCCCGTGAGAGCGCTGTCGGCCTGCAGCGCCACAAGCGCACTGCGATCGATGTCGGCATGGCTTTGCTCAGCCCGATCATCGGGCAGGACTTCCTCGACCGCCACAACCTGCGCGGACCGTTCAATCGCGGCCTCACCTACGGCGTGAAAACCGGCTTCTCCGCGATCGGCGCCACCACCCGGCAGTTCAAGAAGGTCCAGGGCCTCGGCAAGTCGCCGACTCGGCTGAAGGCCAGCGGTGCCGACTATTTCGACCTGACCCCCGACGACGACCAGAAGATGATCGTCGAAACGGTCCGTGAGTTCTCCGAGGAGATCCTGCGGCCCGCGGCGCACGACGCCGACGCCGCGGCGAGCTACCCGGCCGACCTGATCGCCAAGGCCGCCGAACTCGGCATCACCGCGATCAACGTCCCCGAGGATTTCGACGGCATCGCCGAGCACCGGGCCACCATCACCAACGCGCTGGTCGCCGAGGCCCTGGCTTACGGCGATATGGGTCTGGCGTTGCCGATCCTGGCTCCCGGCGGCGTCGCGGCGGCCCTGACCCACTGGGGCAGCGCCGACCAGCAGGCCACCTACCTCAACGAGTTCGCCGGCGAGAACGTGCCGCAGGCCTGCGTCGCCATCGCCGAACCGCACGCGCTGTTCGACCCGACCATGCTCAAGACGACGGCGGTGCGCACGCCCAGCGGCTACCGGCTCGACGGGGTGAAGTCACTGGTGCCCGCGGCGGCCGATGCCGAACTGTTCATCGTGGCCGCGCAGCTCAATGGCAAGCCGGCGATGTTCATCGTCGAATCGTCGACTCCCGGACTTTCCGTCAAGGCCGATCCGAGCATGGGTATCCGTGCCGCGGCCCTCGGCCAGGTCGAGCTGAACAAAGTGATCGTCCCGCTGTCGGCACGCCTCGGCGAGAACGAGGCCACCGATCAGGACTATTCGGATGCCATCGCGCTCTCCCGGCTCGGCTGGGCCGCGCTGGCCGTCGGCACCTCGCACGCGGTGCTCGACTACGTGATCCCCTACGTCAAGGAACGCGAAGCATTCGGCGAGCCCATCGCGCGCCGCCAGTCGGTCGCGTTCATGTGCGCCAACATCGCGATCGAACTGGACGGCCTGCGGCTGGTGACCTGGCGCGGCGCCGCCCGCGCCGAGCAGGGTCTGCCGTTCGCCCGTGAGGCGGCACTGGCCCGAAAGCTGGCTTCGGACAAGGGAATGCAGATCGGCCTCGACGGCGTGCAGTTGCTCGGCGGCCACGGCTACACCAAGGAACACCCGGTCGAACGCTGGTACCGCGACCTGCGGGCAATCGGTGTCGCCGAGGGCGTCGTGGTTCTCTAGAAAGGTCCGAAGACAATGGCAATCAATCTGGAACTGCCCAAGAAGATGCAGGCCGTGGCCGAGAAGGGCCACCAGGGCGCGCTGAATATCATTCGGCCGATCTCGCGCAAGTACGACCTGGCCGAGCACGCCTACCCGGTGGAGCTCGACACCATCGCCGCGCTGTTCGAGGGGATCCAGGAGGCGAACACCGGCGGCAACTTCGCCGGTGCCACCGACGCGTTCCGCGGCGAATCCGGTACGGGCTCGAGCAAGGCCGAGAAGGTAAATGTCAACGGCGGCAACATGTCCGCTCTACTCAATGCCCTCGAGGTCTCCTGGGGCGACGTCGCGATGCTGCTGTCGGTGCCCTATCAGGGTCTGGGCAACGCCTCGATCTCCAGTGTGGCCACCGACGAGCAGCTGGCCCGGCTGGGCAAGGTGTGGGCCGCGATGGCCATCACCGAACCCAGCTTCGGCTCAGACTCGTCGGCGGTCACCACCACGGCCACCCTCGACGGTGACGAGTACGTCATCAACGGCGAGAAGATCTTCGTCACCGCCGGGTCGCGCGCCACCCACATCGTGGTCTGGGCGACGCTGGACCGCTCGAAGGGCCGCGCGGCCATCAAGTCGTTCATCGTGCCGCGCGAGCATCCCGGCGTGACGGTCGAACGCCTGGAGCACAAGCTGGGCATCAAGGCCTCCGACACCGCGGTCATCCGTTTCGACAACGCCCGCATCCCGAAGGACAACCTGCTGGGCAGCCCGGAGATCGAGGTCGAGAAGGGCTTCGGCGGAGTCATGGAGACCTTCGACGCCACCCGCCCGATCGTGGCCGCCATGGCCGTCGGCGTCGCGCGCGCCGCTCTCGAGGAACTGCGGAAGATCCTGACCGACGCCGGCATCGAGATCTCCTACGACAAGCCCGCTCACGCCCAGAGCGCGGCGGCCGCCGAGTTCCTGCGGATGGAAGCCGACTGGGAGTCGGGCTATCTGCTGACGCTGCGCTCGGCGTGGCAGGCCGACAACCGGATCCCGAACTCCAAGGAAGCCTCGATGGGCAAGGCCAAGGCCGCCCGGGTGGGCAGCGACATCACGCTCAAGGCGGTCGAAATGGCCGGCACCACAGGCTATTCCGAGCAGACGCTGCTGGAAAAGTGGGCCCGGGACTCGAAGATCCTCGACATCTTCGAGGGCACCCAGCAGATCCAGCAGCTGGTGGTGGCCCGCCGGTTGCTGGGCCTGTCGTCGGCCGAACTCAAGTAGCGGCATTCCACGATCACGCCCCAGCGCGCGGTGCCGTCGTCGTAAGCTCCAGAGCTGTCCGCCGAACCGATGAGGGTGAGATGTGATGGAGCAGCCGAAGAAGAAAACCACAGGGAAATCCACCGCCCGGTCGGCCGCCACGCCGCCGGAGCCGCATCTGGCCCGCGAGCACCTGCCGATCCCGGATCCCCAGTACGTCGGATTGACCACCTACGACGCCAAAGACCCCAACACCAAGTACCCGCCGATCACCGAACTGCGCCCACCGAAGGGCGCGCCGAACGTTCTCATCGTGCTGATCGACGACGTCGGATTCGGCGCCTCCTCGGCGTTCGGCGGCCCGTGCCACACCCCGGTCGCCGAGCGGCTGGCAGCAAATGGCTTGAAGCTCAACAGGTTCCACACCACCGCGCTGTGCTCGCCGACCCGGCAGGCGTTGCTGACCGGGCGCAACCACCATTCGGTGGGCATGGGCGCGATCACCGAGATGGCCACCTCGGCCCCCGGCAACAACAGCATCCGGCCCAAGGACAAGGCCCCGATCGCCGAGACCCTGCGGCTCAACGGCTACTCGACGGCACAGTTCGGCAAGTGTCACGAGGTGCCGTTGTGGCAGGTCTCCCCGGTCGGCCCATACCACCAATGGCCCACCGGCTCGGGATTCGAATACTTCTACGGCTTCATCGGCGGCGAGGCCAACCAGTACTACCCGGGCCTCTACGAGGGCACCACCCCGGTCGAGCCGCCGAAGACGCCCGAAGAGGGCTACACCCTGACCGAGGACCTGGCCGACCGGGCCATCACCTGGGTCCGGCAGCAGAAGGCGCTCATGCCGGACAAGCCGTTCTTCATGTACTTCGCACCGGGTGCGACGCACGCGCCGCACCACGTCCCCAAGGTGTGGTCGGACAAGTACGCGGGAATGTTCGACGACGGCTGGGATGCGTTGCGCGAGAAGACGTTGGCGCGTCAGCGGAAGCTCGGCGTGGTGCCGCCGGACGCCGAGTTGACCCGCCGCCACGCCGAGATCCCGGCCTGGGACGACATGCCCGACGACCTCAAGCCGGTGCTCGCCCGGCAGATGGAGATCTACGCCGGCTTCTTCGAGCAGGCCGATCACGAGGTCGGCCGCGTCTTCGACGCGATCGCGGATCTCGGCGTTCTCGACGACACCCTGGTCTACTACATCCTGGGTGACAACGGGGCGTCGGCCGAAGGCACGCTGAACGGCTGCTTCAACGAGATGACCACCCTCAACGGCATGCCGGGCATCGAGACGACCGAGTTCCTGCTGTCGAAGATCGACGACTTCGGCACCCCCGAGGCCTACAACCATTACGCGGTGGGCTGGGCGCACGCCCTGTGCGCGCCCTATCAGTGGACCAAACAGGTCGCCTCCCACTGGGGCGGCACCCGCAACGGCACCATCGTGGCGTGGCCCAACGGGCTGGCCGACAAGGGCACCACCCGCGATCAGTTCCATCACGTCATCGACGTCGCCCCGACGATCCTGGAGGCGGCGGGACTGCCCGCGCCGCATGCCGTCAACGGTATCGCCCAGGCGCCGCTGGAGGGCGTCAGCATGCTCGAGACCCTGCGCGACGCGACGGCCCCCGAAACCCACCCGGTCCAGTACTTCGAGATGATGGGCAACCGCGGCATCTACTTCCAGGGCTGGACGGCCGTCACCAAACACCGGACGCCGTGGAAAGCCGACACCCCGCCACCGTTCGACGACGACGTGTGGGAACTCTACGGTCCCGGCGACTGGACCCAGGCGCACGACCTGGCCGCGGAGAACCCGGCGAAACTTGCTGAGCTGCAACGGCTGTGGCTCATCGAAGCGACCAAGTACAACGTCGTACCGCTCGACGATCGCGGCTTCGAACGCATCAACCCCGACATCGCCGGACGCCCACAACTCATCAGGGGCAACACCCAGCTGCTGTTCTCCGGCATGCGGGTCGCCGAGGGCTGCATGTTGGCGATGTTGAACAAGTCGTACTCGGTGACCGCCAACATCGAGGTGCCGACGGCGGGAGCCGCCGGGGTCATCATCACCCAGGGCGGCAGTGCCGGCGGGTGGACGCTCTACGCGCACGACGGCAAGCTGAAGTACTGCTACAACTTCTTCGGTATCGAGCGGTACCTGGTGACGGCCGCCGAGAAGATTCCGGCCGGCAAGCACCAGGTGCGGATGGAGTTCGCCTACGACGGCGGCGGGCTGGCCAAGGGCGGCACCGTCACCCTCTACTACGACGGCACGGCCGCGGGCAGCGGCCGGGTGGAGAAGACCCAACCGATGGGCTACTCCGCCGACGAGGCCTGCGACGTCGGGCGGGATACCGGATCACCCGCGTCCCCCGACTACGGCCCCACCGGGAACGCCTTCACCGGGACCATCGACTGGGTGCAGATCGACCTCGGCGGCGACGGCCAGGACCACCTGGTAACCGCCGAGGAGCGGTTCAGCTTTGCCATGGGCAAGCAGTAGCAACACGTTCCGGGGCGCCGCCCATACTAAAAAGTATGGTACGTTCCTGCCCATGACCGCAGTCGCCGAACCGACGCCCGCCATCACCGACGATTTCGTCGCACGCCTCGCGCAGCGCGCCCGGGAGGCCGAGACACTGCGCCGGCTGCCCGCGGCGACCGTCTCCGACCTGGCCGAGTCGGGGTTCACCGAACTGCTCGTCCCGGCCCGCTACGGCGGCCGGCAGGCGCCGTTCCCGGACATCCTCGACCCGGTCCGCCGGATGGCACACGGGTGTGCGTCGAGCGCATGGACGATCGGGTTCTACGCACTGCACAACTGGATGCTGGCGCTGTTCTCCGAAGAGGCGCAGACCGAGGCGTTCGCGACGCGACCGTTTCTGGCACCGGCGCCGCTGGCGCCCACCGGCCGCGGGTTGCCCGAGGCGGGCGGCGTCCGGCTGTCCGGCCGGTGGTCCTGGGCCACCGGGGTGATGGACGGCAACTGGATCATGGTGGGCGCCCTGTGCGGCGCGGACGACGCGATCTACCCCGCGCTGGCGCTGCTGCCGGCCGCCGACGCTCAGATCGAGGACGTCTGGCACACCGACGGCATGTGCGCGACCGGTTCCAACGACGTCGTGATCGCCAGCGAGAACCCAGCGTTCGTCCCCGAACACCGCCTGGTGCGCGTCACCGACATCTACGGCGGCACCGCGCCGGGCGCGGCGCTGCACGACTCCCCCACGTACCGCTGGCCGATGGTGCCCGCACTGGCCCTGCTGGCGGCCATGCCCGCGCTCGGCGCCGCCGAGCGGGTCGCCGAGATCTACGCCGAGCGGCTCGGCGAACGCGTGCTGGCCTACGAATTCGTCAAGCAGAAGGAGAAGCCGATCGCCCAGGCCCATCTGGGTGAGGCCGAGGTCCGGCTGCGTGCCCTGCGCGGGCTGCTGGCCGACACCGTCGGCGCCATCGAGACCACCGTCGCGGCCGGCGACCCCGTCGCACGTGCCGACCGGGCCCGGGCCCGGTTGGCCGCCGCGCACATCGTCCGGGAGTCCAAGGATGTGATCACGTTGCTGCTCAACGCATCCGGGGCCAGCGCCCACTTCCTGGACAATCCGCTGCAGCGCGCCAAACGCGACGTCGATGTGCTCTCCGGACACGTGGTCTTCGACTACGACACCAGCCGCGAACTCGCCGGCGCACTGCGCGTCGGGGTGAAGATCCCGCCGACGGCGATGATCTGATGCGGAGGCTGTGGGTCGAGGGCAGTCCGAAGGGCGCGGCGTTGGTGGGGCCGCGGTGAGTGCAACCCGCCCGCCGGGCCAACGACTGTCGATGGACGACTGGATCCAGGCGGGCTACGCGCTGCTGGCCGATGAGGGACTGCGGGCACTCAAGATCGACCGCCTGTGCAACCGGATGGGTGTCACGAAGGGCAGCTTCTACTGGCATTTCACCGACATGGCGGGCTACCGTGGCGCGCTCGTCGAGGCCTGGGGGCAGCAGCGCGGCGAGGAGCATCAGATCTACCAGCAGATCGTCGATCTGGCACCACGCGAGCGACTGTCCAGGATGATCGCCACGCTCGTCACCCCGCGGCACTGGAAACTCGAACGCGCCATGCGCGAATGGGCGCGCACCGACGAGAGCGTGGCCGCCGGGGTGGATGCCGCCGACCGGCGCGTGCTCCGTCAGGTGCGGCAGGCGTTCGTCGACCTGGGCTTCGACGCCGACGAAGCCGAATTGCGGGCGCGCACGACATTCGCGGCAGGCATCGGCTTCCTGCACATCGCCGGCGCCAAACCGCATCCGCTGGCCGCCGCGCAGCGGGAACGATTCCTGGAGTTCATGGTGCGCCCTTGACGCGATCACCGGGATAAAACTAAAGTCAGTTTTACTTTCATCCGCTAGGGAGCACAGTCATGGAATCCTTCGTCCACCTGCGCAAAGGGAAAACCCCCAAGCGCATCCACGCCGATCTCGCTGACATCGGCGGCCTCAAGGACGACGAACTGGGCCGCGGCGGCTTCGTCGGGCGCACCGCCAACATGTACCGCCGCAACGACCCGACCGCCTACCGCACCGTCGGCCCGCTGCGCCCCACCGACGTGCTCAGTTCGGAACTCAAACCGTCTGACGCCACCGACGCCAACGGCGGGCCGCTGCTGATGTTCTCCAACGCCGACTGCCAGGTGCTGCTGTCCCGGCGCAGCGAGGAGATGCCGTTCTTCGTCCGCTACGTCGACGGGGATCTGCTGTCCTTCGTCCACCGGGGATCCGGCACGCTGGAGACCGAGTTCGGCCCGCTGGAATACCGCGAGGGCGACTGGATCTACCTCCCGAAGGCCTGCACCTGGCGCCAGCTCCCCGCGGCCGAGACGACGCTGCTGATGATCCAGGCCACCGACGAGTTCCGGGTGCCGCCGCCCGGCACCCTGGGCCGGCACTTCCCGTTCGACCCGGCCCAGGTCGTCATCCCGGAGCCGGAACCGATCGACGACGACGGCCGGGCCGAGTACGAGGTTCGCCTGATCCACGAGGGTGGCCCCACTTCGCTTTTCTACCAACACAATCCACTCGACGTCGAGGGCTGGCGCGGCGACAACTTCCCGTTCACGTTCAACATCGCCGACTACACCGTGATCACCTCCGACAGCGTGCATCTGCCCCCCACCGTGCACCTGTTCATGGAGGCGACGGGGGTCCTCGTGTGCAACTTCCTGCCCAAGCCGGCCGAGCGGGTGCCTGGGACCGAGCGCACGCCGTGGTATCACCGCAACGTCGACTTCGACGAGATCGCGTTCTTCCACGGCGGTTCGCTGTACGGCATTCCGATGCCCCCGGGCCTGATTTCCCATGCACCACAAGGGGTTCACCACGGCGCCCCGGAGAAGGCCCGGGAACGGACCCGGCGCAAATTCGACGATTACGACACCGTCGACTGGCAGGTGATCGCCATCGACACCCGCAAACGCCTTGTTCCCTCGGAGGAGATTCTCGCCAATGACCTCGGCCAGCACTGACGTGAAGCACGAGTACGACCGCATCCCGTATCTGGTTGCCTACCAGAACAACTCGGCCGTGCGCGATGTCTACGGCGGGGTCGCCGAACTGGTAGTTTTGGAGAGCTATCTGCTGCGCCCGAAGGAGAAGCCCTCCGACACCGTGCTGGTGTTCATGCACCCCATCGGCGGCGGCGCCTACCTGCCGATGATCAACGCGCTGGCCCGCGCCGGACATCACGTCATCTACTGCAACAGCCGGTTCCGCGGCACCGACTCGGCCCTCCTGATGGAGAAGGTGGTCGAGGATCTCGGCGAATGCATCAAGGACGCCAAGAACCGGTTGGGCTACTCTCAAGTGGTGCTGGCCGGCTGGAGTGGCGGCGGCTCGCTGTCGGTGTTCTACCAGCAGCAGGCCCAGCATCCGACCGTGACGGCCAGCCCGTCCGGTGACGGACCGGACCTGACCAAACTGGGCCTGATCCCCGCCGACGCGATCATGCTGCTGGCCGCGCACATCAGCCGCCACGGCACCATGACCGAGTGGATGGACGCCTCGATCCTCGACGAGTCCGACCCCACCAAACGCGACCCGGAACTGGACCTGTACAACCCGGACAACCCGAACCAGCCGCCGTACCCGCCGGAGTTCCTGGACCGCTACCACCAGGCGCAGATCGCCCGCAACCGCCGAATCACCAAGTGGGTCAAAGACAAATTGGCCGAGCTCAAGTCCGCCGGGCGTCCCGATGACGAGTTCGCGTTCGTCGTGCACGGCACCATGGCCGACCCGCGCTGGCTGGACCCGACCGTCGACCCCAACGAGCGCACACCCGGCACCTGCTATCTGGGCGACCCGCAGGTGGTCAACATGAGCCCGGTCGGCCTGGCCCGGTTCTGCACCCTGCGCAGCTGGTTGTCGCAGTGGAGCTACGACGATGCCAACGGTGACGCGGTCAAGGCCGGCCCGGACATCGCGGTGCCCGCGCTGGTGATCGGCAACCTCGCCGACGACGCCTGCACCCCGAGCCACACCCGCCGGCTCTACGAGGCGATCGGGCACCCGGACAAGGAGATGCACGAAATCCACGGCGCCAACCACTATTACGCGGGACCCGATCAACGCGGCACCCTGCGCGAGGCCGTCGGCATCTGCACCGACTGGCTGCACCGGCACGGGTTCTCGCTGTGACCCCCCCGGCGCGAGCAGACGCAAAGGCCCCCTTTTCGCCATGCTCGTGTCCCCCTTTGCGTCTGCTCGCGGTGGGCAGATGACCACCGGGCCGCTGGACGGGATCCGGGTGATCGAGGTGGGCACACTGATCTCGGGGCCGTACGCCGGCCGCCTGCTCGGCGACATGGGTGCGGAGGTCATCAAAATCGAACCGCCCGGCCAGCCCGACCCGTTGCGCACCTGGGGCCAGGCCGAGCTCGACGGCCACCACTTCTTCTGGACGGTGCACGCCCGCAACAAGAAAGCCGTCACGCTGAACCTGCGGGCGGCCCGGGGCCGTGAACTGTTCCTGGAACTGGTCGAGCACTCCGACATCATCGTGGAGAACTTCCGGGCCGGCACCCTGGAGAAGTGGAACCTGGGTTACGAGGTTCTGCGGGAACGCAACCGCGGCATCATCCTGGTCCGCGTCTCCGGCTACGGGCAGACCGGACCGGATGCCGGCAAGGCCGGCTACGCGTCGGTCGCCGAGGCCGCCAGCGGGCTGCGGCACATGAACGGCTTCCCCGGCGGCCCGCCCCCGCGCCTCGCGCTCTCCCTGGGCGACACCCTCGCCGGGATGTTCGCCGCGCAGGGCGCGCTCGCCGCGCTGTACCGGCGGACCGTCACCGGCGAGGGTCAGGTCGTCGACACCGCGCTCACCGAATCCTGTCTGGCCGTACAGGAATCCACCATCCCCGACTACGACGTCGGCGGCGTCGTACGCGGTCCGTCCGGAACCCGGTTGGAGGGCATCGCGCCGTCGAACATCTACCAGTCCTCGGACGGCAGCTGGGTGGTGATCGCCGCCAACCAGGACACCGTGTTCCGCCGGCTGTGCGCGGCCATGGGTCAGCCCGAGCTCGCGACCGACCAGCGATTCGCCGATCACGTTGCGCGCGGGCGCAATCAGGACGAGCTCGACAAGATCATCGCGGACTGGGCCGTGCTGCGTCCACCCGGTGAGATCATCGCGACGCTGTCGGAGGCGGGGGTCATCGCGGGACCCATCAACACCGTCGCCGAAGTGGTCACCGATCCGCAGTTGCTGTCCCGCGGCATGATCGCCGACCACTGGGACGAACGCATCCAGCGAAACATCAAGGGGCCCGGCGTGGTTCCGGTCCTCTCCGAATCGCCCGGCACCATCCGCTGCGCCGGTTCCGCGCGGCCCGGCCAACACAATCTGGAGGTCTACCGCGACCTCCTCGGCCACGATGTCCGGGAGTTGGCCGACCTCGAGAGTCAGGGGGTGCTGTAGATGACCCATGTCACCATCCGCGAGGTGTGCCTGCGCGACGGGCTGCAGATCGAAGAGCCCATTCCGCTGGCCGCCAAGATCGAACTGCTCGAAGCCGTCGTCGCCACCGGGGTCCGTGAGGTGGAGGCCACCGCATTCGTCTCCCCGTCCAAGGTGCCTGCGCTAGCCGACGCCGAAGAGCTGGCCGTCGAGCTGAAACGCTTTGATGACGTCGAGTTCTCGGCCCTGGTGGCCAGCCCCAACGGCGCCCGCCGGGCGATCGCGGCGGGGCTGAACTCGATCGAGTACGTCGTCTCGGCCGCCGACGCGCACAGCCGGGCCAACGTCGGCCGCGACACCGCTGCGGCCACCGGGGCCATCGCCGACGTCGCGGCCATCGCGCACGACGCGGGCGCCACCGTCGAGGTCATCGTCGCCACCGCCTGGGACTGCCCGTTCGACGGACCGACCCCGCCGCGGCGGGTCCTCGACGTCGTCGAAGCGGCCGTCGGGTTCGGCGCGGACCGGATCGCGATCGCTGACACCATCGGCACCACCACGCCCGGACGCGTCGGTTCCCTTGTCGCCCAGGTGAAACCCCTCATCGGCGACATCCCGCTGGGCGCACACTTCCACAACACCCGCGGCACCGGACTGGCGAGCGCGTGGGCCGCGGTGCAGGCCGGGGTGAACAGGCTGGATTCGTCGGTCGGGGGGCTGGGCGGCTGCCCGTTCGCCCCGGGCGCCAGCGGCAACATCGCCACCGAGGATCTGGTCTATCTGCTGCGCGACAGCGGTATCGGCGTCGACGTCGATCTGGGCGCCGCCATCGAGGCGGCGGCGCTGGCGCAGCGGTTGATCGGACACCCACTGCCGAGTGCCCTGTTGCGCGCGGGCGACCGGATCCGGAACTGATATGACCCGCCCGCTGTCGAACAAGGGGATGGCGACCCGCGACGCCATCGAGGCCGCGGCGCGCAAGCTGTTCGCCGAGCGGGGTTTTCACGGCACCACGTTGGCCGACATCACCTCGGCGGCCGGCAAATCACCGGCGTCGTTCTACCGCTACTTCGACGACAAGGAGGACCTGCTGGCGGTGCTCGCCGAGTCCTTCCTGCACGACGTGCTGTCGAGCCTGCGCGTGCAGCTGCCCGAATCCCCGCAGGACACCGGGTTCTTCACCACCGCCGTCACCGGTTACTGGAACATCTTCAAGCAGAACCTGGGCATCATGGTGGCGGTCGCCCAACTCGGTGCGACGCAACAGCGGTTTGCCGACGTGCAGAACGAGTTTCGGCGCTTCGGCATGGACGTCGTGCGGGCCTCGGTGCGGCGCGCGCAGGAGCAGGGCTACGGGGCCGACCTCGACGCGGACCACATCGCGTTGGCCATCTCGCTGCTGTTCGAGAACTTCACCACCGTGTATCTGCGGCCCGACGCGGCCGCCCTGGGCGTGGTGAGCACCGACGCCGACGCCGTGCGCACCCTGGCCACCATCTGGAAGAAAACCCTCTACGGAGCATAGGAGCCCGCGTGGATTTCACACTGCCCGAACACCTTCCCGGATTGCTCGCCGAGATGGATGCCTTCATCGAGGCCGAGATCAAACCGCTCGAACGCGAACACATGCAGTACTTCGACCGGCGCCGCGAGTTCGCCCGCACCGACCTCGACAACGGCGGCACCCCGCGCCGCGAATGGGAGGACCTGCTCGACGAGATGCGCCGCCGCGCCGACGCGGCCGGCTGGCTGCGCTACGGCCTGCCCGCGGAGTTCGGCGGTCGCGACGGCACCAACCTGGACATGGCCGTCATCCGGGAACACCTGGCGCACAAGGGACTCGGACTGCACAACGACCTGCAGGACGAGTCGTCGATCGTCGGCAACTTCCCGCAGGTGATCATGATGAGCCGGTTCGGCACCGACGCCCAGCGGACCGAGTGGATCGAGGCGATGCTCACCGGCAAACGCTCGATGGCGTTCGGCCTGACCGAGCCCGATCACGGCAGCGACGCCACCTGGCTGGAAACCCGCGCCGTCCGCGACGGGGACGAGTGGGTGATCAACGGCGCCAAACGGTGGAACACCGGGGTGCACCGCGCCACCCACGACCTGATCTTCGCCCGTACCTCCGGTCAGGACGGGTCAGCGGTCGGAATCACCGCGTTCCTGGTGCCCACCGACACACCGGGATTCGAGGTCCCCTACTACTGGTGGACGTTCAACATGCCGTCGGACCACGGCGAGGTGACGCTCACCGATGTCCGGGTGCCGGCCGACGCGGTGCTCGGCGAGGTCGACCACGGGCTGGAGGTGGGCCAGACGTTCCTGCACGAGAACCGGATCCGCCAGGCCGCCTCCAGCCTGGGCGCCGCGCAGTACTGCATCGACCGTGCCGCCGAATATGCCGGGCAGCGGGTGGTTTTCGGCAAGCCGCTGTCGGTGAACCAGGCCGTCCAGTGGCCACTGGCCGAACTGCAGACCGAGGCCCAGATGGTGCGCCTGCTGGTGTACTACGCGGCCTGGCATCTGGACCGCGACCACCACATGGAGGTCTCCGACAAGGTGTCGATGGCCAACTACCGCGCCAACCGGCTGGTGTGCGAGGCCGCCGACCGGGCCATGCAGATCCACGGTGGCGTCGGGTACAGCCGGCACGAACCGTTCGAGCACATCTACCGGCACCACCGCCGGTACCGGATCACCGAGGGCGCCGAGGAGATCCAGATCCGGCGGGTCGCCCAGCGGATGCTGAAGTTCGGTAGGAAATGAGCCTGGCCGACGCGCTGAGCGAACTCCTGAGTGCAGACGTGACCGACCTGCGCCGGCTCACCGGCGGGGCCAGCCGGACCACCTGGGCGTTTCGCGCGGACGGTCGCCGGCTGATCCTGCGCACCGGCCCGCCGGATGAGCTGCATGCGGGCATGGAGCTCGAAGCCCGGGTCCAAGAGCTGGCCGCCGGGCAGGGTGCGCCGGTGCCCCGGATCCTAATGACGTCGAATTCGGTTGAGCCCCTGGGTAACCCGTATCTGATCTGCACCGAGATCCCCGGTGAGACCATCGTCCGGAAGATCTTCCGCGGACTCGACGACCCGGGCCGGGCCACCCTGCTGACGCAGTGCGCGGCGGCGCTGGCCGCAATTCACCGGGCCGATCCGGCGGCCGCCGACCTCGCCCCCGAGGACCCGCTGGCGCAGTGGCGAGCCGAACTCGACGAGATCGGTGACACCACGGCGACCTTCGAGTGGGCGTTCCGCCGGCTGGAGCGCACCCGGCCGCGGCCGCTACCCCCGACGCTGGTGCACGGCGACTTCCGGATGGGCAACCTCATCATCGACGGTTCGCGCCTGACCGCGGTGCTGGACTGGGAACTGGTGCACGCCGGCGACCCGCGCGAAGATCTGGCCTGGTTCTGCATCCGGGCCTGGCGGTTCGGTGCGCCGAAGGCGCTGGACGCCGGCGGGTTGGGCAGTATCGCGGACTTCCTGGCGGCCTACGAGCACGCCGGCGGCGCCCACGTCGACCCGGCGGAGTTCCGGTGGTGGCTCGCGCTGGCCACCCTGCGCTGGGGTGTCATCTGCCGGTTCCAGGCGCAGCGGCATCTGTCCGGCCAGACCCCGTCGGTGGAATTGGCGACCATCGGGCGGCGGGTCTGCGAGACCGAATGGGATCTGCTCAACCTGCTGGCGGACGCGTCACGCCGAGCCGCCGATACCGCCGAGGAACGAGGCGGTGGAGGAGCGAGGCCATTGGGTCCAAGCGTGCACGGCCGGCCCACCGCCGCCGAACTCGTCGCCGCCGTCGCCGATTTCCTGGACGGCGACGTCCGCGCCAACACCGAGGGCCAGGTCAACTTCCACGCCCGGGTCGCGGCGAACGCCTTGCGCATGGTGCAGCGCGAACTGGAATCCACCGACACCACCGACCTCACCGCCGCGCTGGCGCGCGTCGGCGCACGCGACGAAGACGACCTCGTCGACGCGATCCGCCGCGGTGAATTCGACGACCGCGCCGACGATCTCATGGCCTGTCTGAGGGTCCTGGTAGGACATCGGGTATCCGCCGCACATCCCGGCTACCAGGACGACCGGTGACGAGCCGCGCGAGGCACGAGCGCGGGGAGGAATCCGGGCGCAACAGATGAGCCCGGTGACGAGCCGCGCGAGGCACGAGCGCGGGGAGGAATCCGGGCGCAACAGATGAGGAGTGATATGCCCGTCACCGACGAACCGGCGATCCTGTCCATCGCCGACGACCTGTTCACCGCGATGGAGCACAGCGACGTCGGCATGATCCAGGAGATCTGGAACGACGACATCGCCGTCTGGCATTCCGGTGACGGCGCCGACAACAATTACGACCGCGCGTACGCGATCATCTGCTGGTTCCTCAACCGGACCACGCAGCGCCGCTACGAAATCCTGGACCGGCGGGCGTTCGAGGGCGGCTTCGTGCAGCAGCACATCCTGCACGCCACCGGCACCAACGGCGCCACCATCGAGATGCGGGTGTGCATCGTCGTCGCCCTGGCCGCCAACGGCCTGATCAGCCGGATCGACGAGTACTTCGACCCGCGGGAGATCGAGCCGCTGTTCTAATGGTCAATCTTGCTGCAGCGGAAGGAAGATGACCTCCGTCAGCATTCTGCGCAGCCACGCGCGGTAGCGGTCCACCGGCCACCCGTCGTGGCGGGTGATCCGCACGAAGGTTTCGATACTGTTGAGGACCGCGGCCGTCTCCACCAGTTCGTCGAACGGTATGTGATCGCGCAGCCACCCGCGGTCGCGGTAGATCTCGAGCACCCGGCGGTCCTGTCCCGTGATACTGGCTACCAACGCGGTGTAGCGTCGATCCAGTTCGGGGTCGTCGTTGGCCGCACTCGAGAGCGCCAGTGCTAGCCCCGCGCTGCGCTCGTGCATTTCGGTCTGGGCCGCAGCCAGGAATTCGGCGGCCTCGGCGGGGCTCGCGACGGCCCGATACCTGCGCCCGATCTCCAGGTTCAGGATGTTCTCCTCGCCGCTGACCCCGACCGCCGCCTGCTCCACCGCGGCGATCAGCAGCTCGGCCTTGGAGCCCTGCCCTTGCACGGTCTCGGCTGACACCCCGGCAGCGGCGGCGATCTTGGCCACCGTAGTGCGGGCATAGCCGCCGACGGCGAACAGTTCGGCGGCGGCCGCCACAACACGCTTCCGCGTTGCCTCCGCCTGCTGCTGACGGAGCGCGGAACGGTATGTCCGTGGGGTCTTGCCAGATATTGGTTCCGGTGCCATAGTAATGAATACTACGATATACAACTGGGCTGGGGGGTTCAGATGTCATCGATCATCATGGCGAGCGTTCCTGTTCACGGGCATGTGACACCGCTCTTGTCGCTCGCCGAGAACCTCGTCCGCCGGGGTGATGACGTGCGATTCATCACCGGATCGCGATTCGAAGACCGGGTCCGCGCCACCGGCGCGTCCTTCGTGCCGCTGACCGGCGCGGCCGACTACGACGACCGCACCCTGCTGGACAGCTTCCCCGAGCGGGCCAAACTGAAGGGCGCCAAGGCGATCGCCTTCGACATCGACCGGGTATTCGCCCGTCCCGCCAAGGCCCAGTACGAGACCATCATGACGGCGATCGCGACACAACCCGCCGACGCCGTGCTCACCGACCCCACGTTCGCGGGAGGCGCATTCATGCTCGAGCACCCGCGGTCGGCGCGGCCTGCGCTGATCATGTGCGGCGTGCTGCCGTTGGGTATCGGGAGCCGTGACACCGCACCGTTTGGGATGGGCCTGCGACCGGCCAGGGTGTTCAACCGCCGGCGCAATGCCGCGCTGGCCGCGCTGAATCGGCGTGTCCTGCGCCAGCCGTTCCAGACCGCCAACGCCCTGCACAGGGAGGTGCACGGCGCGGATATCCCCTTCCCGCTGACGGACTGGAGCCGACACGCGGAGGCGATCATCCAGTTCAGCGTGGCCTCCTTCGAATACCCGCGCACCGACGCTCCGGCCCATCTGCACTTCGCCGGGCCGCTGTCGGCCCAGGGCTCACAGGCTCCGCTCCCGGACTGGTGGGCCGACCTCGACGGCACCCGGCCCGTCGTCCATGTCACCCAGGGCACCGTCGCCAACACCGACTACGCCCAGGTCATCGCGCCCACCCTGCGCGCGCTGGCCGGCGAGGACGTCCTCGTCGTCGTCTCGACCGGCGGCCGGCCGCTGGACACGCTGCCCCCACTGCCAGTCAACGCCCGGGCCGCGACCTACCTGGCGTACGACGAACTGCTGCCCCGCACCGCGGTTTACGTCACCAACGGCGGCTACGGCGGTGTCCAATACGCGCTGCGGCACGGCGTGCCCGTCGTCGCGACCGGCGGCAAGGAGGACAAGCCCGAAGTCGGCGCGCGGGTCGCGTGGTCCGGTGTCGGACGGCGGCTGCGCACCGAACGCCCGACGCCGCGGGCGCTGCGGCGGGCCATCCTCGCGGTGCTCAACGACCCGCGCTACCGGCAAGCCAGCCAACGCGTGTCCGCCGAGATGGCCGCCGCACCCGGGTTCGCCGGCGTGGCCGCCGTCATCGACCGGGTGATTGCCAACCACACAGCGGGCACACAAATCCCCTCGCCCGCAACACCGTCGGCTTGCGGCAATAATCCCTGACCCGAGGGCGATTACCCGTAGCCTGAGCGCGTGCCCCTGCATGTTCTGGTGTATTCCGACAACGCGCGCACCCGCGAACAGGTGATGCTGGCGCTCGGCAAACGCGTGCACCCGAAGCTGCCCGAGTTGACCTACACCGAGGTCGCCACCGCACCCGTGGTGGTCAAGACGATCGACGGCGGCGGCATCGACCTGGCCATCCTCGACGGTGAGGCCACGCCGGCCGGTGGCATGGGCATCGCAAAACAGCTCAAGGACGAGGTGTCCGACTGTCCGCCCGTCGTGGTGCTCACCGGCCGGCCCGACGACGCCTGGCTGGCCAACTGGTCGCGCGCCGAGGCCGCCGTCCCGCACCCCATCGACCCGATCCGCCTGGCGGACGCGGTGGTGGGTATCCTGCTCGCGCCGTAAGGGACCAATGAACAGAACCACAGCGAAATATGCTGTGGCCCTTGGCTGTTCGCGCACATCAGCGCGTGGGGCGACACTTGCAAGTTACCCTAACGAAAATGCGACAAGCCGACGGACAAGATCGCTAGGCTGTGGGGTAGCTCACGTCAACAGCCCAAGCGAGGGAGCATGGATCTCTACCTGCCCATCCTGATCCTCGGCGTGATCGCGGCGGCGTTCGCGGTCGGGTCGGTCGGCATCGCGCTGCTGATCGGGCCGCGCCGGTACAACCGCGCCAAGCTCGAGGCCTACGAATGCGGCATCGAACCCGCGCCGCACCCACCGGGCGCCGGGCGGTTCCCGATCAAGTTCTATCTGACCGCGATGTTGTTCATCGTGTTCGACATCGAGATCGTCTTCCTCTACCCGTGGGCGGTCACCTTCGGCCAGCTGGGCACCTTCGCCCTGGTCGAGATGGGCCTGTTCATGGCCACGGTGTTCGTGGCCTACGCATACGTGTGGCGCAGGGGTGGACTCGATTGGGACTAGAAGAACAACTGCCGGGCGGGATCCTGCTGACCACGGTCGAGAAGGTCGCCGGATTCGTCCGGAAGGGCTCACTGTGGCCGGCCACGTTCGGGCTGGCCTGCTGCGCCATCGAGATGATGGCCACCGCGGGCCCCCGCTTCGACATCGCCCGCTTCGGCATGGAACGCTTCTCGGCCACCCCGCGGCAGGCCGACCTGATGATCGTCGCCGGCCGGGTCAGCCAGAAGATGGCGCCGGTGCTGCGCCAGGTCTACGACCAGATGGCCGAACCCAAGTGGGTGCTGGCGATGGGCGTGTGCGCCTCCTCGGGCGGCATGTTCAACAATTACGCGATCGTCCAGGGTGTCGACCACATCGTCCCGGTCGACATCTACCTGCCCGGCTGTCCCCCACGCCCCGAGATGCTGCTCAACGCCATCCTGACGCTGCACGCCAAGATCGCCGAGATGCCGTTGGGGGTGCACCGCGACGAGGTGGTCGCCGCCACCGAGCGCGCCGCCCTGGCGGCCACCCCGACCATCGAACTCAAGGGATTGTTGCGATGACGGCGCCGCGGGGCATGTTCGGCGTCGCCGGCAGCGGGGACACCTCGGGCTACGGACGGCTGGTCCGCACGGCCCCCACGCCCGAGAGCAGTCCCCGGCCCTACGGCGGCTATTTCGACGACGTCGTCGACCGTCTCGGCGGTGTTCTCGACGGACTGGGCGTCCCGTTCGACTCGGCCGTCCTGCGGGTGACGGTGCACCGCGATCAGCTGACCCTCGAGGTCGACCGCGCACACCTGCCGGCGGTGGCCCGCGCGTTGCGCGACGATGCCGCCCTGCGTTTCGAATTGTGTTGCGGCGTATCGGGTGTGCACTACCCCGCCGACGCCGGCGCCGAACTGCACGCGTTCTACCCCCTGATGTCGATCACCCACAACCGGCGCATCCACCTGGAGGTCGCCTGCCCCGATGCGGATCCGCATGTGCCGTCGCTGTTTTCGGTCTACCCGACCACCGACTGGCACGAGCGGGAGACCTACGACTTCTTCGGCATCGTCTTCGACGGCCACCCCGCGCTGACCCGCATCGAGATGCCCGACGACTGGGTGGGCCACCCGCAGCGCAAGGACTACCCGCTCGGCGGGGTGCCGGTGCAGTACCACGGCGCGCAGATCCCGCCGCCGGACCAGCGGAGGTCCTACCACTGATGGCTCCCACTGAATCCTCCGAACGACTGGTCACCCTGGGCGGCCAGGACTGGGACGAAATCGTCGCGCTGGCACGGGAATCCGGTGACACCAGCGAGCGGATCGTCGTCAACATGGGGCCGCAGCACCCGTCGACGCACGGCGTGCTGCGGCTGATCCTGGAGATCGAGGGCGAGACCGTCACCGAAGCCCGGTGCGGCATCGGCTATCTGCACACCGGCATCGAGAAGAACCTGGAGTACCGCACCTGGACCCAGGGCGTCACGTTCGTCACCCGGATGGACTACCTGTCGCCGTTCTTCAACGAGACCGCCTACTGCCTGGGTGTGGAGAAGCTGCTGGGGATCACCGACCAGATTCCGGCGCGCGCCACCGTGATCCGGGTACTGATGATGGAACTCAACCGCATCTCCAGCCACCTGGTGGCGCTGGCCACCGGCGGCATGGAACTGGGTGCGATGAGCGCGATGTTCTTCGGCTTCCGGGAACGCGAGGAGATCCTGAAGGTCTTCGAGGCCATCACCGGCCTGCGGATGAACCACGCCTACATCCGGCCGGGCGGGCTGGCCGCGGACCTGCCCACCGACGGCGAGCAGCAGGTGCGCCGGCTGCTCGGGCTGCTGCCGGGGCGGCTGGCCGAACTCGAGGATCTGTTGCGCGAGAACGCGATCTGGAAGGCACGCACCCGCGATATCGGCTATCTGGACCTCACCGGCTGCATGGCGCTGGGCATCACGGGTCCGGTGCTGCGCTCCACCGGCCTGCCGCACGATGTGCGCAAGTCCGAACCGTACTGCGGTTACGAGACTTACGACTTCGACGTGATCACCGGTGAGAACTGCGATTGCTACGACCGCTACGTGATCCGGGTCGAGGAGATGAACCAGTCGCTGCGCATCGTCGAGCAGTGCCTGGACCGGCTCGAGCCGGGACCGGTGATGATCGAGGACAAGAAGCTGGCCTGGCCGGCCGACCTCACGCTGGGCCCGGACGGGCTGGGCAACAGCCCCGCGCACATCGCCAACATCATGGGCACGTCGATGGAGGGCCTGATCCACCATTTCAAGATCGTCACCGAAGGCATCCGGGTGCCCGCCGGCCAGTGCTATGTGGCCGTCGAGTCACCGCGGGGCGAACTGGGGGTGCACATGGTGTCCGACGGCGGCACCCGGCCCTACCGGGTGCACTACCGCGACCCGTCGTTCACCAACCTGCAGGCGGTGGCGGCGATGTGCGAGGGCGGCATGGTGGCCGACGTGATCTCGGCGGTCGCCAGCATCGACCCCGTCATGGGAGGGGTGGACCGCTGATGACCTCCATCGACCTGACGCTGGGCCCGCGGCCCGACGAGCCCGGACCGCCGATCGGCGGGCCGCTGACCTACGAGCCCGACGTGGCGGCCGCACTGGTCGCCGACGCCGCGCCGATCATCGCGCGCTACCCGCACCCACGCTCGGCGTTGCTGCCGCTGCTGCACCTGGTGCAGTCCCGCGACGGCTACCTCACCGCCGCCGGGATCTCCTTCTGCGCAAGCCAACTCGGCCTGACCGACGCCGAGGTCACCGCCGTCGCCACCTTCTACACCATGTACCGGCGCGCCCCGACCGGACGCTACCTCGTCGGGGTCTGCACCAACACGCTGTGCGCGATCATGGGCGGAGACGCCATCCTGGAGGCCCTGGAGAACCATCTCGGCATCCACCACGGCCAGACCACCGACGACGATCAGATCACCCTGGAGCACATCGAGTGCAACGCGGCCTGCGACTACGCGCCGGTCGTGATGGTGAACTGGGAGTTCTTCGACAACCAAACCCCCTCGGGCACCTGCGATCTGGTGGACCGGCTGCGCTCCGGCGAGACGGTGACCGCCACCCGCGGCGGCACGGTCTGCTCATTCGCCGAAACGGCCCGCACATTGGCGGGCGTGGCCGAACCCACGGTGGCCGGCGGTCCGGGGCCCGCGACACTAGCGGGGCTGCGGGCGGCTCGGGCCCTGGGCATGACCGCACCGGCGTCGAGTGAGGACTCACCCAGCCAACGTGGGAGTGACCCTTCCTCACTCAACAGCGGTGGGGAGCACACATGACACCCCTGACACCGGTGCTGAGCAGGTTCTGGGATGCCGACGAGCCGTGGACGCTGGACACCTACCGGCGGCACGACGGCTACCGCGCCCTGGCCAAGGCCCTGGCGATGAGCCCCGACGAGGTCATCGCGCTGGTGAAGCAGTCGGGGTTGCGCGGACGCGGCGGCGCGGGTTTCCCGACCGGCACCAAGTGGTCATTCATCCCCCAGGAGGGGCCCGCCGGAGCCAAGCCGCACTACCTGGTGGTCAACGCCGACGAGTCGGAACCCGGTACCTGCAAAGACATTCCGCTGCTGTTGACCACACCGCACTTCCTGGTCGAGGGCATCATCATCGCGTCCTACGCCATCCGCGCGCGGCACGCGTTCGTCTACGTGCGCGGCGAGGTGGTGCCGGTGCTGCGCCGGCTGCAGACCGCGATCGCCGAGGCGTACGCGGCCGGGTATCTGGGCACGAACATCGGTGGCTCGGGATTCGACCTCGACGTGGTCGTGCATGCCGGGGCGGGCGCCTACATCTGCGGCGAGGAGACCGCCCTGCTGGACTCCCTGGAGGGCCGGCGCGGCCAGCCCCGGCTGCGGCCGCCGTTCCCCGCGGTGGCCGGACTGTATGCGTGCCCGACGGTGGTCAACAACGTCGAGTCGATCGCGTCGGTGCCGCCGGTGGTGCTCGGTGGCGTGGACTGGTTCACCTCGATGGGCACCGAGAAGTCCCCCGGCTTCACCCTGTATTCGCTGTCGGGGCATGTCACCCGCCCGGGCCAGTACGAGGCCCCACTCGGCATCACGCTGCGCGAACTGCTGGAGTACGCCGGCGGCGTCCGCGCCGGCCACGAACTGAAATTCTGGACTCCCGGCGGGTCGTCCACGCCGATGCTGACGGCCGAACACCTCGACGTGCCACTGGATTACGAGGGCATGGCCGGTGTCGGCTCGATGCTGGGCACCAAGGCGTTGCAGATCTTCGACGAGACGACGTGCGTGGTGCGTGCGGTGCGCCGGTGGACCCAGTTCTACGCTCACGAGTCGTGCGGCAAATGCACCCCGTGCCGGGAGGGCACCTACTGGCTGGCCCAGATCTACGAGCGTCTCGAAACGGGCCGCGGCACGGCGGCGGACCTGGACAAGCTGCTCGACATCGCCGACACCGTCTTTGGAAAGTCGTTCTGCGCGTTGGGCGACGGCGCGGCCACCCCGGTCATGAGTTCGCTCAACTTGTTCCGCGCCGAGTACGAGCGGCACGTGGGCGCCGGTTGCCCGTTCGATCCGTATGCCTCGATGCTGACCGCACCGGAAGGAGTGGGCGCATGATATCTCCCGGCGAGCAGACGCAAAGAGCCCGTTCCGAGGCCGCAGATGGGGCCCTGTGCGTCTGCTCGCGGGGAAAGGCGGGGGTGCGATGACGCTGGCTGAGCACGGCGCCGAGGCGCCCCCGGTCGAGATGGTCACCGTCACCATCGACGACCAGCAGGTGTCGGTCCCCAAGGGCACCTTGGTGATTCGCGCGGCCGAGCTGATCGGCGTGCAGATCCCCCGGTTCTGCGACCACCCGCTGCTCGACCCCGTCGGCGCCTGCCGGCAGTGCCTGGTGGAAATCGAGGGCCAGCGCAAACCGATGGCGTCGTGCACCACGACGGTCGCCCCGGACATGGTGGTGCACACCCAGCGCACCAGCGCGGCCGCCGACAAGGCCCAGCACGGCGTGATGGAACTGCTGCTGATCAACCACCCGCTGGACTGCCCGGTCTGCGACAAGGGCGGCGAGTGCCCGCTGCAGAACCAGGCCATGTCCAACGGGCGGGTCGAGACCCGCTTCGAGGACGTCAAACGCACCTACCCCAAGCCGATCAACCTGTCGGCGCAGGTGCTGCTGGACCGCGAACGCTGCGTGCTGTGCGCACGGTGTACGCGGTTCTCCAACCAGGTGGCCGGGGACCCGTTCATCGAACTGCTCGAACGCGGTGCGCTGCAACAGGTCGGCATCGCCCCCGGGGAGGCGTTCGACTCCTACTTCTCCGGCAACACCGTGCAGATCTGCCCGGTGGGTGCGCTCACCGGCGCCGCCTACCGCTTCCGGGCCCGGCCGTTCGATCTGGTGTCCTCGCCCAGCGTGTGCGAGCACTGCGCCTCCGGCTGCGCGCAGCGCACCGACCACCGGCGCGGAAAAGTGCTGCGCCGGTTGGCCGGTGACGATCCCGAGGTCAACGAGGAATGGAACTGCGACAAGGGTCGCTGGGCCTTCACCTATGCGACCCAGGGCGACCGCATCACCACCCCGCTGCTCCGTGAGGACGGCCGGCTGCGGCCGGCCTCGTGGTCGGAGGCCATCAGCGTCGCGCTGACCGGCCTGCTCGGCGCCGCCGGCCGGGCCGGCGTGCTGGTCGGCGGGCGCGGCACCCTGCAGGACGCCCGGGCCTACAGCCGGTTCGCCCGACTTGTGTTGAACACCAACGACATCGACTTCCGGGCCCGTCCGCACAGCGACGAGGAGGCCCGGTTCCTGGCCGCCCGGGTGGCCGGGCAGCGGATGTCCGTCCGCTACACCGACCTGGAGTCCGCGCCCGTGGTGGTGCTCGCGGGACTGGAGCCCGAAGAGGAATCACCGATCGTGTTCCTGCGGCTGCGCAAGGCGGTCCGTAAACGCGGACTGCGGGTGGTGGCGCTGGCCCCGTTCGCGACCCGCGGCCTGACCAAGCTCAACGCCCGGCTGGTGATGACCGCACCCGGCCACGAGGCCGCCGCCCTGGCCGGGCTGGCCGACGAACTGCCCCCGGGAGCGATCATCCTGACCGGCGAACGACTGGCGTCCAGCGCCGGCGCGTTCTCGGCCGCGGCCGCGCTGGCCGACAACGCCGGTGCGCGCATCGCGTGGATACCGCGCCGCGCCGGCGAACGCGCCGCGCTGGAGGCCGGCTGCCTGCCCACCCTGTTCGCCGGCGGCCGGCCGGTCGCCGACGACGCCGCCCGGACGCAGGCCGCCCGCGCCTGGAGCGTCGACGGGTTACCGGCCGGGGACGGCCGCGACACCACCGGCATCCTGACCGCCGCGGCCGCCGGGGAACTCGGTGCGCTGCTGATCGGCGGTGTCGATCCCGACGATCTGCCGGACCCGCCGGCGGCGTTGTCCGCCCTGGATGCAACACCTTTCGTGGTGAGCCTGGAACTGCGGCACAGCGCGGTCACCGAACGCGCCGACGTCGTGTTCCCGGTGGCGCCCGTCGTGGAGAAGTCCGGTGCGTTCCTGGACTGGGAGGGCCGGTCGCGGCCGTTCGGCGCCGCACTGGCCACCAACGCCACCTCCGATGCCCGGGTGTTGCAGATCCTGGCCGACGAACTCGGGATCGACCTGGGCGTCGACGACGACCCGGGCAGCTGGGACGGGCCGGCGCCCTCGGCGCCGACACTGCCGGCCACACCTCCCATCGCGGGGCCCGGGCAGGCGGTACTGTCCACCTGGCGAATGTTGTTGGACGACGGGCGGTTACAGGACGGTGAGCCGCACCTGGCCGCCACCGCCCGCCCGCCGGTGGCCCGGCTGTCGGCCGTCACCGCCGCCGAGGTCGGCGCCGAGGGCGCCGAGGCCGTGACGGTGCGTACCGACCGCGGGGCCATCACACTGCCGCTGCTGATCACCGATATGCCCGACCGGGTGGTGTGGCTGCCGATGAACTCACCGGGCAGCGCGGTGCTCGCGCAGCTGGGTGCGGCCTCCGGCGCCGTGGTGACCGTCGAGCCGGGAGGTCGTCCGTGAACTACCCAGGCCTGGAAGCGTTCGGCCACGACCCGTGGTGGCTGATCCTGATCAAAGCCGTCGGCGTGTTCGTCTTCCTCCTGCTGACGGTGCTGGTCGCCATTCTGGTGGAGCGAAAGGTGCTGGGCCGCATGCAGATGCGGTACGGCCCGAACCGGGTGGGGCCGTTCGGGCTGCTGCAGTCCCTGGCCGACGGTGTCAAGCTCGCCCTCAAGGAGGGGCTGACCCCGGCCGGCGTCGACAAGCCGATCTACCTGCTGGCGCCGGTCATCGCGGCGATCCCGGCATTCATGGCGTTCGCGGTCATCCCGATGGGGCCCGTGGTGTCGATGTTCGGGCACGCGACCCCGCTGCAGCTGACCGACCTGCCGGTGGCGGTGCTCTACGTCCTGGCCGTCACCTCGATCGGCGTCTACGGAATCGTGTTGGCGGGCTGGGCATCCGGGTCCACCTATCCCCTGCTGGGCGGGCTGCGCTCCAGCGCACAGGTGGTGTCCTACGAGATCGCGATGGCATTGTCGTTCGCCGCGGTGTTCCTGTACTCGGGCACGATGTCCACCTCGCTGATCGTCGGATCGCAGACCCACACCTGGTACGTGTTCCTGCTGCTGCCGTCGTTCGTGGTGTACGTGACGGCCATGGTCGGCGAGACCAACCGAGCGCCGTTCGATCTGCCCGAGGCCGAAGGCGAACTGGTCGGTGGATTTCACACCGAGTATTCGAGCCTGAAATTCGCGATATTCATGCTCGCCGAATACGTAAACATGACCACGGTTTCGGCGCTGGCCACCACCATGTTCCTCGGCGGCTGGCACGCCCCGTGGCCGCTGAGCCTGTGGGACGGCGCGAACACCGGGTGGTGGCCGCTGATCTGGTTCGTCGCCAAGGTGTGGGGCTTCCTGTTCTTCTACATCTGGTTGCGCGCCACGTTGCCGCGGTTGCGCTACGACCAGTTCATGGCGATGGGCTGGAAGGTGCTCATCCCGGTGTCGCTGGCCTGGATCATGACGGTGGCCGTCACCAAGTGGCTGCGGATGCACGGCTCCGGCCCGTGGACGACGACGGCGATCAACGTCGGCTTCCTGGCGCTCGTGGCACTGGTCGCGCTGCGCCGCCTGCGCCGGAACAAGCAGCGCCGCAACCGGAACCGCATGATACCGCCCACGCCGCCGGACGACGGGGCGTTCCCGGTGCCACTTCTTCCTGACCGGAAACCCAGCAAGGAGAAGGCGCATGTCCAAATTGCGTGACGGCCTGGCCGGCTTCGGCGTGACCTTCTCGACGATGTTCAAGAAGCCGATCACCGAGCAGTATCCCGACACCAAGGAACCGACCCAGCCGCGCTACCACGGCCGGCACCAGCTCAACCGGTATCCCGACGGGCTGGAGAAGTGCATCGGCTGCGAACTGTGCGCCTGGGCCTGCCCGGCCGACGCGATCTACGTCGAGGGTGCCGACAACACCGAGGCGCAACGGTTTTCGCCGGGTGAGCGCTACGGGCGGGTCTACCAGATCAACTACCTGCGCTGCATCGGCTGCGGGTTGTGCATCGAGGCCTGCCCCACCCGTGCGCTGACGATGACCAACGAGTACGAACTCGCCGACGACAACCGCGCGGATCTCATCTTCGACAAGGACAAATTGCTGGCGCCGCTGCGGCCGGGGATGGCCGCGCCGCCGCACGCGATGGCCGAGGGCAGCACCGACGACGACTACTACCTCGGCCGGATCCAGGGAGATCCGCAATGACCGCCGAGGCCTTCGTGTTCTGGGTGCTGGCCCTCGTCTCGGTGGCCGGCGCTCTCGGCGTGGTCGCCGCACCCAAGGCGGTGTACTCCGCGCTGTTCCTGGCCGCCACCATGATCAGCCTGGCCATCCTCTACGTCACGCAGGACGCGCTGTTCCTCGGCGTGGTGCAGGTGGTGGTCTACACCGGCGCGGTCATGATGCTGTTCCTGTTCGTGCTGATGCTGATCGGCGTGGATTCCTCGGAGTCACTGGTGGAAACCATTCGCGGCCAACGGGTTGCGGCGCTGGTGGCCGGGCTCGGGTTCGGAGTCCTGCTGATCGCCGGCATCGGGACCCTGTCGAGCACGGGCTTCACCGGATTGGCGACGGCCAACGCGGGCGGCAACGTGCAGGGCCTGGCCGCGCTGATCTTCACCAAGTACCTGTGGGCCTTCGAGTTGACCAGTGCGCTGCTGATCACCGCCGCCCTGGGGGCGATGGTGCTGGCCCACCGGGAACGCTTCGAACGCCGCAAGTCCCAGCGGGAACTGGCCGAGGAACGGTTCCGCGGAATCGGATCGGCATCGGCCCGCCCCGGGTCCTACCCCTCCACGCGGCCCAGCTCGGGCGTATACGCCCGGCACAACGCGGTCGACATCCCGGCGCGCCTGCCCGACGGCTCCGACGCCGAGATGTCGGTCAGCGCGATCCTGCCGCGCCGGCGCGCAGATGAGGGAGACCCCCGGTGAGTCCCCAGCATTACCTGTACCTGTCGGCCCTGCTGTTCACCATCGGGGCGACCGGAGTGCTGTTGCGGCGCAGCGCCATCGTCATGTTCATGTGCGTCGAACTCATGCTCAATGCGTGCAACCTGGCCTTCGTCACCTTCTCCCGGATGCACGGTCAACTCGACGGACAGGTGGTGGCATTCTTCACCATGGTGGTGGCCGCCTGCGAGGTGGTGGTCGGCCTGGCCATCATCATGACCATCTACCGAACCCGTCGGTCGGCCAACGTCGACGACGCGCACCTACTGAGGCACTAGAGACATGGCAGACAAACAACAAACCGGGGAGGTAAATCGCCATGGCGTTCACCACATCTGACAGGACCACGTCGCCGGGGGATGCCGACTCGCCCATCGGCAAGGGCTGGGTGCAGGGCGTCGCCCTGGTGATGATCTTCGGATTCTTCGTCATGGGCATCCTGACGTACCGGACGTATACCGCGTCGATGCCGCTGCCGGACAAGGTGACCAACCCCGCCGGTGAGATGGTGTTCACCGGCGAGCAGGTCACCCGGGGACAGGAGTTGTTCCAGGCCCGCGGGCTGATGGAGTACGGCTCGATCCACGGCCACGGCGCCTACCTGGGCCCCGACTTCACCGCCGACTACCTGCGCCGCGCCGCCGACAACGTGACCGCCCAGTTGGAGCGTGCGGGCAACACCCAGGTGCACGACAGCGTCGTGACGGAGTTCCGCACCAACCGGTACGACGACACCACCAAGACGCTGGTCTTCACCGATCACCAGGCTCGCGCCTTCGCCGACCTGGTCGACCACTACGCAACCTACTTCGGGCCGGACGCCAAGAAGAACGGACTGCGCGCCGACTACATCACCGACCGCGCCCAGATCCACGACCTCACCGCGTTCTTCGCCTGGAGCGCATGGGCCGCAGCTGCCGAACGACCCGGGCACAACTACACCTACACCAACAACTGGCCGTCCGAGCCGCGGGTGGACAACGGACCCACCGCCAGTCTCATTGTCTGGTCGGCACTTTCGCTGGTTGCTCTGCTCGGCGGCACCGGCATCATGTTCGCCGTCTACGGGCGGTGGAGTCAGAAGATCGGCTGGCACGCCAGCGAAGCGCCGTTGATCTCCTACCATCAGCCGGGAGAGGTCCAGCTGACCAAGTCGCAGCGGGCCACCGTCTGGTTCTTCGCGGTCGTTTCGGTGCTGTTCCTGGCGCAGGCGCTGTTGGGTGCGCTCAGCGAGCACTACCGCGCCGATCTGTCCAGCTTCTTCGGCCTCGACCTGGCCCAGTTACTGCCCTACAACCTCGCCCGCACCTGGCATCTGCAACTGGCCCTGTTCTGGACCGCAGCCGCGTTCCTGGCCGGCGGTATCTTCCTGACCCCGTTCATCACCCGGCGGGAACCCAAAAACCAGCACTTGCTGGTGTACATACTGCTGGGCGCGGTGGCGGCGGTGGTGTTCGGCTCGCTGATCACCGAGGGGCTGTCGGTGTACGGCGTGATCGGCGAAGGCACGCTGTTCTCGCAGCAGTGGGAGTACCTCGACCTGCCCAGGCTCTGGCAGATCCTGCTGGTGGCCGGGTTATTCATCTGGATCGCCATCATCTGGCGCGGTCTGCGCTCCACCCTCAAGACGCAGGCGAAGACCAGCATGCCGTGGCTGTTCTTCTTCTCCGGACTGGCCATTCCGGCGTTCTACGCCGTGGGCCTGCTGGCCGGCAGCGACACCAAGTTCTCGGTCGCCGACTTCTGGCGCTTCTGGGTGGTGCACCTGTGGGTGGAGGATTTCCTCGAGCTGTTCACCACCGTGATGGTGGCCTACATCTTCGTGCTGCTCGGCGTGGTGCGGCAGCGCATCGCGATCGGCATCATCTTCCTGGACATCATCCTGTACTCGGCCGGCGGCATCATCGGCACCATGCACCACCTGTATTTCTCCGGAACACCGGTGGAGCACATGGCGCTCGGCGCGTTCTTCTCCGCCGCCGAGGTCATCCCGTTGACGTTCCTGACCGTGGAGGCATGGACGTTCCTGCACCTGGGATCGCGTCAGCAGTCCGGCGACACCAAACCGTTCCCGCACCGGTGGGCGGTGATGTTCCTGGTGGCCGTCGGCTTCTGGAACTTCCTGGGCGCCGGCGTCTTCGGCTTCCTGATCAACCTGCCGATCGTGTCCTACTACCAGATCGGCACCGCACTGACCGCCAACCACGGGCACGCGGCCATGATGGGCGTGTACGGCATGCTGGCCGTCGGCCTGGCGATGTTCGCGCTGCGTTATGCGATCCCGGCCGACAAATGGCCGGAGAAGGCGGCCCGGTGCAGCTTCTGGTGCCTCAACATCGGGCTGGCGTGGATGGTGTTCGCCACGCTGCTGCCGCTGGGTGTGATACAGCTGTACCACTCGGTCAACTCCGGCTACTTCGAGGCGCGGTCGCTGGGCTTCATCACCCAACCCGGCAACGTCCTGCTGGAGTGGCTGCGGATGCCCGGCGATCTGGTGTTCATCATCGGCGGAATCCTGCCGTTCATCTGGATCGCCTGGGTTGCGGTGCGCAACTTCTGGTCCGGATCGAGCACCGAAGAACTTCCGGCCAGCCCGCTCTACACCGAGTTGGCCGTCGGAAGCGAGGACGGACCGGCGTGAGCGCACCCGATGTCTCGGTCTGGTTGGTGGCGGGCTACGCCCTGCTGCTGCTGGCCGCGGCATGGGGTTTCGACCGGATGGCCAGGCGCACGTCGACCCGGGCGGCGCGCTGGCAGACCGGCGGGTTCACCTACCACGCCGACCACGACGCCTGGCAGTGCCCGAACGACGAATGGCTGTGGCCGACGTCGTTCGACCCGGACAACCGGGTGATGCGCTACCGCGCACGCCCGGCGGTGTGCAACGCCTGCCCGGTGAAGTCCGACTGCACCACTTCCCCGCACGGCCGCGAGATCAGCCGCCACGTCGATCCCTGGCCACACTCCGAGGCCGGTCGGTTCCACCGCGGAATCGCCTGTGTCATAGCGGCTTTGGCGATCATCATGCTGCTGGGGCAGTCGCTGCTCGCACACAGCGGCACCGACCTGCTCGTGTTGGGCGCCGCGCTGCTGATCACGGTGGCGCTCGCCGTCCCGCTGTTCCGGCATCTCGTGCGCACTCCGGTGGACGCGCCGGGGCATCTGCCCCTGCGGTCGGCGCAGGAGGATTCGGTGGCGGCGGCCATCGACAAGTACTCGACCAGGTGGGGCGGCACCGCCGCTCGCAGGGAGCGTGATCGCTCGTGACGTTTCTCCTCCCCGTCGCGGCCGCGGTCGTCGTCATCGCCCTGGTGGCCTGGTTCGGCATCACGGTGCTGCGCGAATACGAACGCGGCGTGGTGTTCCGGGCCGGCCGCCTGCGTCCGGTGTACGAACCGGGCATCAGATTCCTGGTGCCCGCGGTCGATCGCATGGAACGGGTGGACCTGCGGGTGGTGACCTTGACCATTCCGCCGCAGGAGGTGATCACCCGGGACAACGTGCCGGCCCGCGTCAACGCCGTCGTCATGTTCCGGGTGGTGGAACCGGCGAAAGCGATTATGGCCGTGGAGAATTACGCGGTGGCAACCTCGCAGATCGCACAGACGACGCTGCGGTCGCTGCTCGGCCGGGTCGAACTGGACACCCTGCTGGCGCACCGTGACGATCTCAACTCCGATCTGCGGACCGTCATCGAGAAGCAGACCGAGGAATGGGGTGTGCAGGTCCAGGTGGTGGAGATCAAGGATGTCGAGATCCCCGAGTCGATGCAACGGGCGATGGCCCGCGAGGCGGAGGCGGAACGGGAGCGCCGGGCCAAGGTGATCAACGCCCGCGGCGAACTGCAGGCCTCCGAGGAACTGCGACAGGCGTCCGAGACCCTGTCCAAGAGTCCGGCCTCACTGCAGTTGCGTTATCTGCAGACACTTCTCGAACTGGGGGCCGACCAGAACTCGACGGTGGTGTTCCCGCTGCCCGTCGACATCATCACCCCGTTCCTCAATGCCGCCAGAACCAATGCCGCCCGGGACAACCGATGAGCACTGCGCTGTGGCCGTTGATCGCGCTGCCCCTGGCGGGTGCGGTCGTGCTGCTGCTCGGCGGCCGGCGCACCAACGCGTGGGGCCACCTGCTGGGCTGCGCGACGGTGCTCGCGTCGTTCTGTTGGGGCGCAAAGCTGTTCGTCGACCTGCTGGGACGAAACCGCGACGACCGGCTCCTGGGTGAGCGGTTGTTCTCCTGGGTTCCGGTGGGCCAGCTGCGGGTCGACTTCGGCCTGCAACTCGATGCGCTGTCGGTCTGTTTCGTGCTGCTGATCACCGGTGTGGGCTTCCTGATCCACCTGTACTCGATCGGCTACATGGCCCACGATCCGGGCCGCAGAAGGTTTTTCGCATACCTGAACCTGTTCGTGGCCGCCATGCTGCTGCTGGTGCTGGCCGACAACTACCTGGGTCTGTACGTCGGCTGGGAGGGCGTCGGCCTGGCGTCCTATCTGCTGATCGGGTTCTGGTCGTTCAAGCCGAGTGCCGCGACCGCCGCCAAGAAGGCGTTCGTGGTCAACCGGGTCGGTGACATCGGGCTGGCGATCGCGTTGATGATCATGTTCGCCGCCCTCGGAACCGTCTCCTACGCCGGCGTTTTCGGCACGGCGCCGGGCGCTTCGCACGGCACCGTGACCGCGATCGGGCTGATGCTGCTGCTGGCCGCCTGCGGTAAGAGCGCACAGGTGCCGCTGCAGTCCTGGCTGGGCGATGCGATGGAGGGTCCGACCCCGGTCAGCGCGCTGATCCACGCCGCGACGATGGTCACGGCCGGCGTGTACCTCATCGTTCGGTCCGGCCCGGTGTTCGACCTGGCGCCGGTGGCGCAGACCGCGGTCACCGTCGTCGGCGCCGTGACGCTGCTGTTCGGCGCAATCATCGGCTGCGCCAAGGACGACATCAAGAAGGCGCTGGCCGCCTCGACGATGTCGCAGATCGGCTACATGGTGCTGGCCGCCGGTCTGGGTCCGGCCGGCTACGCGGTGGCCATCATGCACCTGCTCACGCACGGCTTCTTCAAGGCCGGACTGTTCCTCGGCGCGGGGTCGGTGATGCACGGCATGGACGACGAAACCGACATGCGCCGCTACGGCGGTCTGCGCACCCTGATGCCGGTCACGTTCGTCACGTTCGGGCTCGGCTACCTGGCCATCATCGGGATTCCGCCGTTCGCGGGCTTCTTCTCCAAGGACGCCATCATCGAAACCGCTTTTGCCGCGGGCGGTCTGCGCGGTTGGCTGCTGGGCGGGGCCGCGCTGCTGGGCGCCGGCATCACGGCGTTCTACATGACCCGGGTGATGCTCCTGACGTTCTTCGGCGAAAAACGTTGGGCGCCCGGGGTTCACCCGCACGAGTCGCCGGCCGTCATGACGGCGCCGATGGTGGTGCTGGCCGTCGGATCGGTGGGGGCCGGCGCGCTGCTGGCTCTCGGTGGCCGGCTGGCGGACTGGCTCGAACCGGTCACGGGTGCGCACCAGGAAGAGCACGCGGCGCCGGTGTGGCTGCTGACGGCGGTCACGCTGGGCGTGGTCGCCGTCGGGGTGCTGATCGCCTACCGCATGTACGCCGGCCGGGCGGTGCCCGAGACCGCCCCGGCCGATGTCTCCCCGCTGACCGTCGCCGCGCGGCGCGACCTCTACGGCGACGCATTCAACGAGGCGGTGTTGATGCGCCCCGGCAGGGCCGTCACCGCAGAACTCGTCCTGGTCGACGACGTCGCGGTCGACGGGGTCGGCGGCGGCCTGGCGAGCCTGGTGGCCGCCACGTCGTCGGCCCTGCGCCGGGTGCAGACCGGGTTCGCCCGGTCCTACGCCCTGTCGATGCTGGCGGGCGCCGCCCTGGTGGTGGCCATGATCGTGGCGGTGAACCTGTGGTGAATGTCCCGATCCTGTCGCTGCTGTGGGCCGTGCCGATGCTGGGCGCGACGCTGGTCACCCTGTTGCCCTCGGGGGCAAGGGAATTCGCCAAATATATCGGCGTCGCGGTATCGGTGGCGGTGCTCGTCATCGCGATCGTCCTGGCCGTGCGCTTCGAGCCGGGCGGCCCGGCCTACCAGTTCGTCGAGGACCACGAGTGGATCCCGTCGTTCGGCACCGGATACATCCTCGGCCTCGACGGCATCGCGCTGGCACTGGTGGTGCTCACCGCGGTCCTGGTGCCGCTGCTGTTGATCGCCGGCTGGCACGACGCGCCACCCGACGGCCGGCTGGCCGGGCGCGGCCCGCACGCCTACGTGGCACTGACGCTGGCCGTCGAGGGCATGGTGCTGATTTCCCTGGTCGCCCTGGACGTGCTGCTGTTCTACGTGTTCTTCGAGGCGATGCTGATCCCGATGTACTTCCTGATCGGCGGGTTCGGCGGTGCGGGAAGATCCCGAGCGGCGGTGAAGTTCCTGCTGTACAACCTCTTCGGCGGCCTGATCATGCTGGCCGCGGTGATCGGCCTGTATGTGGTGACCGCCCGCAGCGCCGTATTCGACTCGGGCACCTTCGATTTCCGCGCCGTCGTCGAAGCCGCCACCACCGGGCAGCTCGAGGCCAACCCGGCGGTGCTGCACGCGCTGTTCGCCGGCTTCATGTTCGCGTTCGCGGTCAAGGCTCCGCTGTGGCCGCTGCACCGCTGGCTGCCGGACGCCGCCGTGGAGGCCACCCCCGCGACCGCGGTGCTGATGATGGCCGTGGTCGACAAGGTGGGCACGTTCGGCATGCTGCGCTACTGCCTGCCGCTGTTCCCCGATTCGGCGGCGCTGTTCCGGCCGCTGATCATCACCCTGGCCGTCGTCGGGATCGTCTACGGGGCCGTCGTCGCGATCGGTCAGCGCGATGTGATGCGGCTGATCGCCTACACCTCGATCAGCCATTTCGGATTCATCATCCTGGGCATCTTCGTGATGACCAGCCAGGGCCAGTCCGGCGCGACGCTGTACATGGTCAACCACGGCATCTCCACCGCGGCGCTGTTCCTGGTCGCCGGATTCCTGGTGTCGCGCAAGGGAACCCGGTTCATCGCCGACTACGGCGGCATCCAGCAGGTGGCCCCGGTGCTGGCCGGCACCTTCCTGATCGCCGGGCTGGCCACGCTGTCGCTGCCCGGTCTGGCGCCGTTCATCAGTGAGTTCCTGGTGCTGATCGGCACGTTCACCCGCTACCCGGTGCTCGCCGTCGTCGCGTCCTCGGCGCTGGTGCTCTCGGCGATCTACGTGCTGTGGCTCTATCAGCGGATGATGACCGGACCGGCCCGCTTTGGCGACCGCGGTCTGCGGGACCTGGTGCCACGCGAGTTGGTGGTCGTCGCGCCGCTCATCGCGCTGCTGCTGGTGCTCGGGGTGTATCCCAAACCCGCACTGGACGTCATCAACCCGGCCGTCACGCACACGCTGGACACCATCGGCCAGGCCGATCCCGCACCCCGGGTGGCGGAAGGTCCGGTCAAATGATCCCCACACCCACCGTCGAGTACGGGCTGTTGTCCCCCATGCTGATCGTGTTCGGTGTCGCCGTCGCCGGGGTGCTGGTCGAGGCGTTCATCCCGCGCGCCCACCGGTTCGGAACCCAGCTGGCCCTGGCGCTCGGCGGGCTGGTCGCCGCGCTCGCCGCCGTGGTATGCGTGGCCCGGGGGCTGCCCGCCGAGGGTCGGGTCGCCGCGATGGGGGCCGTCGCCGTCGACCGGCCGGCGCTGCTCCTGCAGGGCACGCTGCTGCTCATCGGCATCGTCGGCATCCTGCTGATCGCCGAGCGCAGCCCGGCGGGCCCCGACGTCGGCCCCGGACCGACCGTGCGCGGCTTGGACGCGTTCACCCCGCAGGCCGCCGCGGTGCCCGGCAGTGTCGCCGAGAAGATCGCCACCCGGGCCGGCATGGTGCAGACCGAGGTGTTCCCGCTGACGATGTTCGCCATCGGCGGCATGCTGCTGTTCCCCGCCGCCGACGACCTGTTGACGATGTTCGTCGCGCTCGAGGTGCTGTCACTGCCGCTGTACCTGCTGTGCGGGCTGGCGCGGCGGCGCCGGCTGCTGTCGCAGGAAGCCGCGTTGAAATACTTTCTGCTGGGCGCCTTTTCATCCGCGTTCTTCCTCTACGGCGTCGCGCTGCTCTACGGCTATGCCGGCACCTTCTCGCTGAGCGGCATCAGCGACGCCGTGGCCGCCCACTCCGCCAACAACCGGCTGGCCCTGGTCGGCGTCGGCCTGGTCGCCGTCGGAGTGCTGTTCAAAGTCGGTGCGGTGCCGTTCCATTCGTGGGTGCCCGACGTGTACCAGGGCGCGCCCACCCCCGTGACCGCCTTCATGGCCGCGGCCACCAAGGTCGCCGCGTTCGGCGCGATGCTGCGCATCTTCTACGTCGCGGTACCCGAACTGCGGGCCGACTGGCGACCGATGATGTCGGTGATCGCGGTGGCCACCATGGTGGTGGGCACCATCACCGCCGTCACACAGACCGACGTCAAACGGATGCTGGCGTATTCGGCTGTGGCGCATGCCGGATTCATCCTGACCGGTGTGATCGCACTCAACGACAGCGGACTCTCGGGCACGCTGTTCTACCTGTTCGCCTACGGCTTCTCCACCCTCGGCGCGTTCGCGGTCGTCAGCCTGGTGCGCGACCAGGCCGGCGGGGAGTCGACCGCGCTCGCCGCCTGGGCCGGCCTGGGCCGCAGCCATCCCGTTGTGTGCGCGGTGTTCTCGCTGTTCCTGCTGGCGTTCGCCGGGATCCCGCTCACCAGCGGATTCGTGTCGAAGTTCGCGGTGTTCAAGGCCGCCGCCGAGGGCGGTGCGGCGCCGTTGGTGGTCATCGGTGTGCTCGCCAGCGCCGTCGCCGCCTACTTCTACGTGCGGGTGATCGTGCTGATGTTCTTCACCGACCCGCCCACCGGCGCGCCCGCGGTGATCACGCCGAGTTGGACGTCGAAGGCGACCGTCGCGTTGGCGGCGGGCATCACCCTGCTGCTGGGCGCGGTGCCGCAGCCGCTGCTGGACCTGGTGAACGCGTCGGCACACTTCGCCCGGTAGTCAGGGCGCGAACCAGGCCATCACGTCTTGAGTCCCGTCGTTGTACACGACACTGTTCGGCTCGGCGCCGACCACATCGAAGTACAGCTTGCCGGTGGTCTTGTCACCCTGCTGCAACATCCCGCCGGGCAGCGTCGAGACATTGGCCAGGACGCGGTAGTTGTCCCCGTTCTGCGCCCGGGCGTTGAAGTCCCACACGATCGGGAGGACCGAGCCCTGAAGGCTCTCGGCGGTGACCGTCGCTTCGTACAGCCGGCCGTTGATCTGCGCCGGGACGGCATCGACGCTGGGCGCGAGCCCGTCGACGGTGTACCCGATCTCCGAGTTACCCCAGCCGTCCTTCAGCGTCTCCTGCTGCCCGAACGGCTTGATGTTGTTGACCGCCCATGCCGGGGCGGCGATGCCGAGTGCGACCGCCACGGCGGCGGCCGGCGCCACGAATTTCTTGATGTTCACAGTTGCTCCCTGTGGTGTGGACAGCTCTCCACTTCGGACGGTACGCCGTCCTTGCCGCGGCGACGGGCGAAATCGAACGTCGGGTAGCTTGCCGGATATGACGGGAACTGCATCGGTCGGCGTCGCCGAACCCGCACCGGGTGTCCGGGTGCTCACCATGAACCGGCCGGAAGCGCGAAATGCGTTGGGCCGACAGTTGATCGAGGAACTGTTCGCCGCCCTGGTCGACGCCGACGCCGACCCGGATGTCCGGGTGATCGTGCTGACCGGTGTCGATCCCGCGTTCTGCGCGGGGGTAGACCTCAAGGAGGCGCAGCAGCTCGGGATGGCGTATTTCGCTCGCTTCCAGACGCACAACTGCATCACCAGGCCCGCGGAGTTGACCACCCCGATCATCGCGGCCGTCAACGGGCCGACGTTCACCGGCGGCCTGGAGATGGCGCTGGCATGTGACTTCATGATCGCCTCGGAGCGCGCGGTTTTCGCCGACACGCACGCCCGCGTCGGGATTCTTCCCGGCGGCGGGATGACGGCCCGGCTGCCCCAGCGCGTGGGTGCCGCGATGGCGCGCCGGCTGTCGATGACCGGCGAGGTCGTCGACGCCGCGCGGGCCGAACGGATCGGGCTGGTGACCGAGGTGGTGGCGCACGACCGGCTGATGCCCCGGGCCGTCGAACTGGCCGCCGCCATCGCCGAGGTGCCGGTGCAGACGATGGCCGGGCTCAAGCGGATGTACGTCCGCGGCACCGCGGGCGTCACCGACGCGGCACTGGCCGTCGAGCAGGAGATTGCCCGCGCGCACCGGCCCGACACCGACGCCCTGGCCGCCCGCAAGGCCGAGGTCACCGCCCGGAACAAGAGTCAGTTACAGTAAGTCCTTCCGTAACCGTCCGGGAGGTACCGTGCCGACGCCGTTCTTCGTCCCCGACAAGGACACCTTCGTCCCCAACGAGATCGCCCAGGGCGGCTGGGGCCCCACGCTGGGCGGCCAGGTGGTCGGCGGGCTGCTGGCCCGCGCGGCCGAACAGAAGGTGTGCGACGACAACCTGGTGCCGGCCCGGCTGACGGTCGACATCCTGCGCCGCGTGGCCACCGCGCCGGTGCGGGTGCACGCCGACGTGGTGCGGGTGGGCCGGCGCATGCAGGCCATCGACGCGACCATGACTCAGGACGACGAGATCGTCGCGCGGGCCTCCACGCTGTATCTGCGCCGCAGCGAGCAGCCACCCGAAACCCCGTGGACCACACCGGTGGCGATGCCGCCGGCACCCCCCGAGCCCGACGGGTTCGACGAGTCGGTCCCCATGTTCATCACCCCGTACGGGCGTCCGGCCGATCGGGACGGGTACGGCTTCGTCTGGCAGTACGACGGCCCCCGCTACGCCTGGGTGCGCGAGATCCGCGATCTGGTCGACGGCGAGTCGATCTCCCCGTTCGTGCGCGCCGCGATGGCCGTCGACGTCGCCGCGTCGATGACCAACTTCACCACCGCGGGTCTGGGTTTCATCAACGCCGACTACACCCTGACACTGTGCCGGCTGCCGGAAGGCGAGTACATCGGGCTGGCCGCCCTGACGCATGCCAGCGCGGCCGGAATCGCCACGGGCACAGCGGCTCTCTACGACGAACGCGGACCGATCGGCGCCGGGGTCACGACGTCGGCGGCCAACACGCACTTCACGGGGACGGGGTTAGCCTGAACGGCAGCCAGTAGGTTCCCGGTCCGTCCCCCGGGCACCCGGGTTCGGCGACGGTGAAGGTGCGCTCGCCGGCGAAGCTGCCATCGCCGTCGGGCCGCAGGAAGTCCGAGCGGAATGCCGTCACCGGACTGCCGTCGTTGCAGTGGAACGGATAGTCGCCGGAGGATTCCCAGCGGTCGCCGGTCCAGGTGTAGTCGAACAGCGCCGGCGCGTTCGGGTTCTCCTCCAACTCCGTCAGTCTCAGCCAGTGCGCGGTGCAACCCGTTGCGTCGCATACCGTTCTGAAGCTCGCGGCCTGGGTGGACGGATCGGAGGCGTCCGGGCGGCCGTTGAAGGTCTGCCGGGAGTGATCGAGGAAGGTGTCGTAATTGCCGTACACCGGAACGGGTTCGGCGCGGTCGGCGTGCGCGAGCGGGGCGGCCAGGACAGTCGCGACGGCAAGGCCGCCCACGACACACGTGCGCATCATGACCTGGATGCTACTCAGACGTCGAGTTCGTCGGCATGCCCTGCAGGCAGCTGACCGCTCTTACGCCCGTCCCCCGTGGAACTGCGTGAACGTGCCGTCGAGAACCTCGCGGTGTCCGATGGTGCGGCCGGTGACGGCGTTCGGGTCAACCAGGGCCAGCCGCACGACGGCCTCGGCGAAGTCGGCTTCCGAACCGATGTCGTCGAAGTCGGTGCGGTAGTAGGACAGTCCCGGGGTCATCATGGCCTGCGACGGGGACAGCGCGTTGACCGAGATGTTGCGCCGCTGCAACTCGTAGGCCGCCGATTCGGTGAGATGTTCCAGCGCGGCCTTCGATCCGCCGTAGCCGGGCAGGATGCCGCCGCCGAAGTCGGAATACGGGCCGGCGCCGGGGATCCGGGAGGCGATCGAGCTGATATTGACGATGGCGCCGGAGCCCACGGCCAGCATGTCCGGGACGACGAGTTGCATCAGCTCGTAGGCCGCGAACACCGCGATCTCGAAGTGCCGCCGGAACGCGTGCACCGGCGTGCCGACGAAGGGCGGCCAGTCCGCCTGCGGCGCTTGGGCTTTGACGGCCTTCCTGGCCGGCGGCGGGGCGCCCGGCGTCGGCGGCCGGCCCGGCGCGGTGAAGGCCGCATTGTTCACCAGCACCGTGATCGGGCCCAGCGCCCGCGCCTCGTCGACCAGGCGGGGCAGGTCGTCACGATCGGTCAGGTCGGCGCGGATCGCCACCGCACGACCGCCCGCGGCCTCGATCTCGGCGACCGTCTCGCCGATGGTGCCGGGCAGTTTGTCGTTCCACACCTGCTCGGTGCGCGCGGCCACCGCCACCGCGGCGCCCTCGGCGGCCAGCGCCAGGGCGATGGCCCGGCCCAGGCCGCGGCTCGCGCCGGTCACGATCGCGGTGCGTCCCGCCAGTCTCCCCGTCATGCCGAGCGTCATGGCGACCTTCTTACTCCGTGCACGACGATCGCCGACGTCTGGTCCACCCAGTCGTCGTCCAGCCCGTCGGACGGCGCCAGCAGCAGGCGCAGCAGGGTGGCGCCCCCGATCAGCTCGACGAGCCGGTCGGGGTCGACGTCGGCGTGCACCTCGCCGGTGTCCACGGCGCCGACGACGCGGGCGCGCACGGCGCCGAAGGCCTCGGCGAACCGGCCCATGACCCGCGCGTTGAGATCGGCGTCGTCGGCCATGTCGGCGATCAGCCCCGGCAACGCCGCCCGCACGACGGGGCTGGTGAACACGTCGCGGGCGGCGGCCAGCATGGCGTGGACGTCGGCGCCGATGTCCCCGGACGGCCCGGTCAGGGCGCTGGGCGCGGCCGGGAACGCGGCCTCGTGCACCAGTTCGGCCTTGCCGGGCCAGCGCCGGTACAGCGCAGTCTTCGTGGTGCCGGCCCGCTCGGCGATGGCGGCCATGGTCAGGTTGGTGTAGCCGATTTCAACAAGCAGGTCCGCGGTGGCGGCGAGTATGGCAGCGTCGATCCGTGGGTCGCGGGGCCGTCCGGCCGAGGCCTTGTCAACCGATGTCGACTCTGCTTTCATAACGCTACTCACCGTATCGTAATTACGCCGCGAAGGAACCAGTTCCGTGCCGAATGAACCCGCACTCGACAACGTCGACCGCCTCCAGCGCTCCAGCCGCGACGTCAGCACCGTGCCGGCGGCGCTGTCGGAATGGCTGTCGACGGTGCTGCCCGG